>ERZ802827.484-NODE-484-length-21141-cov-10.5967_pt1 | contig 21141 bp, 24 predicted proteins | sample MGYA00345652_ERZ802827 | MGnify/ENA primary metagenome ERZ802827 (study PRJEB30503, sample SAMEA104212372) | marine metagenome | biome: Westerlies Biome; feature: [SRF] surface water layer (ENVO:00010504) within the epipelagic zone...; material: water... | reverse complement strand
TTATAGATAAAAAATAAAATCTATTTTATTTTTTTATTTAATTCAGTTATGAATTTTTTAATTTTTGGTTTTGGAACTACAGCTCCACATGCCTTATCATGTCCACCACCAGATCCACCAAGACTAGTTGCCAAAAGATTAACAATTTTTCCTAAATGAACTTTGCAGTTTTTAGAACCCCTTACTGAGACGGCATAAATTCCATGATCAACTCTTTCTTTGTAAGCAACACCAACATCCTTTCCAGATAATCCCATGACAAAATTAACAGCACCACTAGCACCAGAATCCAAAATTTCCATATGACCAAGATTAGTCATTGTTTTCATACCTTTTTTGACTTTAGCAATCATTTGAGATAATTTCTCTACTTGAATCTGTGCAAATTCAAAAGTATTTGGAATATCGTGAGGGAATTTTGAATCAGCTAATTCCTCAACTAGATATTGTAAATAATCTGGCTCTCTTTGATGTCCAACAATATTGTAAGTCATTACTGTTGCACTAATCAGTGCAAACTGTCTATCATAGATTTGAAGTAATTTAGAACCTAGAGGTCTATCTTCCATATAGTCTGTAATAGCCGCACATGTTGCAACAAAAGAAGCATGATCATTTAATTTTGATTTGTATGCATTGTAAACTTGAACAGTGGTACATTCATTGATATCATGAATAACTTTAACTTTGATTTTTTCTAAAGCAGTTACAACATTTGGATCAATGTCATGATGGTCAATGTAAGTGACTGAAACTTTATTTTTTCTCAGTCTTGTCATAAGATCAATAAATTCATCTTGAGTTTTTTTACTCAATCCCAAATCACAAATAAATAATGTCTTTAATTTTTCATCCAATACAACTTGGTTTAATGCTTCCATTTGACCAGGATAATCTACAAGTATTGCGTCGCCACCAAAAGCTTGTCGAATAAGGGCTGCAGAACTAATCCCATCACAATCTTCTTTATGGGAAATACAAATTACTTTAGTTTTTTTAGATTTGGCTGTAACTTTTTTTGTTACTTTTTTAGCTGCGGTTTTTTTGGCTGTAACTTTTTTTGTTACTTTTTTAGCTGCGGTTTTTTTTGATACTTTTTTTGTTACTGCCAATATATCGTAAAATTCTACAAACCCTCATTTAAATGAAGAAAAATACATTAAGATTTTCTAAAAGATTTTTTGATACTAGGTGGGACCAAGGAATCAGAATTTACATAAATATGGTAAAAAGATTCACCGTCTAATTGAGTCTGATAATCAATTTCTTGGATTTTTTCTAATTCTTCATCAGAAGCATTCAAAATTAATTCGTCTAAATGCTGCAAATTTTTTCTATCTTCAATATTCATTAATTTTTGATTGGAAATTTTGATTTATGAGCAAAAGTTGTCATATTAGACAAATTACTAAATTTACTATCACAATTTTAGAGAAAATATAATAGATGAATTTTGGTAGGCACCTTATGGAGACAAAAAATATTGGACTTCGAGGCATAGAAGTAGCTGATACCAAAATATCCAATATCGACGGTGGAAAAGGGAAATTAATCTATAGAGGATTTGATATCTTAGATCTTACAAAAAATTCAACTTTTGAAGAAACAGCATATCTTCTATTATATGATAAATTGCCAACAAAACAAGAATTAAATGAATTTAATACAAAATTAGTGGAAGCCAGATACATTCCAAAACAAATGCAAAAAAATATGGAAAATTGGCGTGGCGATGCAGATCCTATGGATATGCTTCAAGCATTTGTTTCAGCACTGGCAGGATATTATGATGAAGAATTTGCCAACAAAGATGCAAGTTATGAAAAAGCAATCAACTTAATTGCAAAAGTTCCAACTATCATCGCAAGTTGGCAAAGAATTAGAAATGGTTTAGATATTGTTGATCCAGATGCATCACTAAGTCATGCTGCAAATTTCCTATACATGATGTCAGGGGAAAAACCAGATTCAGAAGTAGAAAGGATTTTTGATGTTTGTTTAATTTTACATGCAGATCATACATTTAATGCATCAACATTTACAGCAAGACAAGTTGCATCAACACGTGCACATATGTACTCAGCATCTAGTGCAGCTATTGGTGCATTAAGTGGAGAATTACACGGTGGTGCAAATACCGAAGTAATGAAAATGTTATTGGAAATTTCTGACATAGACAAAGTAGAGCCATGGATAAAAGAAAAATTATCCCAAGGTGAAAAAGTTATGGGAATGGGTCATGCAGTATACAAAACATATGACCCACGAGCTCAAGTTTTAAAAGAACTATCAAGAAAGCTTGCAGCTAAAAGTAAAGACAAATGGTTTGATATGACAGAAAAGATTGAAACTGCAACAATTTCAGAAATGAAATCCCAAAAAGGGAAAGACATCTATCCAAACGTGGATTTGTACAGCGCATCAATTTACTATATGCTAAAAATTCCTGTTGATCTTAATACACCAATATTTGCCATTTCTAGAGTTGCAGGATGGGCAGCACATATCATCGAGGAGAAGTTTGCAGAAGCTGCACCAAAAACAGCATTGTATAGACCTAAGGCAGTATATGTTGGAAAATATTGCGGTCCTCAAGGATGCGAATACAAAACATTAGATTTAAGAAAATAATTTTAATTTCTTGTATCAAGCCATTCTTTTGCTTTTGAATTTACATCATGTTTGTACAAAACTTCAAAAACCATATCATAAAATGTGATACCTTTTTTTTGAGCCTGATCATCAAGCCATTTAATTCCATCAGATAATTCTGGATCAAATTCAGAGAACTCTACTAACTCATCAACCATTTTTGAAAAGAATGCCTGGGATTCTATCATATGTTCAACTTTCCAACTATGATCATAAAGGAACTATTCTAAATATATAGACAAAAAACCATTTTTTGATTGACAATTGGAACACATTTTGTATTTTAATGGGGATTTGAAGAAAATTTCATGGGTAATCCATACTGGAGGTCAAGAACTAGCTCAAAGTAGAGTGCATGTTGAAAAATACAAGGACAAAATTACTAAAATTCAATCAAAATATGTGGCATTACATATTGCATTATTTTGGGGAATTGGCACATTTAAGATAAAAAATGAAGACAATGTAAAAATCAAATTAGATGAAGAAGTTATGTTTGATCAATTAAATTCAAAAACAAAAATTAACGATGAATTTATTGAAAATAAAATAAAGTTCATCCAAAGTTTCATCAAACAGAGAAAATTAAGAGTAGATTTTGAAAAAATTACTAATGAAAATAATTTATCAAATAAATTTTTAAAATAAAAGAGATTAAGACCGAAAACGGAGAGTTACTCGGTGAGATCTCTTAATTGTAATTACAATTTTGATTGAGAGTATAAGCAATAAAACAAATAATTGTTGAACAACATTAACAACACTCAGACATTAATTAGAGCGATCATATAGAATTTTCAACAGATTTTAAAAATTTATGTAATAATTTCAACAATATTCAAAAATTAGAAATGAAGGAAGAGATTTATCGACATTTCTTAGTATTAGTTAGAAAACAACGATTAGATTTATTTACTATACACCTAGAAATGGATCAATTATGGCAAGCATAGACAAAGCAGCAATTGTATTTTCAATTGCAATCACATTAGTTGGTGTCGGAATTGCAGCAATGGGAGGTTCAATGGACAACTCATCAGCAGCACCTACTCAACAAATGAGTTCTGCAACAAATACAGATGCAGCTGAAAAAGCAGCAGATGCAGCAGCAGCTAAAGCAGCAGCAGCAGATGCAGCAGCAGCTAAAGCAGCAGAAAGAGCCGCAGCAGCAGATGCAGCAGCAGCAGAAAAAGCTGAAGCAGCAGCAGCTAAAGCAGCAGCAGCAGATGCAGCAGCTAAAGCAGCAGCAGCAGAAAAAGCAGCAGCAGCAGATGCAGCAGCAGCTAAAGCAGCAGATGCAGCAGCAGCTAAAGCAGCAGCAGAAGCTGAAGCAGCCGCAATGGCAGCAGCAGGTCCAGAAACACATATCGTTGAAACTGCAATGGGAAGTGGTGCACCAGGATGTGAAACATCTAATGCATGTTACTTACCAGAAGACATCACCATTAATGCTGGAGACACAGTAAAGTGGGATAACGTAGACACAGCAGCACACACTGTAACAGGTGGTAGCCCAGCAGATGGTCCATCCGGAGCATTTGACAGCAGTCTACTAATGGCAGGTATGCCTTATTCATTCACATTTGATGATGCAGGTTACTACGATTACTTCTGTATGGTCCATCCTTGGATGGTTGGTAGTGTTACTGTAAACTAACCAAAAATTTTTCTTTTTTCTATTTTATTTTATTTTTTCTTATAGCTCGATTATATGCTACACCAAATCTATGAGTTTCATCCCTAGCATGTTGTAAAATTTGTAAGGACTTTTTATTTTTTGGAATTATAACAGGTTTGCTAATTTTTGGAAGGTATACTTCTTCATTTTCTTTTGCTAAAGAAACACAAGGTAATTTCAATCCAAGAGATTCTAAAGACTTCAGAGCAGCATTCAATTGACCCTTTCCACCATCAATTAAAATCAAATCAGGTAAATCAGAATTTTCCTCCAATAATCTATAATATCTTCTTTTAATGACTTCACCAATCATAGCAAAATCATCTCTACCCTGAATAGTTTTGATTTTGAATTTTCTATATCCAGATTTGTTTGGAATGCCATCAATAAAACTAGACATAGACCCAACTGCAAATTCAGCACCATGGTTAGAAATATCAAAACATTCAATGTTGTTAGGCAACGAAGGCAAATTCAAAAGTTCTTGTAATTCAACTAATGCAGGATTGGCACCTTTGGAGTGAATTAGTCGGATATTTTTTAATATCAAATTCATAATATCATTTTTTTTGCCACGTGTAGGAGTCATTATTTTTACATTAAATCCAGATTGTTCAGATAGTAAAGATTCTAGTAATTTTTGATTTTCAGGAATTTCACTAACGATAATGAATTTAGGGATTTTATGAGTGGAATAATACTGATAAAGAAAATTTGAAAAGGAATTATCACCTACCAAATCAAAAAAGAACTTGTCACTATCTCGAATCACCCCATTGATCATTCTGAAATTCATTATTGTGGCAGTTTGTTCTTGAATTCCAATGCCAAAATACTCTTCATCAGAATTTTCAACATATTCCATTTTTTGTTTAGTCTGAAGACTACCAAGCCTGATCAAAGTATCACGAATATCCTTTGCACGCTCAAATTGTTGTGATTCTGCAGCCTGATGCATTTCATCTTCTAATTTTTTTGTAAAAATTTTTGTGTCGTTTTTACCCTTCAGTACATCTTCTAATTTTTTAACATGATCAGGGTATTTTTCTTGAGCATCTTTGAATTCACATGGACCTTCACAATTACCTAAATGATATTCTAAACAAACTTTTTTTGGCAAAGTTTTACAAATTCTAATTTGAAATGCTTTTCTTAAAGTTCCAATAGTCAATAATTTAGAACTACCTTGAGTAAAAGGACCATAAAATTTTCCTTTACCCAAAAATTTTCCATCTCTAGTTCTTCTAGCAACTAATAATCTAGGATATTTTTCATCAGAAACTCTCAAGTATGTATATCGTTGCTGATCTTTTAATTCAATGTTAAATCGTGGACGATATTTTTTAATCATATTTGATTCTAAAAGAAAAGCTTCACTTTCATTATCAGTTAAAACAAATTCAATATCAGAAATATTTTCAACTAATTTTTGAGTTTTATAATTTTGATTTTTATTAAAATAAGAACGAACACGGTTTTTGAGATTTTTTGCTTTTCCAATGTAAATAATTTTGTCATCAGAATCTTTCATTAAGTAAATACCAGGATTAGTTGGAATGGTGATTTTAGAAATATCAAAAGTCATTTTTTCATTAATTTTTTCAAATATTTTCCAGTATAACTGCCAGGAGATTTTGAAACATCAAGAGGGGTACCAGCAGTCACAATTCTACCACCTTCATCTCCACCTTCAGGACCTAAATCAATCAACCAATCTGAATTTTTTATGATATCCATATTATGCTCAATCACCACTACAGTATTTCCCAAATTAACTAATCTGTTTAATACATCTAATAATTTTTGAACGTCTGCAAAATGCAAACCAGTTGTAGGCTCATCTAAAATGTAAAGAGTCTTTCCAGTACCACGTTTTGATAATTCTGAAGCAAGTTTAACTCTTTGAGCCTCACCACCAGATAGAGTAGTGGATGATTGTCCAAGTTTGATATATCCTAAACCAACATCATTAACAGTTTGTAATTTTCTTTGAATAGATGGAACATTTTCAAAGAAATTCAATGCCTCATAAACGGTCATTTGTAGAACATCAGAAACATTCTTTCCTTTGTACAATACAGATAATGTTTCAGAATTGTATCGCTTTCCTTTACATTCATCACATTTTACATAAACATCAGATAAGAATTGCATTTCAATTTGTTTTACACCGTCACCTTCACATGCAAAACATCTTCCATCGGCAACATTAAAAGAAAATTGTCCTGGTGCATATCCACGTTCTTTTGATAATGCAGTATTAGAGTACAATTCTCGAATAGGTGTAAAAGCACCTATGTATGTTGCAGGATTTGAACGAGGTGTTCTACCTATAGGAGATTGATCAATAGCAATAACTTTATCAATATTATCTATACCAGAAATTTCTTTGTGAGCACCAGAACTGATATGTGTTTTAGAAAAATGATTTTCTAAACTTTTAAGTAAAATATCATTTATCAATGTAGATTTTCCAGATCCAGATACTCCAGTTACAGATACAAATAATCCCAAAGGAATTTCTACATCAAGGTTTTTCAAATTATTTTCAGATGCATCTTTAATAATTAAGGAACCTTCAGGTTTACGAATTTTATTTTCTAAAAGAATTAAAGAATCATCTTTAAGATAAGTTCCAGTTACAGATGTGTTTGATTGTAATATTTTTTTGATTGTCCCTTCAAAAACAATGTTGCCCCCATGCACTCCAGCACCAGGGCCTAAATCAATAATCCAATCTGAATTCCGTATTACTTCCTCGTCATGCTCTACAACAATGATAGTATTTCCAAGATTTCGTAGCTTATTTAGCGTTTTAATTAGTCTAGCATTATCACGTTGATGTAATCCAATTGTGGGTTCGTCAAGGACATACAAAACACCCGTGAGATTAGAACCAATTTGAGTAGCCAATCTAATTCGTTGAGATTCTCCTCCAGACAATGTGGAACTAAGACGATTTAAGGTAAGATAATTTAATCCAACATTAATTAAAAATTCTAAACGTTCTTTAATTTCTTTAAGAATATCTCTTCCAATATGTTGTTCCGTTTCAGTCAATTTCAAATTAGAAAAGAAATCAAAACAGTTAGTGATGGACAAATCACACACATCCATTATTCCCAAATCATTAATCGTAACTGCAAGAGATTCAGGTTTTAGTTTTTTACCATTACATGTAGTACAATGAGTATCACGCATAAACTGCTTGAGCCATTCACGTTTTGATTCAGAATCAGTTTCTAGAAAAACTCGTTGAAGGTTTACAAGTACACCTTCAAATGCATTAGTGTACTTCCATGAAGAATCTCCAGATTTAGAATTATATTGAAAATCAATTAAATCAGATGTTCCATTTAAAATAATTTTAAGATGTTTTGGTTTTATTTTTTCAATCGGAGTCATAAGATCAAATCCAAATTTTTCACCAACTGTTCTTAATGCTTGTCTCCTAAATGCAGAAAATCTTCCGCTCCAAGGAACAATCGCACCATCTAAAATTGATTTTGATTTATCAGGAATTACTAAATCAGCATCAAATTCCATTTTAACTCCCAAACCATTACATGTTTTACATAACCCAAATGGAGAGTTAAATGAAAAATTCCTAGGTTCAAGTTCACCAATAGTTAGTCCACAATGTGGACAAGCATTATTCTGAGAAAAGATTTTTTCAGATTTCTCGGATGAAACCATCACATCACCCTTTGAGGCTTTAATTGCAGTTTGAATAGCCTCAAAAATCCTAGATCTTTCAGATTTACTTGTTGAAATTCTATCTACAACAATTTCAATATTATGCCATTTTTGTCGATCTAATGGAGGTATACCATCATCTAGGTTCAAAATTTCACCGTTTAGTCGTATTCTAGAATATCCATCTTTTTTGATTTGTTCGAAGAGTTTCTCATAGGTGCCCTTTTTTCTTTGAATAAGGGGGGATAAAATTAGTATTTTTTGTCCCAAAAAATCTTTGAGTACAGAATCACAAATTCGTTCAACAGATTGTGTAGAAATTTTTCTTTTACAATTTGTACAATGAGGTATTCCAATTCTAGCAAAAAGTAAACGCATGTAATCATAAATTTCAGTAGTAGTACCAACAGTTGAACGTGGGTTTTTACTAGTAGTTTTTTGTTGAATTGCAATTGCAGGAGATAATCCTTCAATTGAATCAACATCAGGTTTATCCATCATTTCCAAAAATTGACGAGCATAAGAGGAAAGTGATTCAACGTATCTTCGTTGTCCTTCAGCATAGATGGTATCAAATGCCAAAGTAGATTTTCCAGAACCAGATAAACCACTAATTACTACCAATTGATTTTTTGGAATATCTACATCAATATTTTTTAAATTATGATGGCGAGCTCCTCGAATTTTTAATTTATTATCTATCATTTCTGTATTCAATCTCCTTTTCTAATCTTTTAATTCTATCACGACAAGAAATTGCTTGTTCAAAGTCTAACTCTTCAGAATATTTTTTCATTTGGGCATCTAAATCAATTACATCATTTCTAAGATCATGTATTGATTTTAATTTTGATTCATCTAACACAATTTCTTGTTCAGGAACAGATTTCATAATTGTTTTAGGTACTATTCCATGTTCTTCATTGTATAGAATTTGTTTTTTCCTACGGCGAGTAGTTTCATCAATAGTATTTTTCATAGATTTGGTATTTGTATCAGCATACATTATTACAGTACCAGTTACATTTCTAGCAGCTCTACCACAAGTTTGTATCAAACTAGTGAAATTCCTCAGAAAGCCTTCTTTGTCAGCATCAAGAATTGCAACAAGTGAAACTTCTGGAATATCCAAGCCCTCACGAAGAAGATTAATTCCCACTAAAACATCAAATTCACCTAGACGTAATTGACGAATAATTTCAGTTCTTTGTAATCCATCAATTTCTGAATGCATGTATCTAACTCTAACATCTTTTTTTGAGAGATATTCAGCTAAATCTTCAGCCATTCTTTTAGTTAATGTAGTAACTAAAACACGTTCAGAATTTTTAGATCTTTCATTAATTTCAGAAATTAAATTATCCATTTGGTCTTTAGTAGGCCTAATCTCAATTTGTGGGTCAAGCAAACCTGTAGGACGAACTAATTGTTCAACAATTTTTGCAGATATTTTTTTTTCATATTCAGAAGGAGTAGCTGAAACAAAAATAGTATTTTGAATGTATTCTTCAAATTCTTCAAATTTTAATGGTCGATTATCATATGCACTAGGTAATCTAAAACCATAAGTTACAAGTTTGTCTTTTCTAGAATAATCACCTTTGTACATTCCATGTAATTGAGGTAAAGTTACATGAGATTCATCAATTACCAAAAGATAATCATCTCCAAAAAAATCCATTAAACAATATGCTTTATCACCTTCATTGCGTCCATCAAAATGTCTCGAGTAATTTTCAATACCAGAACAATAACCTAATTCTTCAATCATTTCTAAATCATATTTTGTCCTCATTTCAAGGCGTTGCTTTTCAAGTTCGTTCAATTTTGGTAAATGTTGTTTTAGTTCAGCCCTGATTGATTTTACAGCTCTTTTAGTAACATCCTTAGCAATAAGATAATGTTTTGCAGGAAAAATAGTCATTTGATTTATTTTCTTTTTTTCTTTTAGAGAGACATGATCAAGTAGAGTTATCTTTTCAATTTCATCACCAAACATGGAAATTCTAATTATATCTTCAGAATATGCAGGAGTAATATCAATAGTGTCCCCTTTAACTCTAAAATTTCCGGGAGCTACTTCAAGATCATTTCTTTCATATCTAGCATCAACCAATTTTCGAATTAAATCAGTTCTTTTGATTTCATCTCCAGTACCAACTAGAATTGAAGAATCTTTCCACTCTTGAGGATTACCTAGAGAGTAAATACAAGAAACAGTGGAGACAATAATTGTAGGTTCTCCCGATAATAGCATTGCAGTTGCTTCTAATCTTAATTTTTCAATTTTTTCATTAATTTGAGTATCCTTTTCAATGTAAGTATCAGTTTGTGGCAAATAGCTTTCAGGTTGATAGTAATCATAGTATGAAACAAAATAACCAACATTATTTTTGGGAAAGAATTGTTTCAATTCAGCATATAATTGAGCAGCAAGTGTTTTGTTATGAGAAATTACAAGTGTATTTTTACCAGTTCGGGCAATGACATTAGCAACTGAAAAAGTCTTCCCACTTCCTGTAACACCCAGTAAAGTTTGAACAGACTTTTTTTCTACACCCTCAACTAAAGCATTAATGGCTTCAGGTTGATCACCAGTAGGGTCATAATCAGATACCAGATCAAATTTAGAAATTTGTTCCAACATTTACAATCACTAAAAACTGAATTTAAAGCAATGGTGATATCAGGATAATTACCACTTGGGTTCATCAATCATTCTTAAACCACCATCAATTTCTTCAAAACCCATAATTTTTAGAGTGGTTTTTGCAGTAGCAGAATTCTTTTCAAGAATCTTTTTAGCTAAAATAATTCTATCAGTTGAACTCATATGTTGACCAATTTTGTATTTTCCATGAAGTGTCTGAGGATTAATTTTGATTACACTTACTGCATCTAAAACACGCATATCAGATTTTAATGGATCATAGAATCCTTCAGGCTGGTATTTCTCCATTAGTCCATTAAGAGCTAAAGTTTTTTCTTCCCTGTCAATAACAAAAGAAGCAAGTCCCTTGATAACGACACTAATGTACAAAGTATCAGCTAATGAAGCATTATGAGGATCCTCAAAATAAGAAGGTAAAAATTCCAATTCCCTATCAGCCTCAAAACCAACTTTATTATTTTTTAAAATATTATTCAATTTTTCACCTTTTACATGTGAATGCATATACACAGCATCATTTCTAAAAACAAAATTCATAGGAATTATTTGCGGAAATCCATTTATATCAATGCTAGAAATTCTACCAACATGTTCATCGTTTAGAAATTCTTTAATTTTTTCATAAGATTTTATTTCAAGAACACCAACAAGTTGCATGGATTAATTTTTTAAAATTATGTTATAAATGAAGAGCAAATTCTATGGAAAAATACCTAAAATATAAGAAAGATTCAGAATCATTATGGATGATCCATATCTAAATGATTTGAGGGGAGAGTTCAATAGTTATTCAAATCAATTAAAAAAATTAAAAAAGAAACTTCTTAAAACAAATTCAATAGTTGAGCAAGAAAAAATTATCAAACAAATTGATTCTACGGCCAAAAAAATGGAGAATAATCAAAGACAATCAGTCAAGGTAACAAAATCAAGATTAAAAGAAAGGAAGAAAAAATCAAAAAGATAGAATTATTCAGAATCTAAATCTTTTGATAATTCCTTAATTTGTAATATTTTGCATCCAAATTCATTACATTCAATCTTTATTTCTTTAGTCATACTAACTAATTACAAAAATAATCAAAAATACAGAACATTCTAAAAATTGACTTTATTGATTCAAACTTTTCATTAATGTAAATTGCTAAATTTAAGACTAATTTGATTAAAACTAATGGGTTTTGATGAAGAAAGGGAAGAAGCAACAAATCAAGTAGTCAATATTTTAGAAGAATGGGGCTCACAATCAAAATTTATCTGGTTTAGAGAATTACATAGAATTACGGATATCGATAAAGGATTACTTCGTAATATTATCAATGAATTAAAAAAATCTAGAGAAATCAAAGAAATGCATGGGACTAACAATAGAATATTTTTTTGTCTTAGGAGATATTACATAAAATGTCGAGATGTTGAATTTAGATTCAAAGGAAAGGAGATCATGTTAAGAGATGGAAGTAAAACAAAGATAATTCAGGGTTCAACAAATTCCACAGAACGAACAAGAAAAAGATTACTGAAACAAGCTACTAAAAGAAAATCAAAACAATCTGCAAAAAATAAAAATCAGCACAATTCACGAAATCGCTAAAAATCTTCAGATTGTCGTCTCATGAATTTTGATTCAGCACGTTTAATTTTTTCTGATTCTGCAACATCTTCACTCATATCATATAGATGATGTAATTTCATTTCAGGAACTAATTCATCATTTTTTTCATCATTCAAATCTATTTCAATATTAGATAGAATTTCTAAATTTTCATCTAAAATATCAAGACATTTTTTTACAGCATCTGGCAAATCATCATTCATAATAATACGTAAAATTTTCACAATAAAATGCGTTATAACAGTTTAGGATTAACCGAATTTTTCCTTGTTTTTCTGACGTAATGCAGGCATAACATGACTTGCAAATTTATCAATTGAACCAAAGTAATTCTTACCCCAGAATCGAATAACAAAGTGGTTAACACCAGCCTCCATGAATCGCTCAAATACAGGAATGATATCTTCAGGAGTTCCAACTGCAGTTGATGAACGGGCAATAGGATCTGGAATTTTAGTTGCAGCCTCTCGCATTTTAACAATCCAACTTTGGTCAGACATAGAATATTCTGTAAAGTATTTGACGAAATCAAATCCTTCAATTTCTTTTAATCCATGAACTCTCAAAATTTCTGGTTTAAACAAACTAACTTTGACAGCTTCTTTCATTTTTGCCCATGAAGCTTCTGCATCTTCAGAAAAGTAAACATCAATGTCCAATGCCATCTCAAAATTATCTTTATCTTCTTGACTTCTGCCATATTTGTCCATAGCAGTTTCAATTTGTATTCGATGATCTTCAAATAATTCTGGAGTATAACCGATAGGTAACCAACCTTCACCAAGTTTTCCAGTTAAATCTAATGTTCGTTTTCCACCAGATGCCATGTAAGTAGGTGGATGTGGTTTTCTAATCGGAGGTGCTTGCAAACATGCTTTTTCTAATCTATAGTATTTACCTTCGTAATCTACAGTTGTATCAGGATTAGAATGATATAATTTTTTAATAACTTCAATTTGTTCAGCCCATTTTGAAACTGGTTTTTCAAATGGAATACAAAATTCTTTTAGATTTTGTGCTTCACCTGCACCAATACCAAGAATTGCTCTACCTTTAGATACTCTATCCAAAGTAATTGCAGCCAAGGCAATATTTGATGGGTGTCTTCTAATTGCATCAGTAACACATGTTCCTAATTCAACATTATTTGTAACTGCAGCAATTGCAGATAACATAACCCAAGGATCTAAAACAGTGGCATTTTTCCATTGTGGGACGTTGGTATGGTCCATATAGAAAATTGAGTCATATCCAGTTTTATCAGCAAGCATACATGCTGTAAGAATTTGATCTTCAGTATATCCAGCTCTAGCAACATTTAGTCCATTTTGAATACCAAACTTGAGATTTTTATGTGCCAATTGATATGATTCCAAATCATTATAATAAAAAGTTTGAGAAAGCTGCCAATTTCGCAGTTTGTAAATAAAAGAAAAAGAAGTAAAAAAGAAATTTTTAGAGATTACCTGCTTTGATATCTTCCAGACATTTTACTACATCATCTTTTGATATTGGTATTGGATTTGGATCCAAATGTCCTTTATCAGTCATGACCGTATCAGCAGCTTCAGAAACATCAGTTTTGAGTTCTAATTTATCAAAACCAAGTTTATCCATTGCTTCTTTGAATCTATCATAGAAGATTGATTTGTTATGTTTGTGTGCAACTGTAGTACAAGATGACAAGGAATAACCATGAGGTACACCTTCATTTGAGAAAACATAAGACAAAGCATGTCCCAATGTTGTTGAACAATTTCCGAATCCCATTCCAGATAACATTGATCCATATGGATAATTTTCTGGTTTGTCATTCATGATTGCATCATAAAGAATCTCAAATGCTTGTTTACAGAGAGTTCTAGTCAAGTCATTACCAAGTTTACTATCGTAACCTTCAGTAGCTTGAGCACATGCATCACAGACAGAATTTTTGATGACTTGTTCTGGAGTTCCATCCATAAAGTAGGAATCAACTACAGCCATGTCAGCTAAGAATCTGTCTTCACGTAACAATTTCTTTTTTCCATCAAATTTTAGAACACAATAAGTTGTCATTTCAGCTCCAGTTCCAAATGTTGTTGGAATAAGGATTTTCTCTTTGTTCATTTCAGGTGCAGCGTATTTTACTACATCCATAGAACTTCCACCACCCAATCCGATTAAGACTGAAGGGTTTTTGTCTTTGAATTTAGAAATGACAGTATTGACATCATCAATTGATGGTTCAGGTTTTACTTGATCATACAACATATAATCCTGAATTCCCATTCTTGCTAACCATTTGTCAGACAAAGCTGGCGGAACGGTTGTTACAACTAGGGCATTTTTTGGATATTCTGTTTCACCAAGTGCATTTTCTCCAAAATTAATAACTTTTGGAATGCGTACTGTATGCATAAAAAAACACCATTGGTTTGTTTATTATATCTTACAGTGATGTAGATCATATGATAATTCAGAACTTTGAAGAATTAGCAGTAACGGATAAGAAAAAAGATTGTTTAGAAATTTTAGAAGCAGGTCTTCAAGCAGCAAATCCTCAGAACATATTACCACATTATGTTACACCAAATGAAATTAAAATTAATGGAAAAGTTATCGACATATCAAAATATTCAAACATTTACACAGTAGCTTTTGGAAAAGCAGGAGATTCGATGACTAGAGCAATAAATTCAATAATTTCCATAAAAAGTGGCATCATAGTAATACCAAAAGGTTCAAAAGCAAAAATCAAAGGTAAAAAATTTCAGATTTTTAATTCAAACCATCCTAAACCTGACAAAACAAGTGTCAAAGCAGCAAAAGAAGTAATGAAATTTGTTGAAAATAAAAAAAATAAGGAATTAATTATTTTTCTTGTATCAGGAGGAGGGTCATCATTGCTGGCAATGCCCGATGAAATTACATTAAGTGATAAAGTTCATGTTACAGATTTGTTATTAAAATCAGGTTCAACAATTCAAGAATTTAATTGCATTAGAAAACATCTATCAAAAATCAAAGGTGGAAAATTAGTTCAAAATATGAAATGTGATGGAATAAGTTTGATCATGTCAGATGTTGAAGATGATGATCTATCTTCAATTGCTTCAGGAACAACATACATGGATAATACAACTTATCAAGATGCAATGGACATCATAGAAAAATATAGATTAAAAAGAAAAATTCCAATCGAAGTATTGCAAGTATTGGGAAATGGTTTGCATGATCAAAAACCGGAAACACCTAAAAAATCAAAAATTGATAATTTCATAATTGCAAATAATAGTAATTGTTTAGAATCAATGGAAAAAATAGCTCGGACAAAAGGATACAAAGTGACAAAAATTCAAAATTATGGGGATATCAAGGAAGTAGTGAAAAAAATTCTAGAGAATATTTCTGAAGAGCAAAAAACTTGTTTAATTTTTGGAGGAGAACCAACTGTCAAAGTATTAGGAAAAGGAGAAGGAGGTAGAAATCAAGAATTAGTATTAAGAATTTTAAAAAATACACAAAAATTTAAAAAAATCACAATTGCATCAATGGGGACCGATGGCATTGATGGTAATTCTAATTTTGCAGGTGCGATAATTGACAATGTTAAAGTGGATTTGAATGTCATGAAAGAATTTTTAAAAAATAGTGATTCAGCAAGGTTTTTTCAAAAACAAAAAAGCAACATAAAAACAGGTTATACACACATGAATTTGACAGATATAGGCATAATTTTGAAATAAATTATCAACGCTGTCTTTCATAAAACTCTACAGGATGTTCAAATTGACGATTATAATCAACCTCTATCCAAAACTTTTCTTCGTCAATTTCCTTGCCTTCAGAAATCCATACATTTAGAATTTTTTGCATAAACATTTGAGTGGTGTTATCAATTTGAGGTCTAATTCCAGTTTCATTTTCTATACGATCCCGTTCTTCTTTGAATTTTTTAAGTAATTTTTTGAGATGTTTTCCATTGATATTTGCAGCTTTATTTTGTTTAGCAGCATCTAAATCTTTTTTAAAATTGGATAAAAAACCCATATCTAAACTAGAATGGTTTTTTTAAAAAGATTTACTCAAAAAGAATTTAAAAAATTATTCAATCAACCTGTTATCTTCTTTAATTGTATTTAGTACAAGATGAGTTAATGTATTTTCAACATTAGATATTGCAGATATTTTTTTGATAAATTCACTCAGTAATTCACGAGTTTTGAATTTTGCAATTATAACCATATCTGCATCTCCAGTAATATCATAAACTGCAATTACACTATCATTTTTTGCAATTTCATTTTCAATATCTAACATTTTACCTTTGTTAGTTTTAATTTCAATTATTGCAGTAATATCAAATCCAAGTAATTCATGATTCAACCGAGCTGAATATCCCTTGATGATTTTTTCTTCTTCTAGTTTTTTTATCCTAGAAAGAATTGTGACAGTTGACACACCCAATCTATGAGATAATTGTCGTGCAGATTGTCTACCATCTACTGAAAGATGTTTTAAAATTTCAATATCTTTATCATCCATATTAGATAATATTTACATCAAACAAATATTTAAAAATATAGTATGAATTTAAATGAATTTCATCATAATATTAAAAATATTTACTATAATTAAATTAAAAATGATAATTAGTTAAATATGTTAAAATAAGTTATTAGATATGTTTGGAGTTAAAATTTAATGTCTACAGCATATGTTCTAATAAATTGTGATTTAGGTTCAGAAGAATTTGTAATTTCTGAACTCAAATCAATTGAAGGAGTAATTGAAGTTCATGGCACATTTGGGGCATATGATATTCTTGCAAAAGTACAAGCAGAGTTAGTAGAAAAATTGAGAGAGACAATAACCTGGAAAATTAGAAAAATTGCAAAAATTAGATCAACATTAACATTAATGGGAATTGAAGGACAAGGATAACTAAACAATAGAAAATAATAATTAAATAATTAGTTAAAAAAGTAAATATTTGTTCAATATTTTATAATTATAGTAAATAGAACTTAAGATAATTTATAATATACTTTAAGTTTGATAATTGCCATATTACTGCATGAGCTATTGTGTAGAGTGCTTTAAGACTGCAGACGTATGCTTCTGCGAATTGGAAAAAGTGATTCTTAGTGAATACGTGGATGGAATGAGAGAATGCTCAGACCTAAAATGCTATTGTAAGAAACACATTCCAAAAAGGTGATTTTTTGGATACCAATCCAAAATTCACCAATTGCACATTTTGTGATGTAGCATTTGATGAATGTACTTGCAAATGCAACTATTGCAATCAAAGAGATTCTTGTGAGTGTGTGTTATTTGATTCTATGACAGGGTTATGGACTCATCTAGGTGCGTAATTAGATTAAATATCCTATCAATAAACTAGATATGGATTCAACTCCATTAATTATGGACATGGTCAGTATAATCTCAACAGCATCACTTGGGTTACTTGCTGTTTATGTAATGAGATCCATGATTAAAGATAAAAGAAAACAGTATGAAGATAATCCGTTTTAAAAATTATATTTAGAAATAATTTTTTTATAATTTCATCTAGTAAATTCTCTACATTTACAATCTGCCACTAAACAAGTTTCTCCATTTCTAATATGATCATACGAAAAGTGTTTACAGGATTCGTTTTTACAAATTCTTCTTTGAATTTCTCTTTTTACAATTGCTTGAGCAATTTCATTAGCCTTTTTTTTTGAATATCCCTTTTTGTCCATGTAAAAATGAACTATTCCATTATAGACTAAATTTGGATTAAATTGTTTTTCAAGCAACTATTTTCTCCTATTTCCACGCCTAGTTTTCTGGTTTTCATGGTCTTTACACCCACATTTTTGTTCTTTACATGGTTCTTGAATTTGAAACATCATTACTGTCTATTTGGAATTATAATATTTCAAATTCTCTTAAAAATTTCTTATCAAATGTTTAATTTTTTCTGAAATATTAAAAAAATGGTGATGAAGAATTGGAAAACGCAGTTTTTCTTTAAATTTCCATATTTCCACGTTCCCCATGGTTGTATTGTCCTTCACCATTCGAGTGTCCTAACAAACAATGGATTGGTAGACGTTACTAGACATAGTTACTCAAAATCACATTTAACTAGTCCTGTTTCGTTTCTTCGTTTTTATTCAAAATATTAAAAAATTCTTCACAAATATTTAATTTGAATTTTAAACAAAATAATGATTTTTACTTATTTTAGATAATCAACTCATTCAAACCAAAAATCTGTTTCATCGTCAACATCATCTAAATCATCAACGTGAAATTCTTTTTCTTTTTCTGTTTCCATACATTGTATTTTCTAAATTTTTACTTATGTTGATTCTGATTAGTTCATGTAGTGTATAGTCTACTATATAGAAATCAAAAGAAATGTTCCATAGTTACCAAGTTAGTAATTAGCCAGTCTGATTTAGTGATAATGAGGTCATCTAGTTAAAGAAATTTCATGCAAAATATCATTTTAAACCGTCAGTAGATAGATAATTTGAATTGATTAATGTGGATATCTTATTCAATTCTCATTACCCATCTGAAGTTGTCAAATAATTACTTGTCAATAATTGTATTAAAATTATTTCTAAATTAAAATTAAAATTCATTCATTCATTCTTAGAATTTTTAACAAAACAAAAATTTAAGCCAACTAATCACATCCTTTACGTAATGTAGCAGGTAGGCTTACACCAGTAACACGATGGGGAATTTGTGACAATGGATATTGTGTTGGCTTATGTATACAATAGAGCATCACAAAATAAAAGGTTGATCTGTTAGTATCTGTAATTATTTTTAAAAATCAGAATAATTTTTTAAAAAAAATAAGTGTAATTTTAAGACCAGTTATCCAGAGAATTTCTCACCAAAGGTTGTGCACTAATGCCCAATGTTTTCAAATGTGTTGCAAATTCTTCAACAAAGCCATGTATAGTGTAAACTTGTTCAGCACCAGATTGTACTACCATATCTACAAGTTCATCAAAATCACAATGATCACTCATAGTAACTGAATAATCAGCACGGCGACCAAAAGAAAATTTCTTTGATTGTGCCCAACCACTAAACCCTATTGTTACTGCACCGTATTTTGATTTCATTTCTTGAAGGAATTTATTTTTTGCAGATAAAACAGGAGTAATCATCACCCAAGGTTTTTTTTCTAATAGACCATTTTTTTGAGCTTCAGAGTGACCAAGACAATCCTTTAAAGAAATTCCAAATTTTTGATGTAAAATATTCATTTCTTTAATTGAATCATGCAAATAAAGAGGATCCCAATGACCAAACATTTGTGTTAAAGTTTGAGCCTTTCCAAGCTGATAACCCATCAAGATCACAGGAATTCCCTTTGCATAAAGATCAGCAATTAATTGGTTAACCTGATTTTGAATTTCATCCATTTTAGGAAATGTAAATTCAGGTAACCCAAAAGTACATTCAGTGATTAATGTTTTACATTTAGGTATCTTTGCAGCCTTTAGAAATCCCCTATCACGGGTACAAATATCGCCAGTATAGAAAAGATCATCAAATAACAATCCCTTAGACCCCAATACATGTCCACTATCAATTAAAGAAAAACCATCAATGGAGTGAACATGATTTTTCATTGTAAATCCACGAAGTCCGGAAATTTCATTTGTTTCAATTGAAGACAAAATAGTGCCTCCATTTTTTGATGGCAAATGATCAGAATGAGCATGAGAGACAAAATTAATCCCATCCAAATCAGTTTTTTTGGGATCCAGGTAAACTGTTCCAATATCAGTCTCACACAGAATTCCATTTTTTGTCATCCTGACTTTACTAGGCAATAAGAAGGAAAATTATTGGATTTGATATAAATTGCAGGTTTGATCCACTATTGACTAGTTGCTAAATCTCGGAATTCTAATCTCAGGACGTGGAAGCAATATGGAATCCATTTTAAAATCAATTAAAACTAAAAAAATTCCAATAAACCCAGCAGTTGTAATTTCAAACAAACCAGATGCAAAGGGTTTGGCAATAGCAAGAAAAATGGGAATTAATGTGGAAGTAATTGAAAGTAAAAATTTCAAAGGTAGTAGAACAGATTATGATAAAAAAATAATGAATGTATTATCAAGTTACGGAGTTACTCCAAGGAACGGACTTGTTTGCCTTGCAGGATTTATGAGAATTATCAGTCCAGGATTTGTAAAAAAATACAGAAATAAAATTATTAACATCCATCCAGCATTATTACCATCATTTCCAGGGTTAAATTCACAAAAACAAGCATTAGACTATGGTGCAAAATATACAGGTTGTACAGTTCATTTTGTAGATGCAGGGATGGACACAGGTCCTGTGATAATTCAATCAGTAGTGGAAATTAAAGAAAAAGATACAGAAAAATCATTATCTAAAAAAATTCTAAAAGAAGAACACAGAATATACTCTGAAGCAGTCAATCTAATTGCCAGAAAAAAAATCAGAGTTTTAGGAAGAAAAACCCATATTTCTTAAGAATCAGACCCACCGAAGAAATACAAAACTTTGAGTTCCTTTGTGTTAGAATGAAAATAATGAGGCACATCTTTGCCAACAAAAAATAATTTATCTTTTGAAATTTCATAGTCTTTATTTTTAATTTTAAGAAATCCATTTCCAGAAATTATAAAATATACTTCATCACTTTCATGAGGTTCTTGAGTATCTTCTTCTCCAGGTTTTAATATCAAAATTCCAGTAGCAAGACTATCTTTATTTATGAAAGTACGAAAATATGAATCAATTTATTTAATCTTGTCTAAATTATTTTTTAAATTCAATTCTAAT
>ERZ802827.482-NODE-482-length-21172-cov-55.2502_pt1 | contig 21172 bp, 22 predicted proteins | sample MGYA00345652_ERZ802827 | MGnify/ENA primary metagenome ERZ802827 (study PRJEB30503, sample SAMEA104212372) | marine metagenome | biome: Westerlies Biome; feature: [SRF] surface water layer (ENVO:00010504) within the epipelagic zone...; material: water... | reverse complement strand
TGAGCTTTGGTCGGTAAACCCCGACGTGCGAGACCCAAACCTCATATACCCGGGCGATGTACTCTATCTGCGATGGGACAACGGAACACCCGGTGTTTACCTATCAGATCGCCCCCGAGTCGGCGTCACCAAGTTATCTCCAAAGATTAGGACTCGACCGCTCGTCTCAGCGATCTCAGAGATCCCGCGAGATGTTATCGACCCCTTTATTGCATATCACCGGTTCGAAACTGAGCTCGACACTTCCCGCTTTGCGCGAGTCCTCGGGGGTGCTGACGGCAGGTTGATTTTTGGGCTCGGTGACAGCGTTCATGTGGCCGGTAACCTTGAGTCAGATATCACGCACTACGATGTGGTCAGGTTGTCAGAGCGGTTGACGGACCCTGTCACCGGTGAGGTCTTGGGTCAGTTGTTAATGTCAGTCGGTCGGGTTGCACTCTCTCGAGCAGCAGCTAATCAACGTGAGGCGAGTCGTTTCGACGTTATCGGTACGCGGGAGGAGATTCGAGCAGGAGATGTTTTACTGCCAGTTTATGACGGTGAGGTTGTGTCGCTATTTAAGCCCCGTGCTCCCGACAAACCAGTCACATCCGGCGCTATTCTTTACGTTGACGGCGGCGTATCCCAGATTGGCGCTTTGGATGTTGTTGCCACTAACTTAGGTCGGGTGGATGGGGCTGAGGTCGGTCATATCTTAAGTATCACCAAACAAATAACGAAAATGCGAGATCCAGAGACTGGCGAGATCTTATCTTTGCCCGTTAAACCCGCGGGAACCCTGATGCTATTTTCGGTTCATGATCAAGCGAGCTTTGGTTTGGTTTTGGCTGCAAATCAGCCTCTTGCCGTTGGAGATGCCCTCGTAGATCCCTAAAACAAAGCCGCAGGATTGCGGTTGCTAGCCAACTCAAGGATGAGTTATGCCCTACCCTCTGTCTGCCGATCCTATCAGTGTGTCTCGCTGGATTGGTTATTGTCAGTTTCTAAATCATTGTGGCAGCGAGCGGCGTGCCTTAACTGAGCAGTTCCCGTCTCCGGATCATGTGCTCGATGCACCTGCATCAGTTCCGCTGGCATCGTGGCGCTCCGAGATTATGCGAGGCAGCAAAAGGGACTACAGCTGTCCACCAGACTCGTGGGTTATGACAATGACAGACGATTTGTACTCGCCGTTGCTAGGCGAGTGCGACGATGCGCCGAGCGTGTTGTTTGGTCGAGGGGATTACTCGCAGTTAAACAAACCGGCAATTGCAATTGTCGGTAGCCGGCGGCCCTCCCTCGATGGACGCCTGTTAGCGCAGCGATTTGCCTATGAGCTCGCGTCAGCTGGATTTGTCATTGTTAGCGGGCTCGCCACTGGGATTGATGCGGCCGCACATCGCGGCGCTTTGGAGGCGGCAGGGCACACAGTGGCCGTGGTGGCAACCGGAATCGATACAACATACCCAGCCGTAAATCGGACACTATCGGAGACGATAGTAGAAAATGGGGCAGTGCTAAGCCAGTTTGTACCCGGAAGTGCACCGAAGAGACACCACTTTCCTCGTCGGAACAGGACGATTTCTGGCTTAAGTCTGGCGACACTTGTCATCGAAGCAGGCCTTCCCAGCGGCACGCTCATTACGGCAACTGCCGCCGCCGAACAAGGACGTGATGTATTTGTACTGCCATGGTCGGTTCGGCACCAAGCGGGTCGAGGGTGTCTCAAGTTATTAATGGAAGGCGCATTGCTCGCCACCACTCCGGAAGATGTTATCAGAGGGGTAAACTGGCATCGACCCTTGGCCATAGGTCACGCATCTTCAACTCACGTAAGTGTTTCTGGTGGTGATGGCACATTGCCGAGGACGACGTCCCAAACAGCGCTATTGGAGGCCTTAGGTGACGGTAGCCATTCGTCTGACGATATTGCACGGTTGCTAAGTCTTGATATCGCTGAGGTGCACCGCGACCTAGTGAAGCTGGAGATCGATGGACTAGTGATGCGCCACGATAGTGGGTGCTGGATCCGCGCGTAACTAATCTGCGGTATTATCGCTGCCTTCATAGGAGGTGGCACAGTGACAGTCTCGGCTTGGCGTTTGAGAGAAGCGGCATCGCACATTCAGTCCGGAAGCGTCATAGCGTGTCCAGCCGAGGCGGTGTGGGGATTGTCGTGTGATCCCTGGCGTCTTTCGGCTGTGGCGGCGCTGTGCCGGATGAAGCAGCGAGCGCTATCAAAGGGAGTGATCGTTGCGAGCTGCGACGCGCGCCACTTCGATGCTCTGCTGGGGGGGCTATCCGAAGAGCAGCGCAACCGTGTTTTGCTCTCGTGGCCCGGCCCAACCACCTGGCTCATTCCGAACAACGGTGTATTTCCCAATTGGGTGACGGGAGAAAGCAAGGAGGTCGCAATCCGTGTAACCTCTGCACCAGCGTTGTCAGGTCTGTGTCGCGAGCTGGGCGGCCCAGTAGTAACAACCAGTGCTAACTGGGCAGGTGCACAGCCGGCAAAACATCTTTTTCAGGTGAAGCGGTACTTTGGTCCACAGATCACGACGATTCCAGGTGTGGTCAACCTGTCCGGTAGGCCGTCCACCATAAAGCGAGCCACGACGGGCGATATACTGAGATAAAGACCCTTTGTATTAAGGAAAAACTATGGATTTGCCGGCGGTTGAACAGTATTTGCATGGATTACAGCGATCGATTTGTGACCAACTGAGCGCTATAGACGGCGCCGCTGAGTTTGAAACTGAAACGTGGGACCGGCCGGAGGGCGGTGGCGGGGTTAGTCGTGTCTTGGTCGACGGAAACGTCTTTGAAAAAGGTGGCGTTAACTTTTCCTACGTCGAGGGTAGCAAAATGCCCGGTAGCGCGACCCAACACCGCCCTGAATTGGCCGGGCGCAGTTTTAAAGCTCTAGGCTTGTCGCTCGTTATGCACCCTAAAAACCCTTATGTTCCTACCTCGCACGCCAACGTACGTTGTTTTGTGGCCGAAAAAGACGGCGAAGATCCTGTTTGGTGGATGGGCGGTGGATTTGATTTAACGCCGTACTACGGATCGGAAGAAGATGCCATCCATTGGCATCAGACAGCAAAGGATGCCTGTCAGCCTTTCGGTGACGGCGTCTATGCCAAGTATAAAAAGTGGTGTGACGATTACTTTTATCTACCTCATCGCAACGAGCCAAGAGGGGTCGGTGGTCTGTTCTACGATGATTTAAATGAATGGGGCTTTGACACAAGTTTTAGTTTTATGCGGTCGGTGGGTGATGCTTTTTTGCAGGCCTATGTGCCTATCGTCCTACGTAATAAGGACACAGTTTACGGTGAACGAGAGCGGCAGTGGCAGTTGTATCGTCGCGGGCGATATGTCGAGTTTAATTTGGTCTTCGACCGAGGAACACTCTTTGGTTTGCAATCCAACGGGCGCACCGAGGCGATTCTCATGTCGCTTCCACCGTTAGTCCGGTGGGAGTATGGCTTGACACCTGAGCCCGGCACGCCTGAAGCCGAGCTACTCGATTATTACCTGAAGCCAAAGGATTGGGTCTGAGGCCATGGTTGTGGGTCATACGGTTGATCGGTTTTATCAGTGGCAAAAACACTGCACTCGGAGCAGCACATGAGACGCTTTGCCGTGTTAGGCAATCCTATCGCGCACAGTAAGTCTCCGGAGATTCACGGCAAGTTTGCGGCAGAATGCGGGCATGAGATCGACTATCAGCGTGTACTGGTTAATGCGGGTCAACTCGACACGGTAGTGACCGATTTTTTCACAGCGGGAGGTATTGGACTCAATGTCACGGCGCCCTTTAAGGGCGAGGCGTTTGCTGTGGCGCAAGTGCGAACACCCGCAGCCGTGGATGCGCAAGCTGCAAATACCCTATGGCAAGACGATCAAGGCCGTATTTGCGCACATACCACCGACGGCAGTGGGCTATTGCGGGATCTGGAGGTGAATTTAGGCTGGGGTATTACTGACGCCAATATTCTATTGCTCGGCGCTGGTGGCGCTATGCGGGGCATTGTCAGTGCCCTGTGCGAGCAAATACCGAGGTCTATTCACGTCGCGAATCGAACGACCCAACGTGCATTTGATCTTATCCGGTTGTTCGAGGGCCGCGGCAAACTGACAGCCAGTGGACTCGATGCGATACCCAAGACTCCGTGGGATCTGGTTATTAATGGGTTAAGTAGTGGCTGGCAGGAAGGCTTCCCTGACATAGCTATCCCGGCCCTCGCTGCAGCAGCCTCAGCCTACGATTTGATTTACAGTGATCAACCCACTGCGTTTATCCAGTGGTCGGATAATCGTGGTTTCAAAAAAACCTCAGATGGTCTGGGCATGCTGATAGAGCAAGCGGCTGACAGCTACGCTATTTGGCATGGAGAGCGTCCGGAAACAGCCGGCGTATTGGCAGATTTGCGCACCTAACATCTCATCTTTCGGGAAATATACAGATTGTATTAGCGCTCAGCTAAGAAGCTGTCCTTTAGTTTTACGTAGTTGGCCGCAGAATAGCTGAGGAAGGCTCGCTCGCGGTCGGATATTTCGCGGATAGGTCTTGCGGGCGACCCCGCGTACAACCAACCTTGGCTGAGTGTTTTGCCCGGCGTTACGAGGCTCCCCGCCCCTATCATGACTTCGTCCTCAACCGTTACACCATCCATGACAATCGAACCGATGCCAACGAGCACGCGATCGCCAATAGTGCATCCGTGCAATACGACACTGTGTCCTACCGTTACGTCACTACCAAGAGTTAGCGGCCAGCCGGCTTCACTGAACTGACCTGCATGGGTAATGTGCAGCACAGTGTTATCTTGGATGTTTGTTCGGTCACCAATGCGAATGCGATGCATATCAGCTCTTACGGCGCATTGCGGCCAGATGCTGACATCGTCACCCAAGACAAGGTCGCCCAGCACGACTGAGCTGGGATCAATCATGACACGTTGACCTAATGTGGGTGTAAAGCCACCGTATGACCGGATGTTGTCGGAGCCGTTGTAAGTCACGTGTGCACTCTCGTGGGTTGGAAAAGAACGATACTAACAGTGGCATGCCTGCCCTTGTGCTTTCAACTATAATGGCGGCGCCGATGCGCAATCGCTGCTACCCGCACAAAAACAAAGAGCCAAAGATGACGACACATGGCAAGTGATATAAACCCGCCAACCCCGAGACGACCCCGATTTATTGCAGGTGCTGTATGCCCATCTTGCAAGGCCATGGATCGGCTGGTAGTCGACATGGAAACGGATGAGCGGTCTTGCGTTGACTGCGGCTTTACTGAAAAGCGGCCCCAGGATGCTTCGCAAGAGCCGGCAACCCGTGTGACCCGCGGGAGCGCGCGATTAGTCGAAACTGTGGCAGAGCCGGTCAGGTTGATGTCCTTGGATCCCGACGAAGATTAAATTTTTGTTAATAAATGCACGGTATTTGTTTAACAAACATCTTTCCCCTGTGAATCCAATTTGACTTCGTTATAATCTGGCCGCTCAAAAAGAACGCGGGGCCCATCCACGGGGGCGGGGCCGCAATACCGCGATTACGGGGAAACAAACGATGCTAAACGCACGCGCACTTGCCGCTGCGGCATTCTTGCCGCTTGCAGCCAACGCTCAAAACCAAGTGAATATGTCGACAGGGGTATCCGAAGCGGGTGCTGTTATCACCGAACTTGGGGTTGAGATCTACGACCTCCACATGCTGATCTTTTGGATTTGCGTCGTCATTGGCATCGGTGTGTTCGGTGTCATGCTCTACTCTATCTACGCTCATAGAAAGTCTCGAGGTGTGGAGCCTGCGCAGTTTCACGAGCATACCGGTGTTGAGATCGCGTGGACTGTCGTGCCGTTTCTAATTTTGATCGGTATGGCAGTGCCGGCGACCTCTACGCTGTTAGAAGTCTACGATAATGATGACGCGGAAATGAGCATTCTCGTCACTGGTTATCAGTGGAAGTGGAAATACGAATATCTCGACGCTGACGGTGAGAATGTGGCTTTCTTCTCCAACCTCGCAACGTCGCAAGAACAGATTTACAACACCGATGCCAAGGGTGAGAACTACCTTCTGGAAGTCGACGAGCCGCTGGTTATCCCGGTGGATACGAAAGTGCGCTTTTTAATTACGGCCAATGACGTGATCCACTCTTGGTGGGTGCCGGAGCTCGCTGTCAAGCGCGATGCCATTCCGGGCTTTATCAATGAAGCGTGGACACGCGTGCTGACAGAAGGTGTTTATCGCGGCCAGTGCACAGAGTTGTGCGGCTCCTATCACGGCTTTATGCCTGTGGTCGTGCATGCAGTCAGCCCAAGTGAGTTTGACGATTGGATCGCAGCTAAACAGGGTTCGGCTGCTGCAGATGCAGCGCTCGCCGCGCAAGAGTTGTCTGTTGATGACTTAATGGCGCGTGGTGAAGACGTCTACAACTCAAGCTGCCTAGCCTGCCACGGTGCTAATGGTGAAGGCGGTCTTGGCAATGCGATTGCAGGCAGCGCCATTGCAATGGGTGGTCTCGACTCGCACTTAAATGTCATTGTGAACGGTGTTGCGGGCTCCGCGATGCAAGCATTTGGCGCGCAGCTGTCGGACGTTGACGTTGCAGCGGTTACGACTTACCAGCGCAATGCGTTTGGCAATAATACTGGGGATGTGGTTCAGGCGTCTGACGTCGTGAGCTACAAAGAAGGGTAATTGGAGGAAATACACATGGGCGATCATCATCACGGTCCAGCCAAAGGTCTCTCGCGTTGGCTTTATACGACCAACCACAAAGATATCGGAACCATGTATCTATGGTTTTCGTTTGCAATGTTCCTCTTGGGTGGCGCTTTTGCCATGATCATCCGGGCTGAGCTCTTTCAGCCAGGGATGCAGTTAGTAGAGCCTGCGTTTTTCAATCAGATGACCACGCTTCATGGTCTGATCATGGTATTCGGCGCCATCATGCCGTCGTTTGTCGGTCTGGCTAACTGGCTTATTCCTATGATGATTGGCGCGCCTGACATGGCGCTGCCACGCATGAACAACTGGAGCTTTTGGATTTTACCGCCCGCGTTTCTAATGCTGGCCTCGACGCTGTTGATGGAAGGGGGCGCGCCCGCATTCGGTTGGACCTTCTACGCCCCGCTGTCAACAACGTACGCGCCACCCTCAGTGACATTTTTCATCTTTGCGATCCACATCTTGGGTGTGTCATCCATTATGGGGTCGATCAATATCATTGCCACGGTGATGAACATGCGCGCGCCAGGTATGTCTTACATGAAGATGCCGCTGTTCGTATGGACGTGGTTGATTACAGCCTTCCTGTTGGTTGCGGTCATGCCGGTACTCGCCGGCGCCGTCACGATGATGCTGATGGACATTCACTTTGGCACCAGTTTCTTCTCTGCGGCAGGTGGTGGTGACCCGGTTCTGTTCCAGCACATCTTCTGGTTCTTTGGTCACCCAGAGGTATACATCATTATCTTGCCGGCATTTGGTGTGATCTCTCAGATCATCCCCGCGTTTTCGCGAAAGCCGCTTTTCGGTTATGCGTCGATGGTATACGCAACAGCTGCTATTGCCTTCCTGTCGTTCATTGTGTGGGCACACCACATGTACACGGTCGGCATGCCAGTAGCGGGCGAGCTGTTCTTTATGTACGCAACTATGCTTATTGCGGTGCCAACTGGCGTGAAGGTGTTTAACTGGGTGACGACCATGTGGCGCGGTGCCATGACGTTTGAGACACCTATGTTGTTCTCAATTGGTTTCCTCGTGTTGTTCACCATCGGCGGCTTTACTGGCCTGATGTTGTCGATTGCACCCGCGGACTTCCAGTACCATGACACCTACTTTGTTGTTGCGCACTTCCATTATGTGATGGTCGCTGGTGCAGTTTTCTCCATGACAGCTGCCATTTATTTCTGGCTGCCTAAGTGGACCGGCCGTATGTACAACGAAACCATGGGTAAGGTGCATTTTTGGGTGTCGTTTATTGGCTTCAATATCACCTTTTTCCCGCAGCACTTTGTCGGGCTGGCAGGAATGCCACGTCGTATTCCCGATTACGCACTCCAATTTGCCGATTTCAATATGATGTCGTCGATTGGTGCCTTTATTTACGGCGCGTCGCAACTGCTGTTTTTGTACAACGTGATTGCAGCGATTGTCTCGGGCGAGCGCGTATCGGACGAAAAAGTTTGGGATGGCGCGGAAGGTTTGGAGTGGACGCTGCCATCACCACCGCCGTATCACACCTTCGAGACGCCGCCAAAGATCGAAGAGCAGCCAGCTCACTGATTGGCCTGAGATAAAAAAATAATGCGACTGAGCCAAGATCCAACCATAGACACGGTAGCCAAGCTGGGTGCCGTGTCTGTCGTTATGTTCGCATTTGTTTTTGTAGTGATGGTGCCGCTCTACAACGTGCTGTGTGATGTCTTGGGCATTAACGGTAAAACGTCGTCTAATGCATACACCGCGGTGTCCGCTGAGGTTGATGAATCACGCGCTATAAAAGTGCAGTTCATCGCGACGAATAACGATGGCATGCCCTGGGCCTTTGCACCTCAAGTTACCGAAATGGTGGTTCATCCAGGCGCCGCTAATGACACGCTGTTCTTTGCGGCTAACCCAACTGCGGACGCCATGATTGCTCAGGCGATTCCAAGCGTCTCGCCATCGCGAGCCGCTGAGTATTTCCACAAAACCGAATGCTTCTGCTTTGAGCAGCAGCCCCTCGAGGGGCTTGGCGAGGCAGAGATGCCGCTGCAGTTCATTATTGATCAAGACCTGCCGTCTGATATCAAAACAATCACGCTGTCTTACACATTGTTCGATGTAACGTCGCTAATGCGCGGCAAGGTTGCTTCGAGGTAAACTGAGAGGGGCCCCAGGGGGATGGGGAATAACGGAGAAATACATGTCTAGTGCTGAAACTTCAACAGAATACGAAAAGTACTACGTGCCCGAAAGTTCAAGCCTGGCGGTTCGAGCAACGATTGGTCTCGTACTGTCTGTCTTTGGTGGCGGTCTCGTTCTCAACGAGATGACCTTTGGCGGTACACACGATACTGGCGGCGTCGCCAAATGGGTGATGTACGCCGGTCTTGCCATGTTTATTGGAACATTGACCTACTGGTTTCGAACCACCATCAAGGAAAATAAGGCCGGCATGAACAGCGGGCAGCTGAGTAACAGTTATGTGCTCGGTATGTTTTGGTTCATTTTCTCGGAGGTCATGTTTTTTGCCGCATTCTTTGGTGCCTTGCTCTACGTCCGATGGTTAGCCGGACCCTGGTTGGCGGGCGAAGGCGAGGGCGGTCGGATGAATTTTTTGTTGTGGGAGGGTTTTGAGTACACCTGGCCGCCTGTGACGACGCCTCAAGAGGTTGTTGGTGGAGCGTTGGCGCAACCGATAGCAAATAACGGTGCATTCGTATCGCAACATACGTCGATGGCGTTTGCGGACGCGCACCATTGGTACGCGTGGTTACCGTTGTGGAATACGATTATTCTTCTGACATCCAGCGTGACCTGCGAATTCGCACACCGAGGTCTGTCGCAAGGCAATATCAAGAAATTTGAGGCGTGGTTGGGTGTTACTGTTGCCTTGGCAATCGTCTTCTTGTTCCTACAGGCTGCGGAGTACTACGAAGCTTACCAATTGTTCGGGCTGACCCTTAATTCCGGTATTTATGGCTCAACATTCTTTATGCTGACCGGATTCCACGGCTTTCACGTGGCTATGGGTATGACCATGTTGCTGATTCAGCTGATACGGTCTGTTCGAAACAAGCACATGACTGCGACCGATCACTTCGGGTTTTCAGCGTCTAGCTGGTACTGGCACTTTGTTGATGTGGTGTGGGTGTTTCTCTTTATCTTTGTTTACATCATTTGATAAATGACCAAGATCTGAGTAAGGGCGGGTATTACCCGCCTTTTTTTATTCGGCGCTGGCTGATGGGGTGCGCGCATCCCAAGGGCTTTGGTGGCCTAATTGGCCAGTTGCAACGCCGTAGGCAATAAGGGCCATTAATGTCCCAGCGATACCGACACGGACTCTCAGTGAGTTTACGAGGCGCGTTTTTTTTACGTCCCCCTGGTCGATCATAAGGAAGTAGAGCCCTGCTCCCAAGGTGACGACTAACGCGATCATGAGCAAGACAATGAGACCTTTAAGCATGGAAAATCCTTACACTACAAAGATTAGCGCCTCGGGCGTGAGAGGCCTGAAGAATGTGACTAGAGCACGGAGTGTAGCGAAACCATAATGAAGTTGCGCGTTGAACTTGATTGGCGAACCACATTAGCCACATTTTTATTGGTTCCAGGGCTCGTTAGCTTGGGGTTTTGGCAACTAGATCGCGCCGAAGAGAAGGCAGGTTTGATTGCGCGCCTCGAGGAGCGAAGAGAGTCGCCTGCCATTACACTGCAATCTGTCAGTCGCCTGCCGGTTAATGATCTCGCCGATCGACAGGTAACCATGGATGCAGTCTTCACCCCCGGTCAGTATGTACTTTTAGATAACAGGCTTCGTGCGGGACGCTTTGGCTATGAGGTCGTTGCCCTCGCGGCTGTTGGCGAGCTGACAGTGGCGTTGAACTTAGGGTGGATCGAGGGCGATCCGTCCCGTCTGCGCTTGCCAGAGGTAGACCTGCCGCGTGGGCGACACGTCATTAACGGCCGTATTTATCAACCGACCAGCGACGCATTTATGTTAGGTGAAAATCTATTCCCGCCTACACTGCCAGGTGTTGTCCAGCAGCTCTCCCTGAGTGCCTGGGACGATGGGCTGCGATCACGTTTTGCTAGGCCCGTATTTCCCCGAGAGGTGCGAATTGGGGAGTACGAACCAATCGCCCTAGCCGCAGATTGGGCAGTTGTGAATCAAACGCCTGCGAAACATCAGGGCTATGCTGTGCAATGGTTTACTATGGCGGCTGCATTGGCATTAGCGTTTGTGTTTCGCAGCACTAATATCCTAGCGTGGGCACGTTATCGGCTAGGCAAATCGTAAATTTCGACCTTAACTGAGGGAAACCGTAGTGACTCAAAACACCGATCAGCGTGGCGGCCGCGCCATATTGCTGCTCATAGCTGGCTTGCCGGTAACAATGATATTAGCAGCTACCTGGCTCTGGTACTTCGTGGAGCGCGGTGATATCGATATCGTCGGCGCACTAGGTACTGCCAACAGCGGGGTGATCCTATCCGAGCCTGCGAATATAAAATCTCGAGCGTTTACAGCGACAGACGGCACTGACACGAGCCTGGACCAGCTGGAGCCTAAATGGACCTTTATGATTGTCCAGCAGGGCGACGTATGCGATGTGCAGTGTAATGAGCTTCTGTACTTGACCCGACAGATCCGCATTGCCATCGGGCGCGACTTTAACCGAATACAGCGCGTATTGATCGTTGATACGCCGGCGGCACAGATGGTTTCCACCGAGGACAGTTCAGAGGCGTCCTCACCCCTTTTAGCTGCCTTAGATAAGGAGCACTCCGATTTACAGGTCTGGTTAGCCGACGGTCAGCCGGTCATACCCGAGCGACATGTAGATGGCTTTGCATGGTATCTCGTCGATCCCTCCGGTTGGGTCATGATGCGATATGCAGCGCAGGTGAATTACAAAGATGTGATTAGTGATCTCAAGTTTCTCCTCAAAAACGCTGGGGGCTGATGATGAGTGAATCTGTTTTGGCGCGCTGGCCTGATTTTCTCGAGCTGACTAAGCCCCGGGTCGTCGCGTTGATGTTACTAACCGCCCTCATTGGCATGTGTATGGCTGTGCCCGGTCTGGTGCCATGGGAGCCTCTGGTGTTTGGCAATATCGGGATTGGTCTTTGTGCGGGTGCGGCAGCTGCGATTAATCACGTGGTGGATGAGCGTATCGATCAGAACATGTCGCGAACGACTAACCGCCCAGTTGCTCAAGGCCGCGTCACACAAACGGAGGCGCTTGTCTTTGCCGCGTTGCTGGCGATTGGCGGTACAGCGCTGCTGGCGTTTACCGTGAACGTCTTAACAGCAATTCTCACCGTTGCGAGCTTGGTCGGATACGCATTCATCTACACCATGTTCCTGAAGCGGGCGACACCGCAAAACATTGTGATTGGTGGTCTGGCGGGTGCCGCTCCACCGCTACTCGGCTGGACTGCAGTGACGGGCGAGGTTCATGCCCATGGGTTGTTACTGGTCTTGATTATTTTTGCTTGGACGCCGCCTCATTTTTGGGCGCTGGCAATCCATCGGAAGGACGAGTACGCGGCTGTTGGCATTCCGATGTTGCCGGTCACGCACGGCAACCGGTTTACCGCCTTACATATTTTGCTCTACACCATTCTCATGTTTTTGATTACCTTGCTGCCGTTTGCCACTTTGTTAAGTGGATGGATTTACGCGGTCTCTGCTGTCGTTTTAGGTCTGGTATTTTTGTATTGGTCGATCGAAATTCTGCGAGCGAAAAATCCAAAAGCACCTATGGATACTTTCAAGTACTCCATCAATTATCTACTCCTGTTATTTGTCGCTATGCTGGCGGACCACTGGATACTAGGATCGCCGGTATGACACTGACACAACGCCAGCGTATTGCCCTCACCGTCGCGGCTATTTTCCTCGGTATTACGGTCATCGTCGCGGGTTTCGTGCATCGCATTCAGCAGCCGCGCATCATGACTGTATCGGAGATGCGCGTTAACGGTTTGTTCTTGTTTGATACCCCAAGAGACCCTGGTGAGTTTGTACTCACTAACCACAGAGGCCAGGATTTTACAGATCAGAGCGTGGAAGGTGATTGGACGTTATTATTTTTTGGGTTCACCTACTGTCCGGATGTTTGCCCTACCACCATGTCCTTTTTAGCGGAATTAAAGGGTAGCCTTGAGGGTACAGAGGCAGGCTCCACCCGCGTCGTTATGGTCTCAGTCGACCCAGCTCGCGACACCGTCGAGCAGCTATCGACTTATGTGCCGTACTTCCATCCTGAATTTCTTGGAGTGACCGGCGAGTTCCCTGATATCTTGAGCTTTGCACGTCGTTTCAACGCGCCGTTTCGCAAGGTGACGACGGCCGATGGCGATTACCAAATGGACCACAGTGCGAATGTCGTTTTGATTAATCCAAAGGGCGATTTCCACGGCTTTTTCAGAGCACCTCTGGACCTTGCGAAAATGAAGGTCACACTGCGTTCAGCCCAATTTTATTGGAGCCAACAATATGACTGATAGCTCTCGGCTCATTTTGGTCGATGGGTCATCCTACTTATTCCGTGCTTTTCATGCTTTGCCGCCACTGACGAACAGCAAGGGCCATAATACGGGCGCCGCAAAGGGCGTTATTGGCATGTTGAAGCGATTGCAGGCGGATAACCCAAATGACCAACTGGTCGTTGTGTTCGATGCGAAGGGCCCGACGTTTAGAAACGAGATCTACGCTGACTATAAAGCCAATCGACCCCCAATGCCCGACGAGCTCAGGGAGCAGATTGAGCCCATCCACAACGTAATCCGAGCCATGGGCCTGCCTCTTATTTCGGTTTCCGGTGTCGAAGCTGACGATGTCATCGGCACGCTATCAGAGAGGGCGTCAGAACAAGAGCGGCCGGTTTTGATCTCAACGGGTGACAAAGATATGGCGCAGTTGGTCAATGACCATGTGACGCTGGTGAACACCATGACCAACGTTGTGCTCGATCGAGAGGGCGTGATCGACAAGTTTGGTGTTCCCCCCGAGTTAATCATTGATCTACTCGCTTTAATGGGCGACTCCGTTGATAACATTCCCGGTGTTGCGGGTGTGGGAGAGAAAACGGCTCTGGCATTGCTGCAAAACCTCGGTGGTGTAAGCGAGATTTACGCGCACTTGGATCGCGTAGCTGAATTGCCTGTGCGCGGGGCTAAATCCCTCGGTGATAAGTTGTCTGCTAGCCAAGACATGGCCGAACTATCTTATGTACTTGCTACGATTAAGACAGATTGCGATCTCGGTCTGGCCGATGATGATCTGCGCTCATCAAGCCCTGATAACGACCGTTTAATTGCGCTTTATCGTGATCTCGAATTCAAGTCGTGGTTAGACGAGCTCTTGAGCCCCAGCCTGTTCGCCGACAGTCCCGATGTACCCGTTGCGCCGCCCGCTTCGGATTTGTCGGTCGTTACTATTACTGATCAGGGCACTCTCGATGAGTGGGTGGCTCGTTTGGCGAACGCGCCATTAATTGCGTTTGATACGGAGACCACCAGTCTCAACTACATGCAGGCTCAAATCGTTGGCGTGTCGTTTGCCATTGCCGCCGGAGAGGCTGCTTATGTACCGTTGGCCCACCTAAACCCTGGCCTCGAGGGGCAGCTTGATCGCGACGCGGTGATCGAGCAATTGCGACCGTTACTTGAGTCTCCCGATGTTAAAAAGGTAGGTCAGCACCTCAAGTACGACGCTAATGTGCTTGCAAATCACGGCATCACGCTGCGCGGTATTGCGCACGACACCATGCTGGAATCCTATGTCTTGGATGCTGTGGGTAGTCGCCATGACATGGGTAGTTTAGCGCTCAAATATTTGGGGCAGAGGGTCATTTCCTTTGAAGAAGTGGCGGGAAAGGGTGCGAAGCAGGTCTCCTTTGATCATGTCCCCGTTGAGCAGGCTGCTGCCTACGCGGCAGAGGATGCTGATGTGACGCTGCGGCTTCATGAGGCGCTCGCGCCCCGACTAGAAGCTGAGCCGGCTCTCAACAGTGTGTATCACAGGCTCGAGCTTCCGCTGGTGCCAGTGCTGTCCAAGATTGAACGAAATGGTGCTTATGTCAGTACCGAGCGATTGCGCAAGCAGAGCCATGAGTTGGCAACCCGTCTCGCTGAGCTTGAGTCGCAGGCCTGTGAGTTGGCCGGGCAGCCGTTCAATTTGGCCTCGCCGAAACAGCTGGGAGAGATTTTGTTTGAAAAGCTCGAGCTCCCCATTATTAAGAAAACACCAAAAGGCGCACCATCGACAGCCGAGGAAGTGTTAGCCGAACTGGCAAATGACTACGAGCTACCCGCCGTGCTCATAGAGCATCGCGGCCTAGCAAAGCTCAAGTCGACCTATACAGATAAGCTTCCGGAGATGGTTGATCCGCAAACAGGCAGAGTACACACCTCGTACCACCAAGCCGTGACTGCCACTGGGCGATTGTCATCAAGTGACCCTAATCTTCAGAACATTCCTGTGAGAACACAGGAAGGGCGACGCATTCGTCAGGCCTTTGTTGCGCCAGAGGGACGCAAAATTGTCGCTGCGGACTATTCGCAAATAGAACTGCGAATCATGGCTCACCTCTCCAGTGATGCGGGCTTGCTACATGCCTTCGCGAACGAGCTCGATGTTCACAGTGCGACTGCTGCCGAAGTATTCGATGTGGCGCTCGAGGATGTGAGTACCGATCAACGACGAAAGGCCAAAGCGATTAACTTTGGCCTGATTTACGGCATGTCGGCATTTGGTTTGGCAAAGCAAATTGGCGTGGCGCGCGGCGAGGCTCAACAGTACATCGATCGTTATTTCGCTCGTTACCCGGGTGTTGCCGATTACATGGACGCCACTCGTGCGCTGGCCCACGAGCAGGGCTATGTTGAAACGCTCATGGGGCGCCGTTTGTATTTACCGGAAATTAATGCGCGCAACAAACAAAGACAGCTTGCCGCTGAGCGAACGGCGATTAATGCACCCATGCAAGGTACCGCCGCAGATATTATTAAGTTGGCAATGATCGAAGTGGATGGCTGGCTTGAGACATCAAAGCTCGATGCCAAGATGATTATGCAGGTCCACGACGAACTCGTCTTTGAGGTGGCTGATGGGGCATGCGCTGCGCTGTGCGGCGAGGTCACATCGCGCATGGCCGGTGTTGTTGAACTCGCTGTGCCGCTATTGACCGAAGTGGGTGTCGGCTCTAACTGGGACGAGGCGCACTAGGACTCATAGCTTATCTGCGCCCTGGTTTTTGGCTCTGCATCGGAATCTTCGTTTGCATCGGAACTCTCATTTAGATCGGAACTCTCATTTAGATCGGAACTCTCGTTTAAACCGGAACCCTCGTTTGCGTCAGAACCCGCACTCGTATCGAGACTTTCGTCACTGTTTTCTAACAAGCTGATGTCATCGTCAGGCAAGGTTAGCCACCAGTTAAGCGTTCGCTGCAATTCACTCATTCCGTCGTGCGAGTGCGATGAAAAAAGTTGCACTGAAATCCAGCGCTCATGAGGTTTGAGCGCCTTTTGTACAGTAAGCAATGCGGTTTTCGCAGGGCCTCGCTTGAGTTTGTCGCATTTCGTTAGAAGGATGTGAACAGGCATTTCACTGATTGCCGCCCATTCGATCATCTGACGGTCATAGTCTTTTAGCGGGTGGCGGATATCCATAAGTAGGATAAGGCCCTTCAGACTCTGGCGATATTGCAGGTACTGCTCAAGCTGTTTATTCCACTCTTGTTTTATTTTCAGCGGCACCTTGGCAAAGCCGTAGCCCGGTAGATCCACGAGTCGTCTGTTCTCTGCGACGGCGAAGAAGTTTATGAGCTGAGTGCGACCCGGCGTACGAGACGTTCTCGCAAGCTTCGTATTATCAGTCAGCGCATTAATCGCACTGGACTTTCCAGCATTGCTGCGGCCGGCAAAAGCCACTTCGCAGCCGAGGTCAGGTGGCGCATTGGTTAACGCGCTTGCTGATTGTAAAAATTCAGTGCCTTTAAAATTAAGCTTGTTCGATTTATTGGGCGTATTAATGACAGAAATCCACGTAAAGTTTGGTGTTTTGCGCACAGTGACTATAATGCCCGTCCAAAGACGACGGGTATACACACATAGTTACAGCAATTTGCGCCTGTCGTGCTGTTAAAGAGGGTCTCATTATGAACGCAACTACAATCAAATTCGCAGTATTTGCTGGCGTTACTGCACTGGCTTCGACAGTAGTCCAGGCCGCCGAGCAGCCACCACAATACGCTGCCTCTTGTGGCGCATGCCACGCTTACGCTGTCGCAGGGGCGCCGAAAACTGGTGACGCAGCACAGTGGGAGCCGCGCTTGGCAAAGGGGATGGAGGCGCTTGTGTCTTCAGTCAAAAATGGTCTGGGTGTCATGCCTGCTGGTGGTATGTGTACGACCTGCAGTGATGACGATTACAAGGCGCTCATCACGTATATGGCAACGCCTCAATAAGTGAGGAAAAGGAGTTTAGAATGATCTTTAATCGCGCAATTGCGACACTGGCGCTGCTTTTGGCTGCCAATGCTGCATTCGCTGGTGGCGTTATGAAAGGAGATGCCGTAGCGGGAGAAGCCTTGGTTGGTTCATGTGCCGCGTGTCACGGTGCCGACGGTAACAGCCTCGCTCCAACCTTCCCAAAACTTGCGGGTCTGGGTGAGCGTTACTTGCTCAAGCAGATGAAAGACATTCGTGATGGACGACGACCCGTTGCATTGATGGCTGGACAGGTCGATAACATGACGGACCAGCAGCTTGCCGATATCGCTGCGTTTTACGACGCACAGTCACGCACCTCCGGCACGACCGATCCTGAACTGGTGACGATGGGCCGTTCGATTTATCTGGCGGGTATTGCCGATCGCAAAGTCGCAGCGTGCTCTGGGTGTCACAGTCCTTCAGGCAATGGTAACGGGCCTGGTGGCTTTCCAGCGCTGGCCGGTCAGCATTCGGACTACATTACGCAGCAGCTGGAGATGTTCCGCTTGGGTTATGAAGACGATAGCGGCCGCACGAACGGCGGTGATAGCCGAATAATGCGGACCATCGCTTTTGGTTTAAGTGACCTTGAGATAAAGGCGGTCTCCAGTTATGTTGCGGGTTTGCAGTAAAGCCTAAGCCATAACGGGAGATAAAGATGTTGACCTTGCTTCGCGCGCTAACGGCCGCAGTTGTCTTCATGAGCTCAGTGGGCGTCGTCGCTCAAGAGCAATACGAAGAGGGTGTGCATTACGAGCTGATTGAGCCCGCCATCCACACAGGCGTTAGCGATCGGGTTGTCGTCACCGAGTTTTTCTCCTACGGCTGCGGGCACTGCTACAACTTTGAGCCCTTACTGGAATCGTTTGACGCTCGGTTGCCCGACGGTGTCATGCTTCAGCGAACGCCAGTCATCTGGAATAACAATCCGGGTATGAAGTTACTGGCTAAAACTTACTATGCGGTGGAAGTGCTGGACGTGTTTGAGCCGGTCCATGGTGCGGTTTTTAACGCCATCCATCGTCAACGCAAGCGGTTATCGAGCCCCGAGGCAGTTAAGGCTGTGTTTGTCGAGAACGGCGTGTCCGACAGTGACTTTGATCGCGCTTTTGGCTCATTTGGCATTGATAGCATGGTACGGCAAGCTGCCGCACGCACAGAAGGCGCACGAATCAATGGCACGCCTTCGCTTATGGTTAATGGCAAATATCGCATCGACACGCGTCAAGCCGGTAGCCAGGCAAATATGCTCAAGATTGCGGCATTCCTCGCCGACAAGGAGCTGGCGCGCTTAGCGGGAGCCGCTGGCGCCGCAGATTAGGGCCTGCCCCCTGTAGTGAGGCATGGTGTACAGCGTTAAGTGTGGCGCTGGTGCAGGTTTCGGTAAGTTAGGATTGCGGATCACACCTCGGGAACAGTCAGCCCAGAGGCATCTGGGTGCGATTGATGACCTCTCTTAGCACAAAACTGGAATGTACGCCTGTGACCCCGGGAATGCGCGTCAGACGCCCTAAAAGTACGGCTTCATAGTGTTTCATGTCTTTTACAACAACGCGAAGTAGATAATCTGCACTTTGCCCTGTCACCACTGAGCAGTCGATCACCTCCTCGTAGCCAGCAATTTCAGTTTCGAAGTTTTCAAACCGATCGGGTGTGTGCCTATCCATCGAAATACTGACGTGCGCCGTGAGGTTAAAGCCCAACTTTTCTGGATTTAGAATGGCGACTTGCCGCTGAATGAATCCGTCGTTAATCAAACGCTTGACGCGGCGCGCGCAGGGTGTGGGAGATAGCCCTACCTGCTCCGCGAGTTCAAGGTTGCTTAGGCTTGCATCAAGTTGCAACTGTGCGAGCAAACGAATATCAATGCGGTCGAGGGAATTAAGGTCGCTCATAGACTTGCCTTAGTGAAATTGGCTGAAAAATAAATAATATTAGTTAAATTAACTAAAAAATACGGGTATTAGTAGTAAATTTAAGCAAAAAATCTAGCAACTTACATTTATACTTCAGTATGTCGCAGTGTCTTGGAAATTAATTATGTGTGCAGAGCGCGTTGGGTCATGGGATTACAGTAAGTACCCTACCTATCGACCCTTACAAAAAGCGGATCGACGGTGGCCAGATGCCGTTCTTACCGCTGCACCCGAATGGTGTAGCGTCGATCTACGTGACGGTAATCAGGCGCTTATTGAGCCCATGACATCGGCAAAAAAGCTACGCATGTGGGAGTTATTGCTCGATTTGGGATTCAAGCAGATCGAAGTTGGCTTTCCGTCAGCGTCAGTGCACGACTTCGATTTTTTACGCAAGCTCATTGAGGAAGATCGGATACCTGACGATGTGACGGTGCAGGTACTAACGCAAGCGCGCGAGGAGCTCATAAGCCGCACATTCGAGGCGCTGAAAGGTTGCAAGCGCGCGGTGCTGCATTTTTACAACAGCACGTCGACGGTGCAGCGTGATTTTGTCTTCGGATTAGATCGTGCGGGCATCACCGATATCGCGGTTAAAGGCGCCCAATTGGTAAAGGCTGGGGCCGCGAAAAATCCGGAGACAGAATGGATTTTCGAATACAGCCCCGAGAGCTTTACTGGCACTGAAATGGACTTTGCGGTTGATGTCTGTAACGCGGTGATCGAGGTCATTAAGCCCACGGCGATTAATAAAATGATCATCAATTTGCCCGCAACGGTTGAGGTAACGACCCCTAATGTTTATGCCGATCAAATCGAGTGGTTCTGTGACCATGTGAATCACCGAGAGTCGCTCCTGATTTCGCTCCACACCCACAACGATCGGGGCGGCGCTGTCGCCGCCAGCGAGCTAGGCCTTTTGGCCGGCGCGGATCGAATTGAAGGCACATTACTGGGGAACGGCGAACGCACAGGTAACATGGACATCGTTACGATGGCCATGAATCTATACAGCCAAGGTATTGATCCCAAGCTCGATTTTTCGAAAATGGATGAAATGATCGCGGTCTGCAAGGAATGCACGCAACTACCGCTGCATCCGCGTCATCCCTATGCTGGCGAGTTGGTGTTCACGGCCTTTTCTGGCAGTCACCAAGATGCGATTAACAAGTGTCTCGCCCGTCGGGATGAGGACAGCCTTTGGGAGGTCGCGTACTTGCCCATCGACCCCTCAGATATCGGTCGAAGCTATCAGGAAGTCATTCGCATCAATAGTCAGTCAGGTAAAGGTGGCGTCGCCTACGTATTGCATCGCGATTTTGGTTTGGACTTACCACGTTGGCTTCAGGTGGATTTCAGTGCCTCGGTCCAAGCGCTCGCTGAGCAGTCAGAGGCAGAGGTGCAATCCGACGATATCTACCATTTGTTCCTACAGACCTACTTACCGGATGAGCCACCTTTGGCCGTGGGCAATTATCAACTAGCCCGTGACGATAGCGTTGATCACCTCAACGTACAGATCGAGGGTTTGTCGGGTTCGCCGACCCTCTCAGGTCGAGGCGCAGGCGTCGTAGGCGCTTTCACTGACGCTATTTCGAGGCATACAGGGCATAACATTATTGTCGTGGAATACAGCGAACACACGTTGGGATCTGACGGTGATGCAGAGGCGATCTGCTATGTCCAGCTCGCCATCGATGGCAGCCGAGTGTGTGGTGTGGGCCGCAGCACTGACATTGTGCACGCCACGATGAGCGCAATTTTGTCGGGTTTGTATCGATCTGCTGGAGCATCCGTACGCGCAGCCTAATATGGCGATAGCGATCGAGTGACGCAGTTGCGGCGTATTTTTTGATGCGAATGCGCTATATTTTGTACCTTGCATTAAAAGACGATAGCTCAAGGGATGTACACCCAATGCGCGACCTGTTTACCAGAGCAGCCAAAGCTAACGACGGACTCCATTACGCATCTCACCAACCTTCGCCTTTTGAGAGCAGTGACTTCCGTGATGTCACGCGATCGTCAGTGCTTTACTTGTCGGCG
>ERZ802827.480-NODE-480-length-21185-cov-10.0913_pt1 | contig 21185 bp, 27 predicted proteins | sample MGYA00345652_ERZ802827 | MGnify/ENA primary metagenome ERZ802827 (study PRJEB30503, sample SAMEA104212372) | marine metagenome | biome: Westerlies Biome; feature: [SRF] surface water layer (ENVO:00010504) within the epipelagic zone...; material: water... | reverse complement strand
ACTCCAACGTCACTAACATACAAGACTATTGCAAAATTTGCAAATTGTGTTCTAGATATTTCTTCAGCTACGTCTTGTAATTTCTCCTCTCTCATAATTACTTCAATTTTTATATTTTTTTCATTTTTGAATCCTTGTCCACGCAATCCACGTGCACCATTTCCATCAACTTCATATTTTGTATAACCTGTAATTTCATGTTTCTTTAAAATTTCAAGAATATTTTCTTGTGCCAATATCTCACAAGTGATGGTAAGTAATTTTACATTGTATAGTTTCATATCAATCCTCCAGTAATGAAATTGAATAAGTCTATCGTTTCACCTGAATGAAGTATTGTAGATAATGCAAATAACAAAGGCAAGGTAACGATGATGTTATAGGGGAAAGTTATTCCTAATGCAGATGTAATGTATAGACTGGGCTTTGCCTGAGGAATTGCCTGACGTAAAACTGCGGGAGCTGCAATAAAAGATGCACTAGCAAGAAGTAAACCAAACATTACCGAACCACCTAGGCTCAATCCTATAGCAGTTGAAACTAAAACACCAATTACTCCATTGAATGTAGGTATTAGAATTGCAAAAGCAGTAAGAAAGATTCCTACTTTTTTGATATCGCCTAATCTCTGACCAGCAATGATACCCATTTCAATCATAAAAATTACAATTGCACCAGTAAACATTTCATCAAATACAATTTTAATTGGTTCAAAACCTTCCTCACCAATTATGTAACCAATTACAATACTACCAAGAAGAATTACAATTGCTTTACCAGTAATGGACTCATGTAATACTTTGGAAAGTTTTGTTTTTGTTTCATTTAGTCCAACATCAATGTCAGTTGAAGCATCATCTCCAACAGATTTTCTTTTTGCTCTGATCTGTTTTGATACTGCCATATTTGTCATAAATATTGCCAAAATGAAAGCAAGAGGTTCAAGAACTGCAAGAATTGCGGCAATATATCCTTCAGAAGTTACGCCTTGATTTTTCAAAAAGGATAAACCTACAGAGAAATGTACTGCACCAACTGCTCCATAAGTTGATGCCAGTGCATACGAATCAAAGAGATTGAATTTACCTAATCTCCGTAAAATTTGATAATGATTAAGTGTAAATAATAAAGAAAGTCCAATTGCAACAAACATTGGCACAAGCATATTTTCAAATCCAGTATTGCGCATCTCAATACCACCATGAAGTCCAATTGCAGCTAAAAGATAGATGGGTAAGAATTCAGATATTGCATCAGGGATTTTTAAGTCAGATTTTATTCTAGCTGCAATAATTCCAAACAAGAAAAATAGAATAATCGGAGTAAGAAGATTAGCTTGAATTAGTTGTAAAATATCCATTAGTAATGTTTGTGGGCAAAATTGTCGAAATAAAAATCAATGTAAAGTTATACGAATAAGTGAATCACATATGTAAATCCAATTACCATTACATCTGCACCAGGAATTGTAATTACCCATGAGAAAACAATTTGTCTGCTTACTTTCCATCTAACTGCACGTTTTCTTCTAGCAGCGCCAGAACCCATGATTGTACCTGTAATGGCATGGGTCGTTCTTGCAGGAATTACAAATATTGCAAATACTACATGGTTGATTTTTTAAAATGGTTTTTATTTTGTTATAAAATTGAATTTGTTTTAAATTAATTGATCCTCATAACAATGATTTCTTAAAAAATAAAAAAATAGAAAAATGAGTCTATTAAGATAACTTAACAGATTTTACTTTTTTACTAATTCCGTAAAACATCATTGCAGGTGCTGCAATGTACATTCCCAAATTCAATGCAATTACTGATAGACCAAGTCCGAGAACTTCGCTTTCAGTTTCTGCACTTTCCATGATTGTCAAAGTTGAGAGCATTGGTGTCAAACCAAGTTTGACTGCTTCTTTAAACATTGGACTTTCACGTTCCATGTCTGCAATTGTTGGTGAGAATGTATAGTACAACTCATTGAAACCAGACATAAATGCTGAACCAGATTCTGTGTTCATCAATTGATTGTCACGAATTTCTCTTAGTTGTTGTACTTGTGGTGCAAATTCAGAACCATAAGTTGCAGTTGCAATTAGACAACCACCACCTTCTTCAGAATTTACTGTTTCCTGTTTTACTTCTTGGGTTGATGCAGTACTAACTGCATTTGGATCCCACAAAAGTTCTCCATCATATTTGACTTTCTGTAGACCATCTTGACCAAGTTTCACTACTTTGTCTGCTAGTGGAACATATAGTAAGCTTGAAGAATATTGTTGTCCTTCAGTGATCATCCAGTTTATCATGTGGATTACGGCTTTAGCTTGTGCTTTACTTTCTGTTACTGGTTTTAAATCGTCTAATACTAACAAGTATGTGAAGCTAGCAAGAGGATATGATTTTGGTCCAGGTGCACTTACTAGAGATACTCCAACCCAGCTATCTTCAGCTGCAGGTAGATTATCAGCTGCACCACTTGATGCAGCAGAAATGCTTTCTAGACTTGGCTCGATAAATGCAGTTTTATCTGCATTTTCAACAAATGCATAAGTGATTCCAGTTTGGAATGCATATGCAAGTTCAATATATCCAATTGAATACTCGGTAGATTTCACAACAGAAGCAACACCTTCATTTCCTGCAGCACCTAAGCCGTTAGGCCAAGCAACAGATTTTCCAATACCTACATCTCTATCCCATGTACTACTTACAGAACTCAAGTAGTCTGTGAAAATAAAGGTGGTTCCAGAACCATCTGATCTATGTGCTGTTACAATTTCTGCATCTGGAAGATTCAATTCAGGATTTTGAGAAGTAATTATAGGATCATTCCATTTTGTAATTTCTCCCAAAAAGATTCCTGCAACTGCATCAGCAGTTAATTTCAATCCATTGTCTGGAATCTCCGGTACGTTGTATGCTAATACAACCCCCCCGATTGACTCAGGAATATGTAATGTTCCTGGAGCCAATTCCATTTCTGATTCCTTCATAGGTTTATCAGATGCTGCAAAATTGACAGTTTTTTCAATGTGTTGTTTAATTCCACCACCACTTCCAATTGATTGATAATTTAGATCTACATTATCAAAAGATTTTTTGTATTCTACTCTCCATAAATCAATTAGAGGGAATGGAAAAGTTGCCCCTGCACCAGTCAAAACAAAGTTTTGATTTGGATCTGGTATGTCAGGATTTGTTGCTGCGCTAGCAGACATTGGGGAAACTAATGCACCCAATACTGCAGTCAATAAAATCAGTAACGATGTCTTTGTCTTCATTACTATATCACTTCTGGAAGTTTATTTACAATTGGTAGGCATAGATTATGTTAGTACCATATACTATATAGAAAATAAAATATTTTGAGATCACTAAAATGATCGTAGATTTGATAGATTACTTAATCTATATGGATTTAGTTTTTGTCACATTTTACATGTCTAGAATTAATGACGTCATCATATTCTTCCTTGAGCAACACATACTTACTTAATCGGTTGCAGTCCGTAGCCATTATTGTCATAACCCCTATGCTCCCCAATACTGCATTAAAAAATAATATCTGCAATGATGGGAAAGAATTACAAAATAAATTCATCATACAAAATGCCTGATGAGTCATGTAGAAATTGTGGGAATTCACTATACGTTTTATCTAAATGCAAAAATTGCAGAATAATTTTTCAAGAAATTTGCTTAAACTGTGGAAAAAAACCATTACCTAGAATTCATTATTGCATTACAATATCCCAAAATATTATTGCATCGTGATTAAAAATGTTATAATTATTTGATTATTTTTTTAAATTTCTTCAATAACAGTTTGAATTGTTTCATCTAATGTGATCTCAGAAATGTCCCTGGAATATTCTGCAGTTCTTCGAATGTCTTCTAAAACTAATTTAATGATGGCAGTATTTTCATCTGATTTCAAGGAATCCATGAGGTTTTTTTCTTTTTCAATTACTTCTGGTACACTGGATGCAACTTTTTCAGCCATGTTGTAGTCTTTTTTGGTAAGTGCAGTTATCGCATTATCGAAAACAACAAGTGATTCTTCACTAATTGTTTCTATCTCTTTTAGAATTTTTTTATTAATTGGATTTTTGACATATTTCACTTTTTTTGCAATTAATCCTGCATGATCTGCAATTCTTTCTACGCATTTGACTATTGTTCTATATCCTAAACAATCTGATGGTTTTTTGAGCCCAGAATCTAGCAATATCTGGGTATCCTGTAATGCTAGATTGAGATTTCTCATCAAGTAGAGGCTGAATCTATCTACTTCATCATCTAATTTTTCTACTTCCACTGCATTTTCCTTATCTTGATTTTTTAATGCTTCAATGGCATCTTGATGCATATTTTTTGCAGAATCATACATTCGTTTTAGTGCAACATTAAATGATAATTGTGCAAGTTGTGTTAAAACTTGTAATACAATTTTTTCTGAACTTGTTTCAATTATCTCTGTTCCCATCAATGTGCTTCGTACCAAATCTCGAATAGTACTTCGATGTGAACTTTGAATTTCAATTCCTTTTGTTTTTATTTCAATAGTTTTGTAACCTGATAGATACATTGCAATAATTTTTCTACGAATGGATTCTTTTGAATCCTTTTTAGAAATTGATGCTATGGCATGATGTTTTTGATCTTGAATTTCTGTAAATAATGTAATTGAATTATTGAGATTTTTAATTAATGTCATCTCTGAATTTTTTTTTAATTTTAATTCTAAAATCCAAGTTTTAGGTAATGAAACAGTATATGTTGATCCTCCAGTCATTTGTAATCGTCGAATTTGTTTTATTTGACTCAATACTATTGATCAAATTCTTTTACATATACGGATTTCATATGTAATCAATATAGATCTAAATGAATTATATAACCTACATAATTTATTGGTTAATTTCACATTAATCGTTTTTCATATAGAAATTATTGGAAAAAGTATTTTCTAAAAAAAATGATCGCAAATTTGATCCAGATAAAATTTTCAAGATGGGGGCTGTTGTTGCAGGATGTTTTGTATTAGTTGTAATTGTTTTACTGGTTTTTCAATTAATCACTCAATCTTACCCTATTTGGGAAGAAAATGGTCTTTCCTTTATCATAGGCACTGATTGGAATGCTGCTGATGGTAGAGAATCATTTGGAGCATTACCGTATATTGTAGGCACACTTGTTACTTCTGCTTTAGCCATGGCAATTGGGGTTCCATTAAGTATTGGAATTGCCATGTTTATTTCTGATGCACCAAAAAAAATTGGTGCACCGTTAGGGTTTTTGGTTGAACTTTTAGCTGCAGTTCCAAGTATCATTTATGGACTATGGGGATTGTATGTTTTTAGAGAATTTTTTATGAATAGTGTGGAAAAACCACTTCATAATACATTTGGAGATAGCATCTGGCTTTTTTCTGGAACGCCTTTTGGATTAGATATTTTCACCGCAAGTATTATTCTTGCAATAATGATTATTCCAACTGTTTCTTCAGTTGCAAGAGAAGTAATGAAAGCCGTACCTCAACAACAAAAAGAGGCAGCATACATGTTGGGTGCAACTAAATGGGAAATGTTTAAGCTTGCAATTTTCCCTTACTCCAAAACAGGATTAATTGGTGCATCAATTCTAGGACTTGGAAGAGCAGTTGGTGAAACAATGGCAGTAACTATGTTAATTGGAAATGCAACAGGTCTTAACGCAATCCCTGGTTCTTTGTTTGATCCTAGTCAAACTATGTCAAGTATTATTGCCAATGAATTTGTTGAAGCATCTCCTGCAGGATTACATTTGCCTGCATTAATTGGAGTAGCTTTAGTTTTATTGGGAATTGCAATGGTCATTAATGTAATTGCACATCTTCTTGTAACTCGGATGCTCAAAGTAAAAGAAGGAGCTGTTAACACTTGAGTAGTTTGGAAAAAAGGCAAGAGTATCGAGCTCTTTTCAAACAAAATGTTCAAAAACGTCTGATTGTTGATAAAATTGTACGTATCATCATTATTAGTTGTGTAATTGCTGCCATAATTCCTCTTGGTAGTATTTTGGTTGAAGTTTTTAAAAATGGAATTGCTGCAATATCTATAGAATTCCTTACTGAAATTCCAGGTTCTGTAGGTAGCGGAACGGGAGGTGTAGGTCCGGCAATTCAAGGAACTTTGATTGTGGTTGGATTAGCAAGTTTGATAGGCGTTCCAATAGGTGTAATGTCTGGAATATTTTTATCTGAATATGGCGATAATAGGCTTGCAAGATCTGTGAGATTTTTCAATGACGTGTTTATGGAATTCCCATCTATCGTATTAGGAATTTTTGCATTTTTAGTAATTGTATTAGTTTTAGGTCACTTTTCAGTTTGGGCCGGAGCATTTGCATTATCTTTGATCATGTTTCCTATTGTAGCTAGAACCACTGAGGAATCTCTAAAGATGGTTCCAATAACTTATCGTGAAGCTGGAACTGCATTAGGTCTTAGAAAATGGGTTGTAACTATGAGAATTGTAATTGCTGCAGCAAAAGAAGGAATGGTTACAGGAGTGATGTTGGCGGTTGCAAGAATTGGTGGAGAAACTGCCCCGTTGATAATGACTATTCTTGGAAGTAGTTTGTTTTTTGCAAACATGAATACTCCAATGGATGCATTACCGCTAAGAATTTGGAGATTGTCTATGTTGCCTTATGAAAGTGCACAACTTCAAGGTTGGGGTGCTGCATTAGTTTTGATTTTTATAATTCTTGGAATTAATCTTGGAGTTAGAACATTAGTGCTACATAAAAAAGAAACAATGCAAATTCTAAAAACTCTTAAAGAAAAAGTAGGAGGTAAGAATTAACTACGATGACTTCTAAAACTCAAACTACTTCTGATCTATTTGAAAATGATTCAGAAAAATTTAAAATGATTGCAGAGGATGTAACCATTTCTTATGGGGATATACCTGCAGTCAAGAATGTTAATATGAAATTTAAAGAAAAATCTGTTACTGCTTTAATTGGTCCTTCAGGTTGTGGGAAGACGACTTTTCTTAGATGTTTGAATAGAATGCATGATATGACAAAAAATGCAAAAGTAGAGGGTAAGGTTATGATTGATGGAATTGACCTTTATTCTAAAGAGATCGATCCAATTTATCATAGACGAAAAGTCGGAATGGTGTTTCAAAAACCAAATCCCTTCCCAACAATGTCTATTTTTGATAACGTAACTGCTGGACTTCGACTTAATGGTGTTAAAGATAAACGAATTCTAAATGAAATCGTTGAGGACACTCTAAAAATGGCATATCTTTGGGATGAGGTAAAAAGTGATCTTAAGAAACCTGCTGTAGAGTTATCAGGAGGACAGCAACAAAGACTTTGCATCGCAAGAGCATTGGCAATCCAGCCTGAAGTTTTACTTATGGATGAACCTGCTTCTGCCTTGGATCCAATAGCAACCCAAAAAATTGAAGAAACTATTACTGAATTAAAAAAAGAGTTTACAATTATCATAGTTACACATAACATGCAACAGGCAGTTCGTGTTTCAGATTATACTGGATTTATGTATCTAGGAGATTTGATTGAATTTAGACACACAAAGAAACTATTTACTGATCCAAAAAATGATTTAACTGCAAAATATGTTCAGGGGCAATTTGGTTAAATGACGCGTCTTATTGATCCATCTTTGGAAAAACTATCTGCAATAATGAATGAAATGGGCAATACTGCAATAGATTGTATTTCATTAGCAATTGATTCGTATTTTGAAGGAAAAAATACCACCGATGAAGTTCATGATTTATCTGATTCAATTAGTACTAAATATTTTGAAGTTGAGGATCTAATTTTTGACATGCTGTTAAAGTATCAACCTGTTGCCGATGATTTTAGATTAATTCGTTCATCAACTGAGATATCTTATGCTTTTTCAAGATTTGGCAGATATGCTTATGATATTACACAAGTTAGAGAACTGTTTGGAGATATTTCTGAATGTGATAATGAATCATTAATTGTAATTTCAAATAAAGTAAAACACATGATAAGAGAAGCTGTTCATTCTTTTGCAGAATTAGATATTAGAAAAGCTACACATATTCAAGATGATGAAGCATATATTGATAAAATTTACGAAGAAAGATTGCCTCAATTGATTAAATCTGATAATACTAAATGTGCTCTTGCAGAGGCATTAGTTTTAAGATATCTTGAAAGAATTGGTGATCATGCTGTTTTCATGAGTGATGCCATCAATTACATTGTAACTGGAAAACACAAACCTAGTCAAAAAAGAATTGATGCTCATACAAATTATTGAAATTAATTGATTTTTGTGCGTCAGTGTAGTTAACAAATGGATCAATGAAATTCATTGCAGCAGATAATCCTACAGCACGAAGAGGTTTCAGAACACGGGTTGCTATGACAGTATCAACAGAGTTCTTAGAAAATTGTAAGTAATTATTTTAAAATGGTTTATTCACTTCTCGGGTGAAAACATAACTTGCAATTGCAACCATTGCTATTACAAATGCAAAAATTACTCCAACACTAAGCAAAATAGGTACGCCTCCCTCAGAAACACCTGTCATCAATTCTCTGACCAGTAAAATTGTGTATGTGACGGGATTTAATTTTGCAACAACGGCAAGCCAATCAGGTAATAATTCTAATGGGAATAATGCGGGACTCAACATGAATAACGGCATACCAAGTAAATTGATCATACCCCAAAACGTCTCTTGAGATTTTGCAGTGGCAGCTAAAGTAACTGAAATTCCCGAAAATCCTAATGAGAATAAAATTACAATCCCCATAATAGGAATTATCATTAATGGATTTGGAAATGTAACACCAATAGCTAATGCAATTCCAATTATCAAGCTTGCTTGTAAAGCAGCAATCAAAGAAATAGCAGACATTTTTCCAACTGCAATTGCTGAACGTGAAATTGGCGAAGTCAATGCCTTATTCATAAAACCATACCTCCTATCCCATAGGGTATTAACACCACCAAAAATACTAGTGAAAATTGCAGTTAAAATTATGACACCTGGAGCCATGAATTCAATATATTCACCTTCAAAGCCTACAGACTGAATTAAAGGCTGAGTTTCAGAAAAAATATTTCCTACAACTATAATCCAAATTGCAGGTTGGATTAATCGAATTAAAACTCCACTTCGGGATTTTTTGTATCTCTTTAACTCTCTCCAAAAAATAGTGTATGCATCATAGGCTATCGTGTTCATTGTCGTAACCTCTTCATTTTTGCATGTTCACGTCTTCTGTTAAATTTGGAATCATCATCTCGAATTTCATGACCAGTATAAGAAATGAAAACATCATCAAGTGTTGGTTGAGTTAAAGAAATAGATTTAATTTTGATTCCAAGTTCTGAAGATATTTGGAAAATTTGAGGAATTACTTCAGTACCATTTGAAGTAAAAAGAGTTAATTTTGAATCATCTTCATTAATTTTTTTAATAAATTCAATTTTTTTAAGTTCTAGCAAAAATGAATCATAATTACTATTACTTTCAATGACTAATGAGACTATTTCATTACCAAGATCATTTTTCATATTTTTAGGAGTATCAATTACTTGGATTTTTCCATGATCTATAATTCCAATCCTGTCACATAGACTATCTGCCTCTTCCATATAGTGAGTTGTAAGAAAAATTGTCATGTCAAATTGTGTATGAATTTTTTTAATGTATTGCCAAATTTTTCTTCTAGTTTGAATATCTAATCCAACTGTAGGTTCATCTAAAAACAAAACTCTTGGATGATGTAAAAGACCTCCAGCAATATCTAATCTCTTTCTCATTCCTCCAGAATATGTAACTACAGCTTCATCTTGTTTATCTGAAAGTTCAATTAAATCTAAAACTTCATCAATTCTTTGATTAATTTCATTTTTTGGAATATGGTTTAATTTTGCCTGTAATAACAGATTTTCACGTCCAGATAGATATTCATCAACAGTAGTTTCTTGCTGAACAAATCCAATATTTTCTCTAACTTGTTTTGGATTTTTTAGTACATCAAAACCTCCAACAAGGGCATTGCCATTTGTCGGTTTTAGTAAAGTAGTGAAAATCATCATGGTAGTACTTTTACCAGCTCCATTAGGTCCCAAGAATCCAAAAATCTCTCCTTTCTCAACTGAAAAAGAAATATCATTTACTGCAACTAAATCACCAAATGATTTTGTAAGAGATTTTGTTTCTATAGAATACAATAATCTGATCTCATGTGGGAATTATAAATTGCTAAGTATTCGATCAGATAAGATCATACAAAATTTAAAAAGAGTATCTCAAAGATATGAGTTATGAAAGGATTATGTCAAAAATGTCACTCATCAAATGTGGAAATTACATTAGAGGATGGAAGTCCAGTTTGTGAAAAATGTGCAAAAAAGTAAAAAATAATAAAAAAGAATTTTAAAGATTCATTCAATATTTTTGAATTCTTCTTTAGTCATTCTTAGAATGATTTTTTCACCTATTCCCCAAATTTCAGATTTGGATAGAATTTTTGAATGCATCAAGCCATAACTTACTTCAATTGATTCCAATTCATTGGTGTCTGGATGTTTGTGTAATCTTTTGACTTTACCAATTTTATGGCTATCAATATCTACTACTGGAATTCCAGTTCTGACAGGTGGTCTACTAAGAAGTAGTTGTTCATCAGAAAATTTGTCTATGTAATCATGAGATAGGAAATAATCTTTGTTGAATCCTTGGTGAATTGTTACACCAGATACAGAAAGGGAGTCTTGATGAATGTGTATGTGTTTCACCTTTCCGTATTGAATTCCTTCCCTATCAATTACTTTTTTTCCAGTAAAGGTATCAGCTGTGGCTATGTTTTCAGGCATTCCTTCTAGTTTCACTGACATGTATAATTATTGATAAATTTCCTTATCATATCAAATATTAGAAATTTCTAGCAATGGGGTTAAATTACTTGACAGATTATGTTAGGCATGGAAATTAAGGAAGAAAGATTTCGACCAATATTAGTTACAAAGGGAAGAAAAACAGGAAATCCACATTCAGTATGGTTAAGGGCTGTAAAGTACAATGAGAAAATATATTTTTCAAGACATCGTCCAGATGGAGATTGGTATCAAAACGCAATTGCAAACCCAGAAGTTAAAATTCAATACAATAACATGGAGTTTTCTGGAAAAGCTGCACCTGTAACAGATGAAAAGTTAAATCAAAAACTTTCTCAATTGAAATATCCAGGAGAACAAAGAGCCAATGAAAAAAGAGTTGCAATTGAAGTTACATTAGACAATACAATACAATAAAAATTATTAAAACAAAAAATTATTCCCCAATTAAGTAAATCAAAAGTATTTTTAGTCAAATTAGGTTTTGTAGCATTAGGTATGACGTTAATTGGATTATACTTATTTGCAGACTATATCTAAACAATATAAAAAATTAAACTAAATGTACTACGGTAGAAATTCCACGTTTATCAATTTCCACATCATTTTCAAATTCACCAAGTGTGACAGTAAATGAAATTACATCTCTAGGTTTTGCATTTTCTGCATGGAGTTTTAGATGTATATCTAGTTCATCAAACTCACCAGTTGGTAAATTGGTTTCTTCCAAGTATGCACCACATGTGGATTCAATTCTAAATCTATCATCTTTAAAATGATAACCAAGTTTTAATTTCCTATTTTTTCTAGGATGTCCTCTAACTACAACATCAATGACACCAGGTTTTGTTTCAGTGTATCCAGATTTTTGATTTACAAAAACTCCAATTTCCAAAGGTTTACCTGCAGTAGATTCAGCCATTTTTTGAATTCCATCATTCATGATTACATCTACAGCTTTGATTGATTGTGCAACCTTTGCTAGCCATTCGTTTGTTCTAGTGATAGTTGCTTGAATTCCAGCACGTCTTCGTTTATCTTCATCTTCTGGTAATTTGTAATAATCAACCCAAGCCTCATAATCATGAGAAATATCTTCAATGAAATCAATACATGTACGCTTGTACTCATTAGGATCATCAGTTCTTTCAGACTCATCGCCTGTTCTTAATCCGTCATAACCTTCAGGCATTGCCATATCTTGAATCAGACATAGTTGTAAAAAAACTAATCTTGATGGGCATTAATGATTATAATAGGAATTTTTCAGATATCATTTAATGATATTTACAGAATTAATCACTGATTTACAAAATGAATTAAATCGAGAACTAGCACAAATCAGATTTTTAATTAAAAAAAATCCAGGTTTAGGGTACAACAGAATAGTAGAGATTGGAAAAGAAGTAGGTAAGAGATACAACATCAAACTAATTGTAAATTTCCCAAAAGAGGGAAGGATTGAAGAATACGAAATGTATGGAAAAAGGGATCTCAGTTTAATTATAGATTATGATCGAAAAAGATTTCCAATGGATAGAGAAATAATCAAACAAAAAGCAATCGAAATGTTAGGAGATGTAAAAACAGAGGATGCATACATGTATGAAAATAAAGAAGGAGTCAGAGTTTTTACAGACAATTGGAAAATTGATATTTTACCACATTCAGTACACATATGGACTGAATTTGATGAAAACGTAACAGCATTTTGCAATTGGTTAATGGAAAATGCATATGAGATGAAAAAGAAGTAATTATTTTATAGATTTTCTAATTGATCAAGTAAAGATTCAGCTTCAGAGTTTTTTGGATTTAGTTTTAAAATTCTTTTACAGCAATCTATTGCTTCATCTTTTTGTTGCAATGCCAAATGAACATTAGTTTTGAGAGTTAGCATTTCAATATCATCAGAATTTAATTGAAAAGATTTTTCAAAGTAAGGTAGTGCTTTTTTTGCATCATCGACAATAAAGTAGATACTTCCCATAATGAACATAAAATCGGAATCTTCAGAATAGTCAGGTTCGAGACTTTTACCAAATGCTATGGCATCATCATATTCCCCATCTCTAACTAATTTCTTTAGTTTACGTTTAGGTTGCTTGAATAGACCAGCCATTATTAACAAACACCAAAGCTAAATTCAACAATTTGAATGTAGGACATCAAAAAAGGAACTATCCAAACAATCCTGGAGGTGGAGCACCAGTAGAAGTATTTTGACGGGGTTGAGGAACTTTCATAATTCCTTCTTCAATCAAGAATTGAATTCCTTGAATGAAAGTTGCATCGTTTATGTCACCATTTGCCCACCAGCCTGCATTACTTTTAATCCAAGTTGGAATTTCATCAGAACCTCCACCAGATCCTTGAGTGGTTTTTGGTATTTTCATAATTTTTTCTTTGATCAAGAATTGAATTCCTTGAACAAAGGATTTATCATCAATTGTTCCATCTGCCCACCAGCCGGCATTATTTTTAATCCATGATGGAATTTTTTCAACAGGTATGCCTCCATCGGAATCATGAATTGGGATTTCTATTTGTAAATAATCAGAAGGTCCAGAAGGAACAACACCATCTGGAGATAATCCATAAACCCAGACCACATAATTTGCAGTTCCAGGTTCCTCTTTAACAATAAAATCAATCAGAGCCTGACCAGAAGGAGAATAGAGGTACAGTCTACCTTCTTCTTGTGCTATAGATCTTGTTTGAATTCCATTATCATCTACAACAAAAATATCATATTGTACTTGATTCAAAAATTCAGTTTCATCACTAAATTTTAGGAAACTAACTAGAAATTGTATCTCACATCCTTGAACTGGGTGTTCAGGTCCATAGACAGTATGAATTTGGTATCTAAAATTTTTACTAGATTTTTTAACATAAATTTCTTTTTGGATATCAGTATCACAACCAGATTCAACTAATTGATTAACAGTAGATTCAATTCCAACAAATGGAGAGTCTGATCTATTTTCATATATTAATAATTCAAAGTCATACTCTGGAGGGGGAATACCTTCAGCAACATGAGTGTAAGTTTTAGCTTTTATTGGAAATGGAAAATCATCTGCAATCCAAACTTTACTTACAGCCCCACCTGTTTTCCAAGACATTGCTACAGTTTCCCAAGTTCCAGCAGGAACTGTAATTGTTGCAATTTCTAATGGAACGACTTGTTGACCACCAATGTTTCCAATTTTACCCCAAGATGCAGCATCAAATGCTTTAGGACCTTTTCCTCCAGAACTTCCATCAGCTGTTGCAAAAGCAGATAACCAAGCAATTGAGGATTTGAATGCACCACGGTAAACACCTAAGTCGGGAGTACCACCAGTAGGTTCTGGGGCAATTTTACCAAGTTCCATTTCACCAACAATTACTTTATTGCCATCATAAACAACAACTTCAGCTAACCATTTAGTTTCACTACCAACTACTTTATCACCTTTAATCCAAAAATTTATTTCAAAATTAGCACATTCTTTGTAATCCACATAACATGTTGAATAAGAAAAGAAATCACCCTTTTTGAGGCCCTCACCAGCATACCAAGTAGTTCCAGGTGGGAATGCTTCAGAACTTACACCACCAGCTTCAATCTGTCCGTATGCAGATGAAGTCATGGTTATTCCTAGAAACAATACAAGAATAATTGGAATAGATAAGATCGCCTTCAAATCTAAAAAAAAATTGTCCAAACGGATAGTTAAACGTTATTCAAATTCCTGAAAAATGCCAAAAATACATACAAAAATTCAATTCAAATAGGCAAATATAGAGGAATATTCAAAAAAAAATAGAAATGTGCGAATGTGCCAAAGTACACTTGTTTGAAGTTGAATTCAAATTAGATGGAATGACAGTTGTTCCTACTCACAAAAATTGTGGTTTTGGATTAGATGAAAAACAAGCAGACAAGTTCCAAAAAGAGTTAGTAAAATCTTGGGGCTTTGAGCAAGAAGAAGATTAAATAAAAATAAAAAATTAGATTGTAAATAGTTGTTTAACTCATTTGAGAAACAGCTTCTTTACAAACATCTGTGTTGCATTTGCAATCTGCACTGCATATACAGGCCCCTTGCATTGCACAATCACATGAGTAATCTGGATCTCCGCTATCAGCTTCGCATCCACATGCTTGATCTACCATGATAAAACAAGATTTAACTTGTTTTAAAAGGTTAGTACAAAGATGTGAATTATTAAAATCCAAATCAAAACATAATAATAAAAATTAAAAAATTGTGATTAAATTAATTTTAAATAAAATAAAAAATCAGATTAGCCTTGAGAAAAAGTCTCAATGATTTGACTACAACTAGATTGGATAGTTTCTGCATGATGTAAAAGCAGATTAGTTTCAGATTCAATGTCAAAAGCAATTTTTAGTAAATGTATAAGATCCTCTCTTTTATTCAATTCATCTTTTATTGAAATAAAATTTTCTTTATTGATATATCCCAAATAAAAATAACAGTCAGAAAGCATTGAATTTTCCATGAAATAATCATATTTTCTTTGAATTAATTCAGAATGATTATTTTGTTCAATCAAATCAGAAAACCCAATTGAAGATTTTAGCATACGTTCTAACAATGTAGGGGTCGCTCTTTCAATACCAATAGTTTGAAGAATATTGGAAATATGATTATTGATAGGGCTTTTTGGAAATTTCCGAAGAGAGTCAAGCATATGTGATGGGCTGGAAGAATTGTGATTCAAAGAGGATATTGCATCAGCCAAATAGTAGCAAGCACATTTTTGCCAACATGCGGCAAAAGGATCCTCATTTTGAATTGCATCTTTAGTTTTTTGGCAACAAAATATAGATTCAATTAAAGAATTTTTTGCAAAATCAGAAAATAGAGAATCACGTTTTTCAGAAATTTTAGAAAGAAATATTTTCAAATTCCATGATTCGTCTTGAATGATTTTTAATTTATCATATTGAAGAAGTTTTTTTGTATTTGTTTCAGATAAAGATGAGTGATGGATTGTAATGATATCATTTTCAAATGGAATGATCTGATTATTTGAGGAATTTTCATCAAAAACCATTAGATCGTAATCACAAGAATCAAAAAAATAATCTGAATTTCGACATCCCCCCAATCCAACAGGCAAATCAGCTAGTCCCTGATTTTCAATAAATTTTTTTAAATCCATATATTCTCACACAGTATTTTTTGTATAAAGGAATTAAGTTACAAAGTTTTACAACTTTATTCAAACTCAAAACATTTCCTTTAAATTAAGATGAGGTAGTTTTTGAACAAGCTCCTATAGTGTAGTCCGGTTAAGCATTTTGGCTTCTCAAGCCAAAGACTCGGGTTCAAATCCCGATGGGAGCACTTGAATAATTCTTGTTATTGCCTTAAATATCAAAATCACAAATCATATTCTATGGGTTTGAAAAATATCAACTTAAAAGAAGAATATCGTTCTGATGTGGATGATATTGTTGCAGAATTCTTTTTCCCATGTTTGAGTAATTGTATCGAATATGATAGATGTGTGAATTATCTATCAGTTCAGGCATTAGCTACAATATCAATGGCATTTGACAATTTCAGTTCAGGTAAATCAAAATTAAGAATGATTACAGGACACAGATTCAAAACTGAAGATTTGAATTTATTTACAAAATTATTTTCTGAAAAATTTACAAAATCATTTGAAGGGAAATTTATCAAAAATAGTAAAATTCAGAAATTGCAAAATATAGTAAATAATGGTCAAATTGAATTAAAAATTGCTATTCCAAATTCAGAACGTATTGCCGATGCATTTTCTGAGAGAATTGGAATATTCATTGATGAAAATGATGAACAAGTGGCATTTACAGGAACATCAAAAGAATCATTTTCAACACAAACAAGAGATTTTGAATCCGTCGATGTTTTTACTTCATGGAATGACAAATCAAGAGTGGAAAGAAAAAGAAAAGATTTTGAAGATTTGTGGCAAAATAAAACAAAATACGTAGAAGTATGTGATTTTATGTATGCTGAAAAAAATAATCTTTTGAAATATTCAACAAAGTGGGTTACAGAAATTTAAAATTCAAAATTACCTTCTAAACGGTTTTTATTTTCTAGAAAATTCATTTTATTAATTTTATAATAAATTACTTCACCACGTCTTTCAATTACTGCAATAATTGGTTCTTTTCCCATTTGAGTAATTTCATCAATCTTTTTTTGTAATGCACCCATCTTCTCTTGTTGACCTTCGTTAAGACCAAAAATCAAGAATTTTGCACCTTTTTCACCAAAATGACCCCTTTCATAAACTCGAAAATCAGAACCAAATCCAAATCCATCTTTAACAACATATCCTCTAGTCTTTAGATCTCTAAATATCAAAAATTTTGTAAGAATTTCAGGATTTGTTTTTTGGCAAATATTCATAAAAGTATCAAAATCAATTTGTTTTTTATTTTTCTTTAAAAATAATTTTTGAGTGTATAGCAAATACAATGTTTCAAAAGATTTGAGAAATAATTTTCCCTGATCAATTTCACCAAATCCCTTTTGTTCAAGATCATGGATCATTTTGTGTTCAGAGATACAAGCTTGATCTAAAATCAAGTCTCCACGAACTTCAATGCCCTCATCCATATTATTGAGAAAAATGGAAGATTTCCATATAAGCATTGGAAATATGACCAAATAGCTGCTAACCGTTAAAATATGGGCATTCATGGTTGAGATTATCATGCATGGTGCAAACTATAGAGACGGAACAGGTCAAGTATTCACAAGAAAAGAATACATCAAAGGAAAACCTCAAATTAAAATTGCAAAATTTCAAGGTGGTAAAAGAGGTACATACGAATACTGTGTTCAATTATTGATGAATGAACGTCTTCAAATTAGACATATGGCTATTGAATCAACCAGATTAGCAGCAAACAAAACACTAGAAAAAACAACAGGTGAATCAGGCTACTATTCAAGACTTAGAATTTATCCACATAATCTCCTAAGAGAAAATAAACAAATTGCCACTGCTGGTGCAGATAGAGTTTCAGAAGGTATGAGAAGATCATGGGGTAAAGCAACCAGTCTAGGTGCAAGAGTAAGACAAGGACAATGCATTATGGAATTATACGTTAATGGTGAAACATATCTAACTGCAGCAAAGAAAGCACTTCACGGAGCATGTGTAAAACTACCAGGTACTCCAACAATCAAAGTAATTGAATGGAATAAACCATCACCATAAACGTTCTAAATCAGATTTCTTATTTTCAATATATTTTAAAAAATCTTCAAATTCTTTCTTAGTTGGTTCTCGCTTAAGGATTCTTTTACTTTGATAGAAAAAAGTATTGTACAATCTCCCCACTACAATTCCCAGCGCGAACGATTTAGAACCATCTATTGTAGAAAGTAGTTTAATCAATTCCTTAATATCATCTTTATTGGAAATGCTATCTTGAATTTTTTGTTCAATTTTCTTTAAAAGAATCTCATCCATATACTACTAAAGCAATGAAAGCTTAAAAACGCTTAAATCTGCAAATTCAACCCTTTGAATTGTTGCAGTTATAGTACAGTCTGGTTAGTACTCGTGCTTGCCAAGTACGTGACCCGGGTTCAAATCCCGGTAACTGCACCATCTCTGGACTTAAGTACCGTGACAAAGTATGAATTATTTTTAATGTTTAAGATATTGAAAATCATATTGGCGAAAAAAGGTGAAAAACTTTCAGAAGAAACTAGACAAAAAATTTCTCAATCAAAAAAAGGTCAAGTGGCATGGAATAAAGGAAGAACTGGGATTTATTCAGAAGAAACTAAAAAGAAAATGTCTGTTAGCCAATTTAAAAAAGGAATGACTCCGCACAATAAGGGTAAAAAAGCTACTGAAGATGAAAAAAAGAAAATGTCTAAAGCTATGAATCGTCCAGAAGTAAAAAAGAAATTGTCTGAATCTTTTGTTTTGGGATTTTTTAATTCCGCAACTAATCAAATAACAAGTGCGCCTTTACTGTCTATCTTAATGATTTATGAAATTTTCTTAAAACCAATACGTGCAAAATGACTATTAGCTTGTATAAGCAGTGTTAAGAGGTGTCTTTGCATTTAGTTTTCAATTTTGATTTCAAATCAGGAAATTCATTTGCAAGTAATTTTACAGCGTAAATCCCTGCATCTGATGCTTTGTCAATGCCAACTGCACCTACTGGAGAACCTGAGGGCATTTCTGTAATTGACAACAATGAATCAATTCCTTCAAATGCTGAAAATTTCTTATCGTACTTTTTTGGGCTTTTGTCATTATAGATTAGTATTGGAACTCCAATTACTGGAATGATAGTATGAGATGCAATCATTCCTGGTAAATGTGCAGCCCCTCCAGCACCAGCAATAATTACTTTGAATCCCTTCGTTTCAGCATGTTTTGCATACTCTATCAACCGTGTAGGTGTTCTGTGAGCAGATACAATTTGATCTTCATGTTTAATTTTATATTCGTCTAAAATCCAAGATGCATTTTGCATTATTCTACTATCTGAAACAGAGCCCATGATGATTCCAATCAAGGGTTTCTTTGAATATTCCATGATATTAAAAAATAAAAAAGCTATGAAGTTTTAGATACCCGCTTCAATGCTTTTTGATAATTTGTTTTCTTTTTGCGGGCAGATTTTTCAGCAGCCTTTAATGCCTTTTTCATGCTTTTGATCTTCTTATTTGCCTTTTCCAGTTCTCGTTTTCTTTTGTTTGCGACTAGTTGAGAACGTTTTTTTGCTTTGCTAATTGTTTTTTTAACTTTTTTTACTGATTTCTTTGCTTTTGAGGCAGATTTCTTAGCCTTGGATACAAGTTTTTTCCCTTTTTTAGAACTTTTTCTTTTTGCTGCACGTTTTTTTGTCGCCATGATAGAAATATTTCAAAAGAAGTTAAATAGTGAGTTATCATTAATTTTTTTTTATATACTCAATATATTCAACTTAAGTCAAAAAATCTAGTCCCTGATTATTAACACATGGAGTTTATTTTTTGGAAAAAACTATGGTCGTAATATTTTGATAAACATTTTCTTCTGCAATTAAGACAAATTTCATGGTATGATATATGGCATTTAGGACAGTTTGAGAAACTATGTAATTTGTTTTCACAATATCTGCATGGATAAAAAGAACCGTATCTTGTAAAATTCTATATAGATTACACAAAATAACACCTCATCAATCAAATAACGAATCATTCAAAGAATTGTATGGAATTATACATACTGCGACATGGAAAAGCTCAAGAACATACACAAAATTTTGCAGGGGATTCCAAAAGGGAATTAACTGAAGTAGGTAAAAAGGAACTATGTTGTATTGCTAAAGCAATAAAAAATTTGGAAATTGATGTAGATGACATCATTTCAAGCCCTTTGATCCGTGCAAAACAAACAGCAGAAATTATCATCAAACATGTTAAAAGTAAAAAAAAATCCATCAAAATTTGGAATGAATTAAAACCTGAAATTGATACAGAGAAAACTGTTAAAAAATTAACTACGTTAAAACCTGATTCATCTATTATGCTGGTAGGACATGAACCTCATTTGACAGATCTAATTTCCAAAATAATATCTAATGATGGCACAGTTGACATTTCATTAAAAAAGGGAGGTCTTGTACATATTATATGCAACATTGCCAAAGGCAAAATATCTGGATCCCTTAGAAGCATTATGACTCCAAAACAACTTAAGAAATTATGCAGATAGATAATTTTTTTTAATTCAATGAGAATAAATTAATGAACTTGAAGAAAACCAACGGATTGAAAAAATTCCCAAATATTAGAGACGGAACTGGAAAAGCATCAGTAATTGATTTGGGTTCTAATTCAGTTAAAATGGTAAACTACAATGTTGATTCTCAAAATACATACAAACCATATCATCAAGAATCATCTCGCATCAAACTTGCTGAAGGCCTAGTTGATGAAGTCATTCAACAAAGCCATATAGAAAAAACCATCGAGTCTCTTAAATTATTTAGGAGTATTATTGACTTTGAACAAATTGATTATGTTCTAGCTGTAGCTACCAGTGCAGTAAGAGATGCCAAAAATAACGTAGATTTTATTGACCAAATTCGAAAAGAGACAGGATTTAATTTCAAGATTTTATCAGAACATGAAGAAGCTATTTACTCACATGCAGGTGCCATTCGTTCATTGAATTTACCATCTACAGTGTTTTTTGATATTGGGGGTGGCAGTCTAGAGATAGTCTCTTCAAAAAAT
>ERZ802827.476-NODE-476-length-21286-cov-8.31463_pt1 | contig 21286 bp, 16 predicted proteins | sample MGYA00345652_ERZ802827 | MGnify/ENA primary metagenome ERZ802827 (study PRJEB30503, sample SAMEA104212372) | marine metagenome | biome: Westerlies Biome; feature: [SRF] surface water layer (ENVO:00010504) within the epipelagic zone...; material: water... | reverse complement strand
TTATCTTGTCTACATTTTCTACAATTGTACTTCAAGAAATGTCACTTAGAATAGGTTTGGTTACAAGAATGAACCTAGCTGAAGTTATTAGAAATTATATAAAATCTAAGATTCTAAATAGATTTATAGTATTACTTATTATTTCTTCTATTCTAATTGGAAATACTGCATATGAAGCTGGCAATATAACAGGAGCATCGCTAGGTATTTCTGCAATTATTAATTATGAATCTATTAATTATATTCCTGTCTTTATTGGTTTAATAGCTTTTGTAATTCTTTATCAAGGTGATTATAAAATATTAGAAAGATCTCTTGTATCGCTTGTTATAATGATGAGTATATCTTTTTTTATCACTGCAATTATGACAAAACCTGACATAACTGACCTTTTAAAAGGTATTTTTAGACCTCAGGTAAACTCAAGTAATTTAATTGTTGTTTTAGGTTTAATAGGAACAACTGTAGTTCCTTACAATATCTTTCTCCATTCTTCATTAGTATCTGAGAAATGGAATTCAATTGATAAACTAAAAGTTGCTAGAATTGAAAGTTTTATTTCAATTTTTCTTGGAGGTCTAGTTTCATTATCAATAATAATTACAGCTGCATCTGTTTATAATCAAAATGTAACTGGAGTTATTGACTTGGCTAGGGGATTAGAGCCACTTTATGGAAAATTTGCAATTTATTTCCTTGGGTTGGGATTGTTTGCCTCTGGAATAACTTCATCAATAACAGCTCCTCTTGCAGCAGCATATGTTGCTAAAAGTTGCTTTGGTTGGAATAATTCACTTAAAAACAACCGTTTTAGATTCGTTTGGTTTTTTATTTTAATCACAGGTGTTATTATATCAATGATTGAGATTAATCCTATAGAAATAATAAAATTTGCTCAGTTTTCAAATAGTCTTCTACTGCCTATAATTGCAATAGTACTTTTATGGTTAATAAATGATGAAAATATAATTAAAAAAAAATTCAATTATAAATATCAAAATATATTTGGGTTTTTTATAATAATAATTTCTTTGCTACTGGCAATCAAAGGTTTAACTTCTATATTATAATGATAAATATTAATTGTGATTTAGGTGAAGGATTAAACAACGAGCATATTATTATGCCTCTGATTAACTCCTGTAATATAGCATGTGGTGGTCATGCAGGTAACAATGAAAGTATGATTCAATGTATTGAAATTGCAATAAGGAATAATTTACAAATTGGAGCACATCCATCATATCCTGACAGATTAAATTTTGGAAGAAAAAAAATAGATATTTCAAGTTCAGAATTTTCACACAGTATAATTAATCAAGTTGAATCATTAGAGCAAATAGCAAGCTCATATGGAAAAGAAATAAACCATATTAAAGCACATGGTGCATTATATAATGAAATGATTAACGATTCAGATATAGCAGATTTTTATTTAGATACAGTAAAGGATTATAAAGAAAGCTGTTCATTATATGTTCCGTATAACTCTAAGATTGAAAAATTAGCATTAAAAAAAGGATTTAATATAATTTACGAGGTGTTTGGTGACAGAAACTATAATGATGACCTTAGTTTAGTATCTAGGGATAAAGAAAATGCAATTATTAATAGTCCTGATAATGTAATTAAGCATTTAAAGCCTATAGTTGAGTCAAATACTGTGAAAACAATTACGGGAAATTATAATGAAATAAAATTTGATACTATTTGTATTCACTCTGATACAAATAACTCTATTGAAATTTTAAAAAATATTAATAGGGTTTTCAAAAATAGATAAGATTATGGAATTCTTTGTATATAGTGAAGACTCAATACTTATTAAATTCAGTTACAAAACTGAAAATAAAATATTTAATAGTATTTTTTCAGTAAAAAAAAAGATAGAGTTAGATTTTAATAAATACATAACAGATAGTGTTCAATCTATAAATTCATTGCTTATAATTTTTAAAAAAAATAAAATTTCTTCTGAGCAATTAATAAAAGAAATAAAGGATAAAGGATATAAAATCAATTTTAATAAATTAAATGGCAAGATATGGGAAATACCTGTTTGTTATGATCCAGTTTATGCTAAAGATCTTGAAGAGTTTTCCAAATCTAAAAATATTTCCAGTTCAGATTTAATTAAAACTCATAAATCCAAAATTTATGATCTGTTATCCATGGGATTCTTACCTGGCTTCATGTACCTAGGTCAAACTGACAAACAACTTCATTGTGAAAGAAAGCTAGAACCTTCATTAGATATAAAAAAAGGATCTATTGGTCTTGCTCTAGACCAAACATGTATATATCCACAAGATAGTCCAGGTGGATGGCATATTATAGGAGTATCCCCTTTAAATTTTTTTGATATAGAATCTAAATCGCCATGCTTTGCTCAACCAGGAGACAAAATAGAATTTGTTGAAATATCAATAAAACAATATGAATTAATGAAAAAAGATAGATTACTAAAACCTAATTTTAGATAAATGATAAAAGTTATTAAATCAGGTTTATATACTAGTATTCAAGATAACGGAAGATATGGATATAGAAATATAGGAGTTCCATCCTCAGGCTTTATGGATCAGCATAGTGCATCTATAGCTAATATGATAGTCGGTAATAATAAAAATGAGTCTCTATTAGAATTTACATTAATGGGGCCGACATTACTATTTAACAATAATTATACTATTTCCTTTACTGGTGGAGATTTTGAACTAATGATTAATGATTCAAAAATAGAGATGTATAAACCAATAAATGTTAAGATTGGAGATATTTTAAAAGTAAACCATACAAAATCTGGTGCAAGAGGTTACCTTGCTGTTTCTGGTACTATAGATATTGATTCATTCCTCGGAAGTAAATCATTTTTTAAAAGTATAACTAGATCTCATTATCTAAAGAATGGTGATGAAATTAAAGTATTAAGGAAGAAAAAAAATAAAAATTTTTATAATTATGAATCAAAACTTGAAATAAACAACTTGATGAATGCTTTTAAAGGTCCTGAATACTATTTGCTAGACAAGGAATCAATTAACAAATTATTTAATGATGAATTTATAATTGGACTTAATAATAGAATGGCATATAATTTAGAAGGTAAAATTCAAGCTAAATTAAATTCAATTATTTCTTCTCCAGTATTACCGGGAACAGTCCAACTTACTCCTTCTGGAAAAATGATAATTCTTCATAGAGATTGCCAAACCTCTGGAGGATATGCTAGAATTTTACAATTAGATAAAAAATCAATAAATAATTTAGCTCAATTAAAAGTTGGCGTGAATATTAAGTTTAAATTATTATAAAAAAATTATTCTGGTATGATAAAAACTAATGGATCAAAATCCCATAAATAAGGAAGTAAAAAGAATACAAAGAGAGTTAAAAGAATAATAGATAATATATTCATCCATATACCAACTCTTACCATATCGGGAATTCTTAAATAACCAGATCCAAAAACTACAGCATTTGGCGGAGTTGCCACAGGCAGCATAAATGCACACGAAGCAGCAACTGTTGCAGATACCATCAAAATAAATGGATGAACATCAATAGTCATAGCCATTGGATACAAAATTGGTAATAACATAGCTGTTGTTGCAAGGTTAGACGTAATTTCCGTAAGAAAATTTACTGAGGCAATTAAAATAAATACTAATAAAAATAATGAAACACCATCTAGTAAAGTCATTTGAGTACCTATCCATAATGCCAATCCACTATCTTTGAAACCTGCTGCTAAAGCCATACCACCTCCAAATAATAATAAGATTCCCCAAGGCAATTTGACAGCTTCATCCCATTTTAAAAGACTTCTTTTTTTGTTTTTAGCAGGTAATAAAAAAATTATAATAGCCCCTATCATTGCGATAATTGTATCATCAATTTCAGGTAAAACAGGTTGTAACAAAAAAGATCGACTAATCCATGCAAATGCTGTAAGAGTAAAAACTCCAGCTACTAATTTTTCTTCATAACTAATTTTACCTAATGCATTTAACTGTCGAGAAATTTCTGCTCTTCCACCAGGAAAAGTCTTTTGCTTAAATTTAAACGCAAAGTTTGTAAGGTATTTCCAACATAGAAATAATAATACAGTCGATATTGGAAAACCAAATTGAAACCATTGGGCAAATGTAATTTCATATCCAAAAGTTTCTTCCACTACACCAGCCAAAATCAGATTCGGAGGTGTGCCGATCAAAGTGGCCACTCCTCCTAAAGAAGCACTATAAGCTATTGCTAACATTAATACTTTTCCAAAGTTGAGGTTTTCATCTTCAATAGTATCAGGGTTATCTTTTAGTTGGGTAACAATTGCAATTGCAATAGGTAGCATCATCACAGAAGTTGCAGTATTAGAAATCCACATAGAAAGAAATGCAGTAGCAATCATAAAACCAAGTATAATTTTTTCCACATTTACACCTATTATATTGATTACATTCAAGGCTATTCTTCTATGTAAATTCCATTTTTCCATAGCGATAGCAATTATAAATCCACCTATGTACAGGAAGATGTATTTATGTCCAAAAGAAGCAGTGGTTTCTGTTAGTCCTAAACCACCTGTTAAGGGGAATAAAATTATTGGAAGTAATGCAGTTACAGCTATTGGAATAGCTTCGGTTATCCACCAAATTGCTATCCATATAGTAGAAGCTAAAATAGCATTAGCTTGGGGATTTAAGCCTTCGGGATTAAAAAAGTAAAGAATTAGAATAAATGATAAAGGTCCTGATATTAAACCGATATTTTTTGAATTGATAGTCATCTGCGGAATCTAAAAATAATCTATTTTATTAAATGTTTTACAATTTATAATTTCTAAATATAGTTTTTTAGTAACCGTTAAATGTTTTTTACTAATTTAAATGCACTAAAATAAATAAATGAAAATTGTTATTTGTCCAGATAAATTTAAAGATTCTATGAGTGCTATTGATGTATGCTCTTCACTCAAAAAAGGACTTTTAGTAAATAATTCAGATTTAAATATTATTTCCTGTCCTATGGCTGATGGCGGAGAAGGATCATTGGAAATATTAAATTATTATTTGGACTTAAAACCTGAAGAGATAATTGTAAATGATCCTTTATTTCGTCCAATTAAATCAACCTACTACTTGTCTGGTAAAACTGCTTATATAGAAATGTCCTCAGCATCTGGTTTATTTTTATTAAAAAAAGAGGAACGTAATTGTATGAACACTTCTTCTATTGGTACTGGCCAATTAATCTTGGATGCAATAAAAAAAGGTGCAACTTCAATCAATTTATTTGTTGGCGGAAGTGCAACAAATGATGGGGGAATTGGAATAGCATCTGCATTAGGATATCTTTTTTATGATTCCTTAGATAATTTACTAATTCCTAAAGGTCAAAACCTCTTGTCTATTCACCGAATAGATAAAAGTGAAGTAAAGTTTAATCTTAAAAAAATTAATATAAATGTAATATGTGATGTAAATAACCCTTTACATGGTAAAAACGGAGCAGCTTGTGTTTTTGCATCTCAAAAAGGTGCTAATCCAAATGAAATTAATCAATTAGATAAAGGATTAATAAACTTAGAATCTGTACTTATAAAACATGATTTTCCAAATATTGCTAATATTCCGGGTTCAGGTGCAGCTGGTGGAGTAGGCGGCGGATCAATTGCTTTTTTGGGAGCAAAATTAATTTCTGGAATTCAAAATTTTATAAAAATTACTCAACTAGAAAGATTAATAAAAGATTGTAATTTAATTATAACAGGAGAAGGGAAATTAGATTCACAAACTGAAAAAGGAAAGGTAATCAGTGGTGTTTCTAAATTGGCTTTAAAATATAAAAAACCCATCATTGCTATATGTGGTGATGCAGATTTAGAAACCTCTAAAAAACTAGGAATTAAAAAAGTCTATACAATTTTAGAAAGAGCTAAATCTATTGAGGATTCAAAAAAACGAGTAGGGGATTATCTAACTGAAATAGGTATGGAATTATTAACCAACCTATGAAATGAAAAATACCCTTATAAAAGAAAATTATAAGGGTATTGCGGAGAAAGAGGGATTCGAACCCCCGGAGGTATGACCCTCAACAGTTTTCAAGACTGCCGCATTCGACCACTCTGCCATTTCTCCAAATGCAGTTGCAAATATACACGATTTTAGATATAAAAAAATAATTTAATACTAAGGTGAATCAAAAAATAATTGTCTTAATTTTAGCTTTATGCTCTTAGATATAAACACAATTTTAATACTTGTTGGACTTGGTCTTTTTGCTGGTGTTGTTAACACTTTAGCAGGTGGTGGGTCCCTTGTAACTTTACCAGTCCTAATCCTCTTTCTTGGACTTGATGAAGCTACTGCAAATGGTACTAATAGATTAATGGTTATTTCAGCTGCACTTGTTGCAAGTTATGGTTATAGAAGTAAAGGAATAGTAACTCATCCGTGGGGTCTATATTTTGGTATTGCTGCCACATTTGGAGCAATTATTGGAGCAAGAATAGCAATTGATATTGATGGAGAAACATTTAAAAGGTTCTTAGCAATAATTATGATTACAGTTGGAATTATAATAGTATTTAGATCTAAATCTATATCATCTTTGGACCTTCCAGAAAGATTGTCGGGAAAATATTTAATTGGTGGATTAATTGGATTCTTTTTTATTGGAATATATGGAGGTTTCCTTCAAGCAGGCGTAGGTATTATTATAATGTTATTATTAACACAATTAAATAGAATGAATTTATTTAGAACTAATTCTGTTAAAGCGTTTTCAGTTTTTGTATACTCTATAGCAGCGGTGTTAATATTTGCATTAGATGGTAAAATTTTATGGATGGTTGGATTATGGATGGTTATTGGATCAATTTTTGGTGCCTGGTTATCAAGTAGATGGTCGGTTAAAAAAGGAGACAAAGTTATAAGAATAACACTTTTAATTATGGTGTCTTATATGGCATTCAAACTTTGGATGGATTCATTTAGTAATTAGTGTAGTTCTTTATGCTTAATCCATATCCAGAAAGACCTACACGATGTTTTTGTTTTGAATTACTAAGTAAATTAATATTATAAATCCCAAGATCATGAAGAATTTGAGCTCCAATTCCAAAATCTCTAAAATCTACTTTAGGCTTATCATTATTATCACTTAAATATTTAAGTTTTTTAAGTATGTTTTCAGATGATTGATTTTGATTTATAAATATTATTGCTCCTTTTCCATTCCTGTTTATTTCATCAAAAATTTTATCATAATTTTTTTCATTAGTTCCTGACAAAATTTTGGTAACATCATTATCAACAACTGATGAATTAATTCTTGTTAAAACTGCTTCATCTTTGTTCCATTGACCTAAAGATAATGCTATGTGTAACTGATCATTATTTGTTTGTTTGTATGCTCTTAATCTATAATTACCGAATTGAGTTTTAACATCTTCATCAAAACTTTTACTTATTAAACTGTCTTTCTTCATCCTAAATGCAACTAGATCTTCAATTGAAACAATTTTGAGATTAAATTTTTCTGCAACTTTAATTAACTCTGGTAATCTAGACATTGAGCCATCATCATTCATGATTTCAACTATAACTCCTGCAGATTTAAAACCTGCAAGTCTAGCAAAATCTATAGCTGCTTCGGTATGACCTGTTCTTCTTAGAACTCCTCCATCTTTAGCAATTAGTGGAAAAACATGTCCTGGTCTTTGAAGATCATCAGGTTTAGTTTTCTTATCAACTAATGCCTGAACAGTTTTAGCTCTATCAAGTGCAGATATTCCAGATGTAACTCCATTTCCTTTTAAATCAACAGATACTGTAAAAGCTGTTTCGAGAGGGTCAGTATTATTTGGAACCATTTTCTCAAGATTTAATTTAGAACATAACTTCTCTGACATCGGAACACATATTAAGCCTCTTCCATTTTTTGCCATAAAATTAATCTTTGATGCATCAATTGTTTCAGCAGCAGTTATAAAATCCCCTTCGTTCTCTCTATTTTCATCATCAACTACTATAATGATTTCACCCTCTTTTATAGATTTAATAGCATCTTCAATTTTATCTAATTTTATTTTACCCATTTTCTAATTTTTAATCTGTTAATAATCTCAGCAAATCTATCAAAAAACGTAAAGTTAAATCCCCTGTCAGCAGATACAATCCTTGTTAAATAAATCGCAAAAGGAGCTATTATGAATGTAGATATCCAGCTTCCTAAAAAAGGGCTTATACTGTTGTCTTCAGCAGCATTTTTTCCAAAAACACCAATATAGTGGTATGTCAAAAAGATTATTATTGACAAAACAAGGGGAAATCCTAACCCGCCTTTTCTTATAATTGCTCCAAGAGAAGCACCTATTAGAAATAAAAATATACATGCAAAAACCAAGCTATACTTCTCATTAATGGTTAGAGTGTGAAGGTTTATAAGTTTCTGTTGTAAGAAAAATGTTCTTTTTTTATTTGATAATTGTCTTAGATAAATATCCAATTCATCATTTGCCATTGTGAGTACACTATTAGTTTCATATACTTCAGGATCATCTAGTAGATTAAGGAAAGAAATATTTAGATTAATGCCATCTAGATCAATTTGATTAGGATTTAAATTTGGTAGTTTTTTTAATGTATGACCTAGAATAAAGCTTTCTCCAAAAATATCTTTATCTCTCTCAAACTTTTCTGAAAGAGTATCTGAGCTCATTTTTAATTGTTTAATTTTTTGCATTCTATAGGTTGACCTGTAATTTTCTTCTTCAAGATTAATGTTATTAAATTCTGATATATCTATATTTAACACATATTCTTCAAAAGATGCTCTTGTATATGGATAATTCTGCTTTTCAGATGAACTTGCAGGAACAATATCTTCATACCTATTACCATTTTTTAAAATCAATTGAAGATATTTATCATTTTCGTTTCTTACTTCACCTTTGTCCGCCTTTATAACTAAACGATTAACTTCATCATTGGATATTTTATGAAGAATTATATCCTCAAGATATTGTTCATTATCTCCATATTTTCTAGACACCTTTATATTTAAATCTCCGATGTCATTAAATATACCTTCACGAATGCTTAGAGTAGGTTTAAGTTTAGCTAAATTCTTTCTTAAATTATATGATTTTAACTCACCATATGTTACAACATGATTTGAAAAATAAAAAGATCCAATTCCTAAAAAAATATGAAAGATTAGAAGAGTTACCATACTTCTTATTATAGAAATACCATTTGATTTCATTGCTACAAATTCATAATTTTCTGATAATGTCCCGTATGTTGTCAAAGAAGCTAAAAGAATTGATAGTGGTAAAACTAATGGAACTAACTTAGGTGAAAAATATATAAAGAATTTCCCGATTGTAAATATATCTATCCCTTTTCCAGCCAATTCATCAATATATAACCAAAATGTTTGAATAATGAATATCAAAAAGCAGATTGCAAAGACACTAAGAAATCTGCTTAAATAAAATTTCAATATGTATTTGTCTAAGATTTTCAATTTTCGCTCACTATTAAATAGTTTTGATACTTATTAGTATCAAATTTAAATAAAGACGGTGGAACAGGTAAATTATATTCATAACTTATTGTTAAAAAGGTATTAAGAAGAGTATCGCTTTCTAAATCAAACATCTCAATCTGTTCAATAGAAAAATCAATATTGTTAACCTTAATTTTATACATTATAAATTCATCTTTTTTACTGTATGCATTAACAATATATTTATCATAATCTTTCTCAAATGTTAAATTATATCCATCCAAAAAGAAATTCAAAATTTGATTAGGTGTAAAGTTGAAAAATGTATTATTATTCTTGCTTATAATTATTTCCTCATTTTCATGTATAATGGTATAAATATTTTTTCCATCAAATAACTGGTCGATATCCGGAGTTTCTATAAAATACTTTTCATCTTTTATAAAAAACTCTCCATTCATTGGTAGTAGATTATTTCCAAGATTTGAATTAATAGTGAATTCATAGTACCCATTTTCTATTGATAGTGCATTTTCTTTGACTTTTTCAAGAATTTTAATTCCAGAATCTTGTGCAAATAGATTTGAATAACCTATTACAAAGATTAATGCTATTTTAATTATTTTATTTTTGGCCTCCACTCAATAGGGTTTCTAATGAATTTAAATCTGAAATCAATACTTGTCTGGGTTTACTTCCTTCAAAAGGCCCAACTATCCCTGCATCTTCCATTTGATCAATTAATCTTCCAGCTCTATTATATCCAAGTTTCAATTTCCTTTGCAGTAAAGATGCAGAACCTTGCTGATTGGATACAATCACTCTTGCAGCCTCACTAAACATTGAATCTCTGTCCTCAAATGAAACATCTGAGGAAGAACTTCCATCTTCTTTTGAAAATTCTGGTAATAGATAAGCAGAGGGGTAACCTGTTTGGGAGCCAATAAATTCCGATAATTTTTCTACTTCAGAAGTATCTACAAATCCACACTGGATTCTAGTTAAATCGTTTGACTGAGAATATAAAAGATCTCCCCTTCCAATTAACTGTTCTGCTCCACCTGTATCTAAAATTGTTCTAGAGTCAATTTTTGAAGTTACCCTAAATGCAATTCTGGCTGGAAAATTTGCTTTAATTAAACCAGTAATAACATTAACAGATGGTCTCTGAGTAGCTATGATTAGGTGAATTCCAACTGCTCTTGAAAGCTGAGCAAGCCTTGCTAATGGGGTTTCTACTTCTTTGCCAGCCGTCATTATTAAGTCTGCAAATTCATCAATTACAAGAACAATGTATGGTAAAAAAGTATGACCATTTTCAGGATTTAATTTTCTAGAAATAAACTTTGAATTATATTCTTTTATATTTCTTGTCATTGCATCTTTTAATAGCTCATATCTTCTATCCATTTCTCTACACAATGAGTTAAGAGTATTAATAACTTTATCATTTTCAATAATAATTGCATCATCCGATTCCGGAAGTTTAGCTAAATAATGTCTTTCAATTTTATTAAATATAGAAAGCTCTATTTTTTTTGGATCTACTAATACAAACTTTACTTCAGCAGGGTGTTTTTTATAAATAATTGAAGTTAAAATAGCATTAATACCAACAGATTTACCTTGACCAGTTGCACCTGCCATTAGAAGGTGAGGCATTTTTGTTAGGTCAACAACAAAAGTCTCATTGCTAATTGTTTTTCCAATTGCTATGGGAAGCTCCATTTCAGACTCTATATATTTTTTGGATGATAAAAGAGATTTCATTGACACTATAGACTTTTTCTTATTTGGGACCTCAATACCAATAGTACCTTTTCCTGGAATAGGTGCAATTATTCTTATTCCCAATGCCGAAAGCGATAATGCTATATCATCCTCAAGATTTTTAATTTTCGAAATCCTAATTCCTGCCTCTGGAATTATTTCATAAAGAGTAACAGTTGGGCCAATAGTAGCTTTAATCTGTTTTATACCAATATTGTAATTTTTTAGAGTATCAACTATTTTGTTTTTATTAGTCTCAAGCTCTTCTTGGTCAATTTTAATTGTTCCATCACCATAATCTTTTAATAATTCTATGCTTGGATTTTTAAAGCTGCTTAAATCAAGAGTTGGATCAAATTTTTTTGGGTTAACTTTACTGAAACCAATATCCCCTGTACTTTTTTCTTCAAAATTAATTTCTTCAACTTCCATTGAAATATTATTATTGTAATTCTCAACATCAGATTTCACAGAATCTAATTTAATTTCATCTTTTTTTATTTGATCTATTACTTCTAGATCATTTGTATTTGATTCTAATTTATTATCAGCTTTAATTTCATTATTTTTTAGTAACTCATTACTCTTTTTTGGAATAATATTTTTTTTAAGGAATAGTAAAATAGAATTTGGGGTAAAGTTGAAAAGGACTGCTAGGGATAAAACTAACATGAAAGATAAAACTAGTATAATCCCAATATTTCCAATATAGGTTTCAAGAAATGAATTTATTTCAAAACCAATAATTCCAGATTGAATTGGAAAATAGTTACTTAGATATCCAGATAGTAACGTAGTCCATATCATTAGAATTAATAGCCAATTAATTTTTCTAACTAAATCAAGAATTTTTTTGTTAAACAAAAGATGATAGGAGGAAATAAAAAGTATAAGAGGTAAAATAAAGCTTGCAATACCAAATGATTTAAAAATTAAAAAATGACTTATGGACGCACCAATTTTACCTAATATGTTTTCAACCTCAATATTTCTGTCAAATAAATTTTCTACATTACTTTGATCAACTTTCCAGTTAAACATGTAAGAAATAAATGAAGTAATAAGTATTAGCGAAATGAATAGGAAAGTATAGCCAATTAGAACTTTAAATTTATTCATATCAGCTTTTTTCTTGCTACCCATAGATAAATAGTATTAGACAAAAATACGAATATGAGTTTAGATTATTAATTTTTATTACCTAAAGTCCTAATTTTTATCCTAAAAGCAGCATATATCAATGTCATAAATGGACTTATCCAATTAAAAACTGCATAAATAAAATATTCTCCTACACCTACACCAAGAACAGAAGAATGGTAAGCTCCACAAGAGTTCCATGGAATAAGCGCCGAGGTCACTGTTGCAGAATCTTCGAGAGTTCTACTTAAATTTTCAGGAGCAAGCCCCTTATCTTTAAAAGCTTTTTCAAACATTTTTCCAGAGACAACAATTGACAGGTACTGATCTGATGCACTAATGTTTAAAGCTAAACAAGAAGCTACAGTACTAGCGAATAATTTAAATGTGTTATCTGCCCATTTTAATAAAGTTTTACTTATCGTTTTTAGTGCTCCAATAGCATCCATTACTCCTCCAAAAACCATAGTTCCAATAACTAAAAAAATAGTATTCATCATACCTAGCATACCACCAGTTGAAAATAAATCATTTAAAATTTCATTATTTGTTTCTATGTTTACTTGCCCAGTAATTGTATCCATAATTACTACATATGAGCTTACAATTGAAGAATTTGACCCTTTTGAAAGTTCAGTAATTATTTGTGGTTGAAAAATTAGAGAAAATAATCCTCCCACTAAAGTTCCTATTACAAGTGCTATTAGAGGTGGTGTTTTTTTAATAATCATAATCAATACTAATAATGGAACAATAAATAATATTAGCGAAATATTAAATTTTTCAGTTATTGCATTTAGTAAATAAGTATTGTCTGCAGTTCCATCGGATACTTGTAAAAATCCTAATATTATAAAAACAATTAAAGTAATTGTAATGCTTGGAATTGTTGTGTAAGTTAAATATTTAATATGTTTAAATAGATCAACCTTTGTAACTGCAGCAGCAAGATTGGTAGTATCACTTAATGGAGATAGCTTATCCCCAAAATAGGCCCCAGCAATTACTGCTCCACCTACCATTCCAGCTGGAATTCCTAGAGCTTTTCCTATCCCAACTAATGCTATTCCGACAGTAGCAGATGTTGTCCAGCTACTCCCCGTAGCTACTGATATTATTGAGCATATTACTATGCATGCTGGAAGAAATATGTTGGGGTCAAGTATTTTTAAACCATAATATACCATTGCAGGGATTATACCGCTAATCATCCATGTTCCAGCAAGCGCACCTACAAATAAAAGAATCAATAATGCCCCTGTTACAGACTTTATGCTGTTAGATATACTTGTAAGTATATTCTTATATGAAACCCTATATGCAAATCCAATAGATGCTCCAAAAAGTCCTGAAAGAATTAATATAAATTGATTAGTTCCATTTAAAGAATCATCTCCGTAAACAAAGACATTGATACTTAAGAGTAGTACAAGAAAAAAAATAGGAAGCAAAGCTACTCCAATCGGTAAATTTACACTAGAAGAATTTTTCAAAAAATAAATTATATACTACAAGTTCAGAAAAAAAATCTTAACCATAATACAATACGATATTTATTTGATTAAACTTTAGCTATTTTTACTAAGTGGAACATAATATCAATAAAGTTTTTAAAGATAAAATTGAATCACTTAAGGAATGTAAATTTTTGGTTGCATTAAGTGGAGGTGTGGATAGTATGGTCCTTGCTAACTTGTTTATTCAAAATAATTTAAATTTCTCTATTGCCCATTGTAATTTTGACCTAAGAGCAAAAGAAAGCAATGCTGATCAAGAATTTGTTTTAAGTTGGTCAAGAAAAAATAAGATAAATTATTATCATTCAAAATTTACCACTAAAGTTTTTTGTGATAAAAGTAAAGTTGGTATTCAAGAAGGTGCTAGAAATTTAAGATATAATTGGTTTAATGAACTTAGAGTAATCCATAAGTTTGATTATGTAGTAACCGCACATCATTTAGATGATCAACTCGAAACATATTTAATTAATACTATGAGAGGCACAGGGTTAAATGGGCTTTTGGGTATTCCGGAAAAAACAAATAATTTATTTAGACCACTTCTTCAAGTTTTAAAGGATGAAATATTAGTGTATGCTGATATAAACAAAATTGATTTTAGAGAGGATTCTTCAAATTTTAAAAATGATTACTACAGAAATATGATTAGAAATATGATCATTCCTGAGTTTAAGAATTTTGATGATAATGTTATGTTAAAGTTTAAAACAACAGTAAATAACTTAATGTCGACTAAGATATTTGTTGATATAATCATTAAACAAACTAAAGATAAATTTTTTGATGAAGACAAAAACATGGTAAAAGTAAAAATTGATGAGCTATTGAATTTAAAACCATTGGACTTCTTCGTCCATCACTTATTTATTGATTATAATTTTAATTTTAAAGAGATTATAAAATTATTTAAGTCGGATTCAGGTAAGTTTATCATTTCTCAATCACATATATTGACCAAGAAAAAAAACTTTTTAATAATTACTAGAAATGATTAAAAATATATTCTTTTCAATTATTTCAGTTTTTTCACTCAATTCTCAAGAGAAGGAGCCTGTTTCATGGTCATATGAAGTTAACAAAGTAAGTAATTTAGATTACGAAATTATTTTTGATGCTGTTATAATCGATGGATGGAAATTATATTCACAATTCTCCCCAGAGGAAGGATCGGTTGCCACTAGTTTTAAGTTTTTAAATAAGAATTCTAATTATGAGGCAAATGAAATTTTTGATGAAGACCCGTATACAATTGGTTATGACAACGTTTTCAAGATGGATTTATTTTATTTTGAACAAAATGCATCCTTTTCACAATCAATTAAACTCTCTGATAAAGATATAAATCAGATAAAAATAGAGATTGACTACTCATCTTGTGATGATGAATTATGTATTTTTCGAAATGAGACGTTTAATGTAATACTAGATAATAGTAAGAAAATGATTCAAGATGAAAATGTCACGTTAGATGATATTAAAAAATATAATTTACTTGAACTAGATTTAGATAAAACTAGTTATAATAGCTTTGATGTAATACAATCATCAAATTATTTTGAAATTTTTATTTTCGGTTTAATTGCTGGTTTTTTAGCCCTATTAACTCCTTGTATTTTCCCCATGATACCTTTGACTGTTTCATATTTTATTGATCAAAATAAACTCAAGTATAGTAGTTTAATTTCAGCATCCTTGTATGGTGCATTTATTGTATTGATATACATATTGTTAAGTGTGCCATTTCATTTATTTGATAGTCTAAATCCTAATATTCTAAATACCATTTCAACTAATGTATACGTGAATATTACATTCTTTATAGTTTTCATATTATTTGCAATTTCATTTTTCGGATACTTTGACATAGTAATTCCAAGTAATATAATATCTGGTTCTGAGAAAAAATCAGAGAAAGGTGGGGTTATTGGAATATTTTTCATGTCTCTCACATTAGCTCTAGTTTCATTTTCTTGTACTGGTCCAATACTAGGATCTTTACTAGCAGGTTCTTTATCATCAGCTCAATCAGGAGCTATACAGCTTTCGTTTGGAATGTTTGGTTTTGGATTAGCATTAGCTCTTCCTTTTACTTTTTTAGCATTCTACCCAAAATATCTTTCAGTAATACCTAAATCTGGAATTTGGTTAAAAAAGCTTAAGGTTTCTTTAGGGTTTATTGAACTTGCTCTAGCATTTAAATTTCTTTCAAATGCAGATTTGGTTGAAGGCTGGGGTATCTTAAAAAGAGAAATATTTATAGTCATATGGGTGATTATATTTTTAATTCTTTCATTTTATCTTTTTAAAACCCAATTTAACAAAGTTAATTTCAGAAATATATTCGGTTGGCTTTTCCTAATTTTCTCTTTATACCTTGGTTCAGGATTAATTAGTAGTAAAAATGTGAGACTTTTAAGTGGTATTCTTCCTCCAGAATTTTATTCTGTTGAAAGTAAAACTAATGGTTGTCCATTGAATCTTAATTGTTTTAAAGATTTTGAAGAGGGTAAAAATTATGCAGTTAAAAATGAGAAAATTATTCTTTTAGATTTCACAGGTTGGGCTTGTGCAAATTGTAGGAGGATGGAAGAAAATGTTTGGTCTAAACCTGCTATATTTAATATGCTAGATAATAATTTTGTAATTATTTCCTTGTATGTTGATGACAGAACTAAGCTATCAAAGAGTGAGGAATTTAAATATTTAAATAAATCAGGAAATGTTCAATATGTTAACAATGTTGGTAGGAGATGGTCTTTATTTCAACAGGTTAATTTTAACAATGCTTCACAACCATATTATGTGGCAATGATTCCTTCCGGAAAAATTTTAACGGAGCCCATTCAATACACATCTGAAGAAAACTTTAAAAATTGGTTAGAATTGTCAATAGAGAAATCTTCTGAGTAATTTATTTTCGAAAATAGACCTCTTCAAAAGGAATTCTAAATCTTTTGCCATACACACCTTCTTTACTTCTAATACCACATCCAATCACCATGTTTATTTCAGATTTCTTATTTAGCCTTAATAAGTTTTTTAATTTTAATGAGTCAAATCCTTCCATTGGACATGTATCATAACCAAATCCAGACATACTAATCATGAAATTTTGAGATGCAAGTGCTGCACTTTTATGAGCAACAATTCTTGTATCAGAACTTCTTAATTGCCTATACATTACTTTAAAAATACCAACTAAATAGGCAAAAATAAATTTAGAAAAACTAAGTATACCATAGAAGTCCTTGTATACAAGTGGGATAGCTTTAGTGTAATATTTTTTAGTTTGATCATATTGCTTAGCACTTAAAACTTCCTTATTTGAATTAAAAAAATCAATATTTTGATTTGCTCGTAATTTCCATAAATCTTTTCTAACTATTGTTATAACAATCTCCTTAGCAGTGGATGCAGCAGGCTGATTAAAGCATATCTTAGAAATACTAGTTAGTAGTTCTTTATTAGTGATATGATAAAATTCCCATAATTGAAGGTTGCTACTAGTAGGAGCTAATACTCCATTTTTTAAACACTTTTTTACAATCTCAGTATCAATTTCTTTACGTGCGTCAAACTTTCTAATAGATCTTCTAAATTCAATAGCCTCACTTACAGTTTTTTCCATACTATATTTTCTCAAGTATTTTTTTTATAAAATTAAATGAATTAGGATAAGGCCCATATCTAAATGGTAGATCAATCATTGATTTTTTTTCAAGAACAGGTTTATAATGAGTAAATGTATCAAAGCTAAACTTTCCTCTGTAAGATCCCATTCCACTTGGACCAATACCTCCAAATGGTAAATTTGGGTTTACATAGTGAATAAGAGTATCATTGACTACACATCCTCCAAACTTGTATGAGTTGATTAACTTATCGATAAACTTTTGATTTTTTGAAAAAATGTAGAATGCTAATGGAGATTGATTTGCATGAAGAATTTTTTCTAAATCATTTTCATTTTCATATGATAAAATTGGTAAAATTGGTCCAAAAATTTCGTCTTTCATTATTTCAGAATTAACATCAGGATCAATTATTAGTGTGGGCTCAACATAAAGATTTTCTTCATCTATTTTACCACCAAATTCTATATTCTGATTATTTAAATTTTTTTTGAGTCTTTTTAAATTATTAGTATTAATGATTCTTCCATAACTATCTGATTCAATCGGAGAATTGCCAAAAGTAGATATGATATTCTTTTTTAGCATTGAAATTAATTCATCTTTAACATGATTATTAACAATTACATAATCAGGGGCAATACATGTCTGACCACAATTTACAAACTTGCCAGATATAATCCTTTTAGCAACTTTGTTTATATCTATTCCTGAATCAACCACACATGGACTTTTACCTCCAAGTTCTAATGTTATTGGAGTTAGATTTTTTGCTGCTTTTTCGGCAATAATTTTTCCAATCCTAGTGCTTCCAGTGAAGAAAATATAATCCCATTTTTTATCAAGGAGGTATTTGGCAGTTTCAGCATCTCCTTCAATTACACTAACTAAATTTTGAGGAAAAACAGTTTCAATTAATTCTTTTAAAACAGATGATGTATTAGGTGCCAACTCTGAAGGTTTTATTACAACTGTGTTTCCAGCAGCCACTGCACCTATTAAGGGTGTTAATGATAGTTGAAATGGATAGTTCCAAGGTGTTATGATAAGTGTATTTCCGTAGGGTTCCGGAATAAGATAATTTTTCGAAGGATAATTAAAGATAGATCCACCAACTCTTTTTTTTCTTGACCATCTTTTTAGTCTTTTAGTAAATAATCTAATTTCTCTTTTAACTAGAAGAATCTCAGATAGAAATGACTCAAATTCATGTTTATCTAGATCTTTCTTTAGAGCGTCATATATTTTTGACTCATTTGTGCTAATTGTTTTTAAGAGTGAATTTAAAATTTGAATTCTATAGTTAACAGAATTAGAATTAGTTTTGGCAAATTTTATTTGTGAATTAATTATGTAATCAATTTCTTTGTAACCCATATTGAGTTCAATTTAATTATTTAAATTCAAAAACGATATTTAATAATTTGGGTATAACATATTTTATTTTATATATACCTGTTTATTAGATATTTAAATCAAATTTTATTATTTTGAATATAGTTATACTTTATAAATACATTTAAAAAGATAACAACTTGGTAATAATTTTAGTTTTTAATAACAATTTACATGTACAATAAATACAGTCGAGTAGTAACAAAGGATGACTCTCAACCAGCTGCTCAAGCTATGCTTCACGCTATTGGTTTGACTGGGGATGACTTTGATAAACCTTTTATAGGTATAGCTAGTACTGGTTATGAAGGTAATCCGTGTAATATGCATTTAAACGACCTCTCTGTAAAAATAAAAGAAAGTATAGTTAATACTGACTATGTTGGCCTTATATTTAATACTATAGGTGTTAGTGATGGCATTTCAATGGGTACATTTGGTATGAGATATTCTTTGCCATCTAGAGATATTATTGCTGATTCAATGGAAACTGTTGTTCAAGCTATGTCCTATGATGGATTAGTAACTGTTGTAGGTTGTGATAAAAATATGCCAGGTGCTTTAATGGCAATGCTTAGACTTGATAGACCGAGTATATTGGTTTATGGAGGAACAATTGACTCTGGTTGCTATAATAATAAAGAGCTAGATGTTGTTTCAGCATTTGAAGCATGGGGTGAAAAAGTTGCTGGAAAGATTGACGATAATGAATATAAAAATGTAATTAAAAATGCCTGTCCCGGTGCAGGAGCATGTGGTGGTATGTATACTGCTAATACAATGGCATCAGCAATTGAAGCTTTGGGAATGTCTCTTCCATATAATTCCTCTAACCCTGCAATAAGCAAAGATAAAATAAATGAATGTGCTGAAATAGGTTCTGCTATGAAATTACTCATAGAGAAAGACATCAAGCCTTCTGATATAGTTACAAAAAAATCTCTTGAAAATGCATTAAGACTAATTACAATATTAGGAGGATCTACAAATGCAGTTCTTCATTTTTTAGCTATTTCCAGAGCAGCTAATTTAGATTTATCTATTGATTATTTTCAAGAAATAAGTGATTCTACGCCTTTTATCGCAAATCTCAAACCAAGTGGTAAATATTTAATGAAGGATTTACATAAAATAGGAGGTGTTCCTTCTGTGTTAAAATATATGCTAGATAATAATCTGTTAAATGGAGAATGTATGACAATAACAGGTAAAACTCTCAAAGAAAACTTATCACAAGTTCAACTACCAGATATGGATACAAATGATATTATTTTCCCAATTTCAAATCCAATAAAAAAAACTGGCCATATTCAAATTTTAAAAGGAAATCTTGCAGAAGAAGGTTGTGTTGCTAAGATAACTGGAAAAGAAGGTTTAAAATTCACTGGTCCTGCTAAGGTTTTTGATAGTGAATTTGAATGTTTATCTGCAATAAAAGAATCTAAAGTATTTAAAGGTGAAGTTGTAGTAATTAGATATGAGGGACCAAAAGGAGGACCTGGAATGCCTGAAATGCTTAAGCCTACATCTGCTATTATGGGAGCTGGACTTGGAAAAGATGTTGCGTTAATAACTGATGGAAGGTTTTCAGGAGGTACTCATGGCTTTGTTGTTGGTCATATTGTTCCAGAAGCATATGAAGGAGGTACTCTAGCTATAATTGAAGATGGAGATATAATTACTATTGATTCGGAGAATAATGTATTACATGTTGATATTTCAGAAAAGGAAATAACTAATAGAATTAATAACTGGAAAAAACCAGATCCAAAAATTGACAAAGGAATTTTATATAAATACGTTAAATCTGTTTCAAATGCATCTAATGGATGTGTTACTGATGAATAGAAATTATGAAAAAGAAAAAAATAAGTGGTGCAGAAGCTGTAGTTCATTCTTTATTAAATGAAGATGTTGATTTGATATGGGGATACCCAGGTGGTGCAATTATGCCTGTATATGACGAGTTTTATAAATTCCAAGATAAGTTACAGCATATTTTAGCTAGACATGAACAAGGAGCAATCCATGCTGCACAGGGTTATGCTAGATCTTCCGGAAAAGTAGGCGTGGCAATTGCAACATCAGGGCCTGGTGCAACTAATCTTGTTACTGGTATTGCCGATGCACAAATAGACTCAACTCCAATTGTATGTGTCACTGGCCAAGTTCCTTCTCACCTTTTAGGTTCTGATGCATTTCAAGAAACAGATATTATAGGAATTTCAATGCCAGTTACTAAATGGAATTATCAAATTACTAAAGCATCTGAAATTCCTGAAATTTTTGCAAAAGCATTTTATATTGCAAAAT
>ERZ802827.475-NODE-475-length-21298-cov-10.0973_pt1 | contig 21298 bp, 24 predicted proteins | sample MGYA00345652_ERZ802827 | MGnify/ENA primary metagenome ERZ802827 (study PRJEB30503, sample SAMEA104212372) | marine metagenome | biome: Westerlies Biome; feature: [SRF] surface water layer (ENVO:00010504) within the epipelagic zone...; material: water... | reverse complement strand
TTTTATCTTTTTTATTGTCTTTATTTTTATCTTTCATTCTTTTTAATCTATTTTCTAAATCACGCTGTCTTTCTACACCATAAGTGATTTTTATATTAGGTGCAACTTCCATAAATAATTTCTTTTCTTCAATCATTTATATATTATATGTAATATTTTTTTATTTTAATATTATATATAAGTAATGGATAGCACAAACATTAATACAAATGTAGCACAAATCATATTACCACCAGACATGGAGATCAGAAAAATAAAAAAACCAAAACCAAAAACTTCAAATGAAAAAAAGAAGGCATTAAAAGAATTAAAAGAAACATTAAAGGCATATGATAGTGTTGTTTCTATTGCGGCAGATAAAAAAATACAATTACCAGCAGAATTAGGAATTTTACCAGATAATATAGCAGATATTAATTCAGTTAAAGAATTAAAAGCTTTTACTGGCATACTTAAAACAAGAATCCAACAAATTAATCAATTAATAGCACAAGGAGCACAAAAACAAAAGACTGGCGGTTTATTTTCAGAAGGAATGGGCCAAAGATTACCAGTTATGCCTACCAGAATTGTGCCATCGCCATTACAACCAAATATAATCCAGCCACAAATACCTCAAAATCCACAACCAATAAATCCTAATACTCAACAGCCAGGCGCTACACAAGCAGCGGATAGTGATGCTGAAAAAACATTAGAACAATTAAGACAAGAGATATTAAATAAATTATCACCAGAAGATAGGGCAAAGGCAGAAGAAGAATTAGAAAAAGAACAACAAGAACAACCAGCACAACCAGCACAACCAATAGATCCTAAACAACCAGCAATAGAACCACCACAAGAAATAGATACAAGTGATACAACTTTATTTGAAACTGATTTAAATTTTGATGTAGGAGGCGGGAATAAAATTGATTTAGTAGCACCTGCGGCCTGGCCAGAATTTTATAGACAATATAGAGTTTATATAGAAGGAATAACTACACGCATACAAAAAGTAGATAAAGGTGTTATTGTATTACCACCAGAAGACGAAGCTGAATTAAATAAAACAAGACAAGATATATTAGATAGTTATGGAACATGGAGCAGTAAATTAGTAGATAAACAAACACAATTATTAGATAAAAACCCATTAAAACAATTAAATTCTGAAATGTTAAAAGAATTAGAATTAGATCCAAAAGATATTATAAAAGAAATTGCAAAGGCCCAAAATATAGAAATTAAAGAAATTACTAATGAGGAAACATCAATAGAAAAAGGTGATAAGGCAAAAGGTTTAACTTTACAGGCAACAGAATTTTTAAATAAAATTAAACAAAATAAAAGTGCAATGGATAATATTGTAATGACTATTGATGAATTAAAAGAAAGAAATAGATTAAATGAAACTATGAAAGATTTAAATTCTGAAAAAGCTAATATTGCCAAATCATTTGATAGATTGGCAGGGCCAGATAGACAATCAGTCTTAAATGAATTTAATAATATTAATATGGATATTGATAATTTAGTAGATAGTGTAAATAGAAAACGAGGAGTAGAAGAAATAATTATAGATCCAAATACTTATATTGCCTCTACCAAACCAGAAGCACAACAACCACCACGAATAATACCTGCCGGAGAGCCTGGCGGCCCCCAACCAGATAATTTACCAATACCAAGGCCACAAGGAGCCGGCAGTGCAATAAAAGGCAGTAGATTTGTAAGAGATGGTGTAAAAGTTTCACAAGAAGTTAAAGGAGCATTAGGAAGATTAAACCAATTTGCAACTGGTTCGGCAACACAATATACGCCTAAAAGACGAGAAGATATAGATATAGTTTTACAAAGTGATAAATTAAAACAATATTTAGATCAAGGTGCAATATCAACATTAATAAATGATTTACCACCAGCCACAAAAGCAAGAAATGCAGCGGCAAGACAATTAGTTAGAGAACAAATATTAAATAGAGTTTTAATAGCAGTTGCAGATGAATAATTAAAATGAGAATTAATTTGTTTTATTTCATATAATATATAAAAGTATTTAGAAAAAAAATCTTATTATAAAGTATATATCAACAATGCCTCCGGCCCTATATTGTGTTAAAACTGGTGAAAAGTATGAATCAAAAGAACAAATGCTATCTATGAGAAGAGAAAACGATAATAAAAAACAAAAAATTAGATATTGGCGAAAAAAATATAATTATGATCTAAAATTAGAAGATTATGATAAATTTAAAGAAATTACTAATGTAATTAGATATGTTTATAAACATCATGAGTTTTTAATGAAATATGATCCAAATGAAACTCAACAATTAAATAAAGAAGAATTAGAAATTTATGTAAAAAATCATAAATTCTTTAAAAAAACTATACCTCATTTAGAATATATTAGAACATTAAAAAAATTAAATCAAATTGAAAAAAAAACTGAACCAATTGTAATTACATTTTAACATCTTTTAATAATTCTTTAAAATATTCATCTCTTTTTTTTACAGCTTCTTCTAATGAATAACATTCACCTAAATTTATTTGTTCTCCTTTTGTTTTAAATTTTATACCATAACCAAATTTAGTAAAGTGTATGTAAAATGGAAGTCCATTTAATTTTTTTTTCTTCATATGTTCTTTTCTTTGGTTTTGTTCTGATGTAATTACTTGTAAATTATGTAAATAATTATTTTGTTTATTATTATCTATATGATCTACTACAAATTTACTATTTTTTTTATATCCTAAATAACACATACCTACTAATTGATGTATTTTTAATGTATCTAATTTATTAGTAAATACATTTTTCAATGATAATCTTTTATAACCATTTTTATCATATCTCACTTTTAAAATTTTATTATTTCTAATTGAAAATACATCACCATTCGGATAGATCATGTAATCTGGATATTCTGGAATTATAAATAATTTTTGTATCATAAAATTCATTCTATTATACATAATAACAATATTTTATTTTTTCTTAAAAAACGAATAAAAAAAAATAATTAATATTATATGGATATAATTGACGATAAAAAAGAAAATATGAAAGATTTTATTAAAGAATTATATAATATAATTAGATACACAGATAATAATAATGATCTACATTTAATAAAATTAACCAGAGGAATTATATTTATTAAATGTAAAGAATTAGAAGTATTTACAAATGATAATGAATTTAATTAAAAAAAATATATATTGAATATTATATAGATGACTTATAGGGAAGAGTTAGAGAATGATATGAAAAAAATAAGTGTAAGGATTATTAAAAAAGCGTTAGGGAAAATTAAGAAGAATGTTAATGAAAAATTTGGAGCTATTAGTAAATTAAATAGACCACAACTATTAGATAAAATAATTTCATTAAATTATAAATACAATAAGGAAAAAAATGAATTAACTACTGATAGTATGATAAGGAAACCTAAACGAATTAAATTAAGTGATTTATCTTAATTCTAAATAATGGTCTAAATTCATAGGATTTATTTTTGGTTCAAATTCAGTCTGTTTATCTACTATAATAGATCTAAAATTTATATTATGGTGATAATCTTTATCTTTTTTAGGTTTATTTATTATAAACTTATCAAAATCACCTTTGATTTTTAATAAACCATAATTATACATTTTTTTTAATTCATCATATAAATATTCATATTTTAATCTATATCCTTCTTGACTACCATTTTTATAAATTGTGTTTGTATTACCACCACTATCTTTACCAGAAGTATTTTTATCAAATAATATATGATTAAAACAGAAGTTAATCTTACCACTATTTACATAATCAATACTAATTAATACATCTTCATTATATTTATGTTTAAATCTAAATTGTTTATTAGTTAATAATAATAAACTTGAATAATGTTTTCCATTTATTACTAATACTGATCTTGAATTTCCAGATTTAACATCACAATTTAAATTATGACTACATACACCAACATCATCATATACATTAATATAATTTTCAATACTACTAAATATTAAATGACTATATATTTTATTTTTAATTCCTTTATTTAATCTGTTATAACAATTTATATTATCATCTAACATCCAAACTCTATCATATCCTTCTTTTAACCAATAATCTAATATAAAATTTCTGACTGGTGATCCACCCAGATTTAATAAATGAAAGTCTTTATGAGTATTAATAATATTTACTAAATATTTATCTTCTTCATTTAATTTATTATAATGATTATTCATATATAAATCATATTCACATTCTTCAACAAATATATAATGTTTAATTTTACATTTTAATAAATATTTACTTGTCTTATTCTGATTATATCGTCCAAATGATAAAATACTAATAGGATATTGTATAGGATAATTCTGTATTTCATAATAGGATAATTTTGGATCTATTTTTTTTTCAAATCCTTTTAATCTAATACATAATGTATTTGGATTATAATAACTAATACTATCTATTTCATCTTTTAGAATATCAATCATTAATTTTTTTAATTCTTCTTGTGAATATTCATTTTTTTTATATTTTAATTCTATTATATTACATACATCATAAATACCACATGTATTATCAAATTGTAAAACATTAAAATTATATTCTTCTACTTTACTTTTTTTAGAATTATCTGGATGTTCTCTATGGTCTTTTACACTAATATTAGCTTCGTCAAATTGAGTAAATAATTCTTGTTGTTTTTCATTAGGATTTAAATATCTAATATTAACTTTATAATAATCTTGTGGTTGATTTTCAGTTTTCATTTCTCTTATACATATTATAAGATTTTTTTTTTTTTTTTCTTTATTTTTTTTATATAAATTAAATTATATTTTATTTCTAATTATATATTTAATTATATCTTCCATTTTTACAACTTTCTTCTACTAATTCATAATTACTATTATAGACATCATAGAAACTAATAGGAGATGATTGATTAAACCCCCAACATGTATTATTATCCCATCCTTCATAAGTATCAATATCAATTATATAATCGTCTTCATTTTTATCAGATAAATAAGTATATAAAATACTATTAATACATTTTTTTAATTTTTTATAACCCATACCATTTTTTTTACCATTAGAATTCCTTACTCTGATAAAATCACCAGAACTCCAATCATGAAAACAACTAACAAACCATTTATTATCTCCATATTCTTTTTCTTCAACTAAATTAAATAAATTTCCAATACAATCTTTTAAAGTTTCATAATCCTCTTCTAAATCTCTAAATTTTTTAGTGATATAATCTCTACATTCATATAGTAATTTTTTAGTATCTTGTAAATCAAACTGACTAATATGAATGTTTGAAAATTCACCAATCCAATAATACCACTTATCACCATTTAAAGTTATTAACTTCTCAAATAATTCATTCCAGTCCGCTAATTGTCTTAATCTTAACCAATCAACTCTACTATTATCTGGATTATTATAATATATATAAGTCATATTAGCTATTTGATATAACATCTGTCTTTGAAATTTACTTTCAATTAATTTAAAACATTTATCAATATGGTTATATTTAAATTGTAATTTACTATCTTTTTTAATTTTATTTCTAATAATTTCATTAATATCATAAGGAAGATTTAAATATTTATTAGTAATATTATCTTTTTTACCTTCACATACTTTTTTAGTTAGTTCTAAATTCATTTTTTTTTGTAGTTCCACAATCTCCTTTAATTGTAAATCTAAATTATCTAATTTATCATCGTCATATTTATTAAGTGTTCCAACTAATTTAATACTATCAACAATACTCTTATTTTCTTTTTCAATACTACGAATTTTAATAGTATTTTTATAAAGTTTCTTATGTAAATCTTCTAAATTTAATCCGCTCATTTTTCTTATTATAACTATTATTAGAAGTTTGTTTCTAAATGGGTTATATTATATATAAGATATAAGCAGATATATTTATATCTTATATCTCTTATATATATAAGGCACTTAAAAATAAATTTCGTATTATATATAAAATGAGTGAAATAGTAGCTGATAATAGTAATCCACTAATTACTAAATGTAAAATTTATGGTGTAAAATATATAAAACAACTTATATATAAACATAAAGTAATTAATAATATTCCACTTACAAAAACTCAATTAAGTAAATTAAATAAAAGACAATTATTTAATTTTATTGAAACACATAATATAGATATTGATAAATATGAAGATCAACATATTCTCCAATTTAAATGTGAGTTTATGTTTGATATAAGATATATGGATCATGGAAATAATATTCATAAACCATATAAATATAGAGGATTAGTCAAATATTTCAGATTTTTAGATAATTATTAAGAAAAAAACCACCATTTAATAATCTAAAAATATAGGTGGTTTTTTGAAATTTATTTTTTTTTTTCAATTTTATACTACATAAATAGAATAAAAAAAAAGACTAATAAATAAATAATTTAAATTAATATATCTCAAAAAAACCACCAGAATATAAAAAACCACCGAAAACTCCAAATTTACAAAAGTGCTCTCATAAGCAGAAAACTAAAATAGTTTGCCAAAAATGGTGTTTTTGGTGGTTTTGGAGTTTTTTTGGTGGTTTTTGGTGGTTTTAAGAAAATAACTCTCGTCGTCGTTGTCTTTCATAAGCTTTCTTTTCTTCATCTGTAATTACTGGTCTTTTAGCTTTCCTTTCTTCTTTAACTTGTTGAATAGGTTTAGATACAACATTTATTATAGTATCTGATATTTCTTCTTTTATATCTTCAAATTTAGATTTTTCTTTTTGTTCTGCTGCTTTTAATCTATCTTCTTTTTTTTTCTTATTCATCTCTACTAATTTTTTACTTGCGGCAATCTGTGCTGGTGATCTTACTGCCTTTGTGTTAGAACTTCTTTTATCAGCTGTTCCATTCTTTTTCCTTACTAATTTGCGTCCTAATAGTTCTTCTTGTTTCTGAACTTCTAATTCGTTCTCGTGTTTTTTAATATCTTTTTTAGTTAATTTTGGAGGATTTTTTACTTCCTTATATCCACCACTATTATCTGGGATCATGTAAATTATTTTTTCTTTATGTATAATTTCCTTTGTATGTGTTTTTGGTTTAGTTTCTTTAACTGGTTTGCCTTGTTCTTTATCTAATTTTCTCTGTTCTGCTCGTTTCTTATTATTCTCTACTAATTTTTCTATTGCCGCTTTCTTTGCCTCGCTCATAGGTTTCTTTGGGTTCTTTTTATATTGTGGTTCTACATTATAACTTTCATTATATTCATCTATTTCTTCTTTTTCTTTTTTTGTTATTTTTTTTTCCTTTGGTTTCTTATCCGTTTTCTTTTCCGTTTTAACTACTGGCACCTTTTTAGTATGTGTTTTTCTTTCAACTCCTTTGACTTCTACCTCTTCAAAGGTTTCCTCATTTATCATTTGATTCATATCTTCCGTTGTAATACTTTCGTCGTCAGACATTTCTATATAATATGTAAATAGAAAAAAATATTATAAATAACTAATAATTTGTTTTTAATTAGACAAAAAAAAATTCAGAATAATTTATATTATAATTAAAGATTAAATTGTAAAACTATTATATTGTATAAATATATGGCAGGGTTTCATACAAAGACATTTTTAAAATACGATGATTATATGACGCCAGAAATTGCTTGGATCAATATTAAAAATTTTATTCCAGCAGATAAAATAATCTGGGAGCCGTTTTACGGCGATGGCAAAAGTGGTGAGTATTTAGAAAAATTAGGATTTAATGTGATCCATGATAAATCTGATTTTTTTGAAAATGATAAAGGTGATATAGTAATAAGTAATCCGCCGTTTTCAAAAAAAAAAGAAGTATTAACACGATTAAAAGAATTAGATAAACAATTTATATTAATACTGCCAGCTTCTACAATAACAACACAATATATAAGAGAGTTGTTTAAAGATGATAAATTACAAATTATTATACCTCGCAGAAGAATTCATTTTGATAAAAAAATAAATGGTGAAACACCTGCGAACTGGAAGAATGCCTGCAATTTTGATTGTTTTTATTATTGTTATAAAATGAATTTAGATAACGATATTATATTTTTAGATTAATTTTTTAACCATAATTGTTCTGGTGTAAAGTTCATTTTATAACATAAATATCCACAATAGAAAGAGGGTTGCTTTTTGCAAGGTTCTAATTCATTTGTTTCTTCATTAAAAGTTTCAAATGTAATTTTTCCTTGTGGAATAATTGTTTGTAAATGTTTTATATTATCACCAAAAATATCTCTGAAATATTTTGCATAAAAGTTCATACAATTTAATACTAAAATAAATGGTTTATCTAATTTAACTAAATGTTTAAGAATTTTTTGTTTAATTTTAGTTTCAAATGGCGGATTACTAATAATTATATCATAATTTATAGGATAATAATTTAAACAATTCCACGATTTATCACCAACTACTTTATAACCCATTTCTCTCCAATATTCCATACTATTAGATTTACTATTAAGCATACAACATTCATAAATAACTTTATCTTTTGGAATTAAATGTTCTATGTTTTTCCACATAGATTTACTTGTATAATAATCGTTTTTATTTTTATCAAATTTAGGACTATCTTTACACATTGCCATTTTCTTTTATATATATTATAAGAAATTTATTTTTAAGTGCCTTTAATGATATATAAGCATATAAGCATATATATATAAAAAAAAAATATTATTTATTCATATTTAAGGAGTATCACTATCACTATCTTCACTATCACTAAAAGCATAGTCGTCTTTATTATTTTCTTTTTTCTCTTCTACTGGTGTTAATTCTAATCCTTTAAAAATTCCTTTACCATATCCTTTTTTAGCTGTATCTTTTCTATATCTATCTTTAAATCCTAATTGTTTCATAATATCTAATAAAGTTTTACTATCTAATTTTAAATTTTTATCTTGTTTATATCGATCAATAATTTCTGTTTTTGATAAATGGATCTTACACATATTATCACCTTTAACAATTAAAGAACTTTCTAACCAGTCTTTAACTTCATCATTAACAGATTTCATTAATTCTTTTTCTTCTTTAAATTGTTCTGGCATTTTTGGCAATGGTTTATCAATACATTCTTTTGCATATTCTAATATTAAATGAACTAATCCATGTTTTTTTTCAATCATTTTTTTACAAAAATTAGTATCAGCAATAAATTTTTTATTTATTATATCGTCTTCTTTTAAGTTATATTTATTATTAATATCAAATTCACTATCAAATTGAATATGGTTATATCTTCTATAAACTCCATTATCCATATTATCAAAGTCCGGCATATGATTAGTTAATAAGAAAGCTGTTGATTGTATTTTAAACTCTTCACTTGTTCCATACATAACCTCATTATCTTCTGTTAATCCATCACTAATTTTTTTCATAATATCAGCACTTATTTTTTTCTTTTTTTTCATTTCATTTAAATAAATTATTCTATTACTTTTTAATTTAACCATTAATTTATGTCTTTTAGAAAAATCCTCTTCTAATAATTGACTATTTACATTAGCAACATAAGAATTAAATATTTTTCCTAATGTTTCAAATATAGAACTTTTACCATTTCCTGCAAGTTGTCCTACACAGAAATAAAATGTTTGATGTTTATCACTATCACCAGTAAAAGCATATGCAAGATGTTTCATAAAGTAATCAAAATGTTCGTCATTATTATTTAATATTTTTTTCCATTCAGTTCTGAAAAATTCAATATCATCATTATCTATTTCTTTTTTTGATAAATAATCATAATCTATTGTTTTTGTTAAATAATCACTTCCATATATTCCTAATCTAAATATTCCAGTTCTCATATCAACAATACCATTTTTAAAAGACATATAAAATAAATTATTATCTAAATTATTTTCAAAAGTATCATCTTTTAAATAAGCTTCTAAATGATTTTGGAATTGAGAACACCAGCCAGGTTTATCAATTTTTTCATAACATTTTAAATTAATTTGTAGTAATTCTCTATATTTTTTTTCATCGTCTTCATATTCTGCAGCTTCTGCCTTATTTAATTCTGCATTATAAAAATCTCGTGCATTTTTTAATCCTAATTTTAGTATTTTAGTATAATAATATAATGGTTTCTTAACAACACCCCATAATTTAGTATTATTATCTAATACAAACCATTTCTCATTACAAAATCTAATAGTATGTTTTAAATATTTACTTGATTTTTCTGCCGCTGTGGATGTTGTATCTACATAATTATTAAATAAACAAAAATTTCCATATAAATAATTATTTAATTTTTTATCTATTTCTTGAAAATTAGTAGATCCTAATTTAAATCTTGTATCTAATGGTTTAATAATCCATTCTACTTCATATTCTTTTGTTAATTCATTTAAAGTATTTAATTCTAAATAATTTCTACTAACAAATCCATCAAATTTAATGCAATTTACACTATCAATATATTTATTAACTGCAAGATTTACTATTTTATTTTCAAAATAATAATATAATTCACAATATTTAGAACTTATTGGATTTTGTTTTTTTTCATAATCTTTTTCTGGAAGAACACCTTTATAAATCTCTAATAATTTAATTTTATTTTCGTTTTCTTGTTTAATAAATTCATCAACTTCTCGTAATCCACATAGTTTAGGATTATCAATATTAGATAAAGTAATAATTAATTGTTTTATTTCGTCTTTGGATTTACTATATTTTTCCATTATATTAGTTCGGTTATTCACATAATAATTAATTTTATCATTAGCTAAATTATGTTTTTTACATAAATAATTTGTGATAGATGGTCTTGCATTTTTTAAATCATAATCATAACAATTATTAGGACACAGAAAATTAGATATATCATTTTGTAATTTTTGTAATGAATTATTTGAATAAATACGATTACAATTATTATTAGAATATATTTTTTCGTTTATAGATTTTCCTTGAACTACATAATTACTCAATATATTATTTATTTCCGTATAATATTTTTGTTCTACATTAGATTTAAAATATTGTGTTATTTTATCAGTATGTAATGAGTATAAATAAAATAAATTTTCTAAATTAATATGTTCTTGGATTACTATTGATTGTGGCATATAAGTATTATTTATATTTTTTTTTATCTGAATTTTCATTTTCTATATTATATAAGAAGAAATTATTTCTAAATACTTTTATTTATTATATTAAATTAAATTAAAATTAATTTTCTTATTTATGATATTTGATCTATTAATTGATCTAATATTAATCTATCTGTTTTATGTTTAATTTCTGATTTATTTTGAAATGGGTGAGTATCATTTATTTCTTCTACTTCTTCTTTTATAAATGTAGGTCTATTTAAAGCTTGTAATTGATTAGATATATTATTTAATTGATTTTGATTATTAGAACTAAATGACCTACTTTCTCTTCTTGAATATCTTGGGTAGATTTCAAAAATAATGCTAAATTCATAATTAACATTTTGTAATTGTAATAAATTATTATTTTGATCTGTAATTTCAAAAGTTATTAAATCTATTACATTACTCTGCGATATAGATACTTGCCTATAATCTTGCTGGTTCATGTAAATAATTCCATTACTATTTGTATCTACACTAATTTTTTGTAATGTTGTGCTATTGCCTGCTCTTGTAGATAATACATTTGCCTGCCCCATACTTGATTTAATTAAAATACTATGCACTGTTGCCAGATTACAAACAAAATCACTTTCTAATGTTGCCCCAGCAGTTATTGTTCTATCAGTAGCATCTTCATCAAATCCTATTACTTTATTTATTTTAGAAGAAGATAAATTAATTATATGACTGCTTCCAGTTTTATTTAAAAATGTTAATTTATTTTTTTGTCTATTATATGTCGTAGTAAATATTGCACTAAAATTTGTATCATTATTAAAAAAATCTTTTAGATCATAAACACTATAATCTTGTGATGTAAAAGTTAATGTATTTGAACCATCATAAACTATTGTATTATTATCTAATTCAGAACTTATATTATAAAAACTATAAGGAATTTCAACACTCATAATACTTATATGCACCTCATCTGTTTTATCTATATTAATAGGATTAATAAGATTAACTGAAAAATGTGTATTATAGTTTGTCGTTAATTGTTCTGCGTCTTTGCTTCTAATATGTAATACTACACTTGATAATGGTTGTATTATATTGTTATTCATATAATATAATATATTTTTTTTTATTTAAAATAGTTTATCAATGCCATATTTTGCAAGTGCCGCTATTCCGCCAATAGTTCCTCCTACACCTGCCCCTATAACGGTGCCGACGGGGCCGCCAATAAAAGTTCCTGCAATGCCTCCGATAGTTGCACCAGTTCCAGCACCTGCTCCTAAATCTGCTTCTAAATCTGTTGCACCAGTATTTTTTTTAATTTTATCTTCTATTGCACTGAATTCTTCTGTTCCTATATAACTGGTTGCTCCAATACCAGCACCTAATAAACCAGCACCTACACTTGCTAATCCAAATGTTTCTAAATCAGCTGGTGCCGCTGCCGCTGCTCCTGCTACTCCACCAGCACTTAATGCCGCCATTAAACCTCCTGCTGTAATACCTGCTGCCAATCCTCCTGCCGCTCCTGCCCCAGTAGTAGCTTCAAAATCAGAACCACCGATTTTTTTAATTCCTTTATATGCACCCATACCTGCAATATTACCTGCCGCACCTGCAACTACTGCTGGTGCCAATAGTAATCCACCACTTGCAGCTATACCTGCACCTGCACCAGACAAAGTTAATGCTGCTGCCTCACCTATACCACCACTAATTGCTCCACTAATTCCAGTTTTTAATGTAGGATCTAAATTTGGATCAATTTTATTTAAAAATTTATCAGTTGTATAAGCAGCACCAAGTCCAATGCCTAAATTAACTGCATTTAATCCACCAGTTAATTCACCAGTTATAGTTCTTTTTCCACCAGCACCATCTTCTATTGAAACTGCTTCATCTACATTTTTAATACCATCATGAACTTTTTGTTCGTAGTCTTTAACTATTTTATGTCTTCCTTCTTGTGTATTTTCACTTGCTAAATCAGCTATTTCATCATCTTCTAATGAAAAAGTATGTTTTTCATTTTCAGGCGTAGGATTAGAATTTAAATGGTCTAATTCATCATCAGTAAATTTACCTCCAATTTTCCTCCATATATTAGCTACTTTTGAATTTTTAGTTATATTACTGCTTAATTTTCCATCAGATCCTATATCATTTGGTTTTACTTCTGCTACCCAGTCTTTAAAACTTGGTTCTCTTTCAGTTTGCCTTTGTGCTGTCCTTTGTTGTCTTAATCTCATTAATTTATTTTGTGCCTCATCTACTACTGATTTACGCAATTTATCTCTTTCAGGCATATTTTTATAATATAGTTCTGTGCTTGTTTGTTCTTTATTATATCTTTGCAAATATCCTTCATATTCTTTCTGTGCTTGTCTTAATTGATTATCTAATGTATTTGGCACTTTATCTGGTTTTGGTGGAAATAATCCAGCACTAAATTTTTCTTTTGGTGGTGTAGTAGATTTTATACTTTCTTTTACATTTTGTTTAGCTTGCAGTTTAGTTTTTAAATCTGTATCTGATACTGGTGTAGTTTTTGGTTTTTGTAATCGTTCTGTTAAAGGGTTTTTTTCAGAACCATCTTGGTTAAAATCCTCTAAAAATTTTTCGGCTTGGTCAAAATTAGTAATTTTATTTAATACATTTTGTTTATTAAATTTAGATACATTACTTAAAAATTTTTGTTTTGCCCTTACTGCTGGACTTTGATTTGGTGGTGGTGCAGGCAGTGCTAGTATTTGTTCTCCTATTTGATAATTTGATGGATCATTAACATTATGCCCTATTCCACCAGAAGCTTTCCTTGCCTTTGCATTTGTATTATATGGATCTCTACTTTGTAATATTCTGCCTTGTCCGTCCTTAAATGATATGGCCCTATGTATGTTTTCTGCCTCTGCGTGTTTAGCTACTGGTTCATTTATATTAGTTTTAATAAGATTTTCTATTAATTCTGGATTATCTGATAATGCTGGTGGTTTTTTCTCTGTAAAATTTTTTAATTTATGACTATCAATAGGATTTAATGAATCCTTTGCTGGTCTAATAACATTTATTTTAAAATTTTTTAAATTTTGTCTGAAACCTAAACCAATGCTAGGCATATCTTCGGTTGTTCTCCAAGCAGTATGTTGTGCCGCTGTTTCACTTGCTCTTGCCAAATTACGACCAATATATGCATTAAATGTTGTTGTATTAATGCCTTCAGCATCTCCTACATTTAGGGCCATTGCACCACCACGACTATGCCCTAATAATTCATTTGCCTTATTTCCATAAATACTTTCTACTTCTTGAACTTTTGCACGTGCTTCTCCTATTGTATCTTTTTCACCAATAAAGCTTCTTTGTTCTTGTCCTACTGCTATTTTTGCATTACTAATCCAATCTTGCAAATTATTCATTTTACTTCCTCTGAATGCAACCTTAACATCAGTAGGATCAAATTTATTCTCTAATACTAAACTTTCACCAGTAGAACCAACTTTTTCACTTACTTTATAATCAACTCCTTCATTTTCTAAATAGTCATTAACACTTTGGGCATCGCCGCCATTACTATCAAATAAAGAAGAGGCCCTAACCATTACTGCCTTCTGGCGCGTCATTTCTGGTATAGTATCAGTATTAGGCCTAATTCTATTTATTAATGATACATTACTTGCCTCTCTAACTTGTTCTGCCTTTGCCGTCTTTTCAGCAGACTTTGTAGCGTCATCTATTTTATCTTCTAAATCTTTCTTATCTTTATCAGATATTACACTGCCTTCATTTGCTAATAATCTTAATAGAAATCTAATCTGATTAATTTTAGGTAATAATTTGTTTCTTTGTTGTGTAGATAATCCACTTTGAATATTACTTAATTTTACTTGTTCTTGTCTTATAAATTCTTTTAAATCACTATCCATATAATATATATGTTATAAAAAAAAATCAATTATAAATTAATCTTTAATGTTTATGTTCGTCTTCGTAAAAAGATAATTGTAAAGTAATTTGAAAAGGCACAACATTAGTAGCATTATTATCTGCCGCTACTAATTCAAATGGAGTAGTTTTTTTATAAGTCATTCTTTCTACTTCTATTACTGGTGGTAATTGAGTGCAAGTAAATTCCATTGCCGCTACACTATCTAATGCCACTACTCTTGTTGTATCTGCGGAAACTATTGCTGTTCCTAATACATTAGGTAGGCCAGATGTTTCTGTATTAAAGCCAAGCATAGGAATATTAGTTCTCATTACTATTAAATTTTCACCACTTTCAATTACTCTGGTGCCAGTGGCATTTTGTATTGCAATAGATGAACTTACTACTTGAATATTACATTTTCCTTTTGATCTTAACCAATTAGGCACTTCAAATTGTGCCAGATTTTTAGCAGTATTTAATGTAATAACATTTTCGGCGAGTGATGTATTAGTAATGCGTATAATATAATTATCCTTCATATAATATATAATAGAAAAAAATTTAAACTTTAAATTAATGTATAATTACATGTTGTATTTTTAATATCTTCTAAATCAATATTCCACTCTTCAATTTCATTCCAGCTAAATAATCCGTTTTCTTGTTTATAATAAAATTTTAATGTAGTATAAAATAATTCATTTATAGATTTTTCAGATATATTATTATTTAATAATTTTAACTTTACTTTTTTCATTACTTTATTATTATTTATAATTGAATATAAAAATAGATTACTTATTTTATCTTCTTCTAATTCTTTAAATAATTCATAATTTTCATCTAATAATTTTGATTTAAATTTTCTAATATCTTTTTTTAAAATATCAAAAATTTTAGAATTAACATATAGATCCATATATATAGTTATTTTTTATTTTCTAAATCATCCTTTTTTTCTTCTTTCATATGTGCTTTAATTAATATATCATCATTATCTTCTTTATCATCTTTATCAAACACTACTTTATTAAATCTAATATAATATCTATCTTTGGTGCCTTCATATCCTTTAATATATAAAAATGAATATTTATCTTTAAAAGCTTCTTTTAATAATTCGTCTTGTTGTTCTGGTGATAAGTCAGCCATTAATTCCTCTTTAATAGCATTTAATTCTTTCTGATTTTCTGTTTTAAAAATAAATATATCACTCATATTTGTGCGGAGTATTAGATCAACAGCATTATATTTCTGCGAAGTAATCATAACACTTAATCCTGCTTGTCCTTCTTCATTAGGATTTTGTGTTAAATGTCGCCGATTCAGCACTAATTTATGCACCTCTGGTCTATTTTTAATTTGTTTAATACTATCATCTAATATAATTAAATTATTCATATTTTCATCTTCTTTATTTTCTTCTAATATTTCTATTAATTTATCATCAGTATATTTTAAATGAATTCTTCCATCTTTTAATTTTAATTTATCTAATGGCAATGTATCACTACTGGGCGAGAATAAATATATCTTATCAAAGTAGCGATAATAAAATCTTGGAGTATCTGGTTTCTTTTTAGTTGGATGACTTAATAACATACTATTCCATAATGTAGTTTTGCCGCTACTACTAAATCCGTTAATAAGCATTGCAAAAGATTTCTTTGGCAATGGATCAGCTACTTTATAAGGTAAATCAGATAAATCATCTACTTTTTGTTTAATAACTGGCACATGAGTTAATACTTTGTTATTTAGTATCTTCATTATATATTTATATTTTATTTTTTATATTAATAAAAATATGTAAAATAAGAAAAAAATTAATTACTATTTAAATTTTTTAATTAAAATTTAATTATTTTTTTTTCTAATTAGATATTATAGATATGTCTGCTATTACAAAAGAAAATCTCCCTAAAAGTATGCGTTATGGTTTAACTGGCTCTACTGCCGTTGCCGCTTCTAATCAAATGGCCCGTTTTAGTTCTGTTAATGGCAACTCCTATACTGCTGGTGGTGCTAATGAAGTGCGTATAAGAATTAAAGCTAATGGATTTTTAGATGTTAAACACCATTTCTTACAATTCTCTATTACTGGTGCCGCTAATACTGGTTTTGTTGATACACACGCCGGCTCCTTCTTTGACCGCATTACAATAGAAGCAAATGGCTCAATTGTAGAACAGATTAATTCCTATGGCCTTTACAATGCCATTAGAAAAAATTATAATCGTTCTATGGATGAAGTTGTAAAAGATAATTGTTGTGCTGGTGGTTCAGTATTAGCTATTAAACAAGATGTCGGTGCCTTTGCCAATGTAGCAGGCTCTACGGTTGCTGAATTACTTGCCTCTGTAAATACTAATAAAGATGCCTTTGTTGCTGCCACCGATGGTTTAGTTCTTAATACTGCATTAGGATCTCTCGGTGATAATGTTGATAATGGTGATGTAAAAGTTTATCAGATACAATTAGAAAGTGGTTTATTAAAAAATCATCATGAAAAAGCACTGCCTGATGGCCTCACCGAGCTCGAGTTAGTCTTACGCCTTGCTGGAAATGCTCAGGCATTTGTATCTGCCGCTAATGATACTCCTACTTATACTATGAGTGAAGTATCTTTCAATTGCCCTGTTTATATGATCCAAGATGCTGGTATAATGGCTGAATATCGTGCTGGTGTTGCCGATGAGGGCGTGCTAATTTCTGGTGATACAGCCAAAACTTACATTAATAATGTTGTTGCTGGAACTGGTATTAAAACATTACAGATTAACGATAGATCTATAAGTTGTAAAGCACTCGTAACCGCCATTCGTCCAACTGGTGCCGATAATACAAAAGCTGCATATTCTAATGGATCTTATGGTTATACTACAACAGCAGGCACAACTCAATTAGAAAGCTATAAATATATTATAGGCGGTGTAAATTATCCAACACAAGATATTAAATTAAATCTAACTGATGGTAATAAAAATTTAGGCAGAGTTCAAGAAGAAACTTGCAAAGCACTTGCCTTACATGGTGAAAAATATTGTAATTCATTAGTATCGCAATCTATGATTGAAGGCAAATTAAATGATACATTTGCCGCTGCCCCTGCAACTAAATCATTAGATGCGCCAAGAGGATTAGTATGCATTGATCTCAAAAAATTCAGTGATGATGGATTACGAATGGTAGGTATGAATACAAGCCAAAACTCCTCTCCTAATGTATTAGAATTAAATATTACTACTACATTCGGAATTAATACTGACTGCACTACATTCTCGGTATGCGAAGCATTCTATCAGATGGATGGCAATGGTGGGCTTTCTGTTGTTATGTAAATAAAATATTATATATAATATAATGAAATTAACATATAAAAATCTTTTCAATAAGAAGCACGGGTTTCCTTTAAATGAACCTCATGATCTAAAAGAGATAGCAAGATTAAGTGGATATGAATATAAAGGCATTAAGACTATATTTGAAAGAGGCGAAGGTGCCTATTATAACAATCCAGAATCGGTGCGTAAGAGTGTAAAGAACCCTCAACAATGGGCCTATGCAAGAGTGTATGCTGCCGTCAATCCTAAATCAAAAGCTTATAAAGTAGATAAAAAGTTTCTGATTAAATCAAAAAAAAATAATAAATAATGTTGTTATAACGATAATATATGGGTTTTAACCTATATTCTCCGTTATAATTTAAATTATATTGTGTTTTAAGGGGTATTTCCGAGATAATATAGGTATAATTACACTATTTATTTATTTTTTTTTCATTATATATAATAATTTATTTCTCGCCATTATGTAAGTTATATGACTTTAATAATATATCTAAACTGGTGCCTCTATCTTTACTCATTTGCTCTAATTTATCAAAAGACTTATTATTTAATAAATCCTTTATCATTATCTTTACTAATTTATTCTGGCCCAATTTATCAATTGTTAAATTTAATATTTTATCGTTAAAGGTGCTTGTATTTTTAATTTTATCTCCATTCTTCATAGATAATAAATAATCACCATCATTTAATTTCATTTTTTTTATTTCATTTACAAACTTTTCATTAGATATTTTAATTTCCTTTGTGCCATATTTATCATCTGTCTTATAATCATTAATATCTAAAATTACATTCTTGCCTTTTAACATTAAATAATTTTCAGATTTATTTTCAGGCAAAGCTTTAACAAATTTTAAATTAATATCTTTATTTCTTAATGCGTGATTTATCATAAGATAATTTAATATAAATCTAATTCCACTTAAATTTTCTAATTGTTCCATGATATAATCTACTTTTGGTAATGTATCGTCTAAATCATCTAAATTTTTTTTTCTTGATTGTATTATTTCATCTCGCAAGCTATTTCTGAATTTTATTAGTTTATCAGTTTCTTCTTCATTATGTCGTCTTACTAATATAATCATATTTAGATATAATTGTAATGTATTAGGATTATCATATAATTCTTTTAATTTTTTTATAATAGTTGGTTGCGAAGATAATAAATTAAATGGCAAGTTTGTTCCTATATTCTTATATGTTTTTAAAGTGCCTTCACTAACTTTTTTTTCTGATTTTATTTTTTCAATATATTCATCAATTAAATTAACATTTGTTTTTTTCTTTGGCATATATATAATTAAAATATTTTTTTTTAAAAATAAAATCTAATAATAATTATAATGGATTGTGAAAATGAAAATGTGCCTGATGATAGTTATATTTTAAAAGAGGATAAATTAACTTTAATAAGAACTATTAAGAATATATATAAGAACACTATGCCTTGGGCGGACGATGTATTAATGCGTGTATTAGTTAAAGAACATTATAAAAATGTAATTGAAAATATGGATAAGGAAGAATATATAAATGAAATAAAAAATAATAATATAAATAATTTAATTGATTATATTGATTAACCACCATAATAATAAAAACCACCAAAAAACCAAAAAATACAAAAGTGCTCTCGTAAAGGGCAAATATAAATATTTTATAAAAAATAATGATTTTGGTGGTTAGGAGTTTTTTTTAATTTAATCTGATTTTAATTTTTACTTTGTCTTTTTTTTCTAATAATTTTATATTATCTTTTAAATTTTTACTATCGCCCCATAATAAATGCCTTGAATAATAAATGCCAGAATGTTTATTATTATAATTTTTATCTCCTTTATGTCTGGCAATCCACGCCTTTTTTATTTTATCGTTTTTATGATCTATATAAGTTCCTTTATCAAAAGGCAGTGCTCCGAAATGATGACTATGGCCCAATTCAGGCATTTCTATTACAAATCTTTTGCCTTTTCTATCAGATCTTTTTAAAATATATTCCATATAAATATATGAAATATTTTTTTATTGAATTGGTCTTGCTTCAATTTCTTCTACTGGTTCTTCATTTTGTTTAGGCACTTCTCTTTTACATTCAAAACAACATCCTCTAATTTCAGTGCATCTGCTATGTTGAATTTGTGATATTATCCCTATTATGCCCTGAATAGATAAAGATAATAAAGCTGGATATAACATATAATCCATTTTTTTTACTATATTATATATTATAATAATATTTTATACATGTTTTACTCATTTTTAATCTGTCTATTGATAATGATATTCTATTAATTTCTGCCATAGATAAATTTGATTTAGTATTTAATTTATGATCTAATTGTTTTATTTTATCTTGTATAATTATTAAGTTATTATTAGCTTTTTCTATTTCAATATCACTAAAATAATACAATTGATAATAATTCATTCTATATAATTACATTTTATTTTTTTTATCCGCAATAATAAACACATCCGATTAATTTATTTTCATTAGAAGTAAAATTATAATCTTGTGTAGCTTTTCCTATTGTATAGTTTCTTACTATATCATCATCTTGCTTCATTGCTATTCCAGTAGTAGAAGAAGAACATAATAAATCACCATTCTCAATATTACCATTTTCATTATTAACTAAAATGCCACCTTCGCCCACAGAATTAATATATAATCTATTATCTGTTTTTGCTCCTAATGTTGAACCAAAATTTCCTACTAAAAATGACCTATTACCATTACTATCATTATCTTCTTTATTTGATATTACACCAAAAACTTTTTTACTACGAGCAGTTGTAGTTAATTTTACTATTGGTTCGCAATCATTAATAGTTGGTTCTGTTGTTGTTTCTATTCTTGTATTTGTTT
>ERZ802827.472-NODE-472-length-21351-cov-15.4654_pt1 | contig 21351 bp, 21 predicted proteins | sample MGYA00345652_ERZ802827 | MGnify/ENA primary metagenome ERZ802827 (study PRJEB30503, sample SAMEA104212372) | marine metagenome | biome: Westerlies Biome; feature: [SRF] surface water layer (ENVO:00010504) within the epipelagic zone...; material: water... | reverse complement strand
ACCCCCTATCTGTGGCGCGGCGGCAAAAGCTATCCGGCGAACTATCCGGCACTGCGTCAACTTCTTGCCGATGCCGAGATTGATATCGCTATGGCTTTCAATCCGGCAGACGCATCTGCCGCCATTGCACGCGGTGAACTGCAACCAACCGTGCGCACCTACATTCATGATGGCGGCACATTGGCCAATGTGCATTTTCTGGCCATCCCGTTCAATGCCAGCGCCGCGGATGCGGCCAAGGTTGTTGCCAATTTCCTGCTGTCCCCTGCCGCACAGATCAGAAAGGCAGACCCGCGCATCTGGGGTGATCCAACCGTACTGGCACGGCATCGGCTCGATCCCGCTGACAAGGCGGCGCTTGATGCGCTGCCACGCGGCGTGGCAACGCTTGGCGAGGCTGATCTGACACGCACACTTGCCGAACCGCACCCCTCATGGATGCCGGCAATCGAAGCTGAATGGAAACGGCGGTATGGCAGCGGCAACTGACCGGCTGATATTCATCGCCGGGCTGGCCCTCGGACTGGTCGTTGCGCTGCCGCTGGCAGCCGGGATTTGCGGCACGATACTGCCAGCTCTCGGATGGTTCCCGGCATTAGGCGCGCGCGATGTATCTGCCGCTCCGCTGCAGATGTTCCTGGCAACCCCTGGTGTTGCTGGTGCCATCATGCTGTCATTGGGCACCGGTCTGGTTGCAACCTTCCTGTCATTCATCGCCAGTTTCATCCTTGTGGTCACCTTGTCGTCTTTCGCACCAATGCACCGCCTGCGCAGCATCATGGGGCCGTTGATTGCGGTACCGCACAGCACCATCGCCATCGGCATCCTGTTTCTGCTGGCCCCGTCAGGCTGGCTGATCCGGCTTGTCTCGCCGGAATTGACAGGTTTTGTGCGCCCACCGGCAACCGGTCTTCTGCCAGATCTTGAACAGCACGGCCTGATAATCGCCCTGCTGGCAAAGGAAATCCCGTTTCTGTGTCTTGTCAGTCTGGCCGCACTATCCACGCAACCAGCCAGACAGATAACCGCAATCGGTCGCAGCCTTGGATACTCAAAAGACGCCGCGATGTGGCTGCTGGTGATGCCTGATATCTATCGGCTGATCAGGCTTCCACTTGCCGCAGTTCTGGTGTTCAGCGTGTCCGTGGTGGATATGTCACTGGTGCTGGGTCCGGGGCTGCCCCCACCGCTGGCTGTCATGGTGGTGCACGGATTTGAGGACCCGGACCTGCTGGCCCGTCTGCCCGCTTCGGCCGGTGCATTGTTGCAGGGCGGCCTGGCGGTGTTGGCGCTGGCAATCTGGCGTGCTGGTGAAGTTCTGATATCAGCGATTCTGACAGGCTGGCGGCGGCGTGGACACCGCACAAGGCTGCCAGGCATGGCACGCCACATCCTGTCTGGCTTTGCAGTGCTGCCGATGCTGGCCGGTCTGCTTGGCCTGATCGCCGCCTTGCTGTGGTCATTCACGACAAGCTGGTTCTTCCCCGACGCATTGCCGGGCAGCATCAGCCTTGCAGGATGGGCACGTGCGACCGGCCTGCTGTCCGCGCTTGGCAGCAGCTTTCTTGCGGGCGGCGCTGCAACGATTCTTGCCACAGGCCTGTGTCTGCTTGTCCTGCAATCCGGGATTGCGGCACGCCTTGGGCCAACCCTTCACTGGATGATCTGTATTCCGCTGTTGCTGCCGCAGATCAGCATTGTCACCGGCCTGCAGATGATGCTGCTATGGACCCGTCTTGATGGCAGCTGGTTGGCCATGATCTGGATACATCTGTTGTTCATCCTTCCCTATACATGGTTGATAATGGCGCCGGCGCATGCCGGACTCGATCACCGTTATGACCGGGTGGCAGCAACGATTGGCATGCGGCGGTGGCGACGGTTTCGGGTGATAACACTGCCACTGCTGGCACCGGCACTGATCACCGTGCTGTTTCTGGGCATGTCGGTATCGGTCGCCCTTTATCTGCCCAGCCTGTTTGCCGGGGGCGGCAGGATCGCCACCATCACGACCGAGGCTGTTGCGCTGGCCGCTGGCGGCAGCCGGCAAGCGGCAGGCATGGCTGCGATGTTGCAGCTTGTGATCCCGCTTGTCACTTTCATCTGCCTGCAAGGCTGGTTTCGCTGGCGGTTCGAGAAATTTGCCGGCATGCACGGCGGCAGCTTGCATTAGCGGCTTGCATTAACGGGGCATCCTGCGCAGTCTCGTTTTGTGCAGAACCACAACCAGTCTGCACACAGCATACACGCCGGGTAGCAGATTCCTTTTGCAATCAGCAGGTCACTTTCATCGTGTCTATTCGCATTCTCATCTATGGCGATTCAAACAGCTGGGGCTATCTTGATGACGGGCTGGGCACCCGGTTTGAAGGCCGCTGGCCGGTCAGCATGGCCGCACAGCTGCTTGCTGATGGTCATGATATCGAGCTGATTGAGGAATGCTTGCCGGGCCGCACGACGAATCTGGACGACCCGCAGGAAGGCGCACATTTCAACGGAGCGACGCCGCTGCGGGCCATTCTGCTGTCGCAGCAACCCCTTGATCATGTGTTGATCATGCTTGGCACCAATGATCTGAAAACACGGTTTGCGCGCAATGCCGCCGATATTGTGGACGCGCAGATTTCGCTTGCTGCAACTGTCGCCGCACTGCCCTGCGGACCAGGCGGCTGGGCTGATGCCGCGCCACCTGCTGTGACGCTGATTTGCCCGCCGCGCCTTGGCGAACGTGCTGATGATCCAGACTGGGACCGCGCCGCCGAATGGCAGAATGGACGGGCAACATCGGCATTGTTGCCGGACCTGCTTGCAGCCGCAGCCCAGAAGGCCGGCACCGGATATATCGACGGCAACGACCATGCTGTCTCCTCTGCGCTGGACCCGATCCACTGGACAAGGGATACGCATATCGCCTTTGGCACTGCGATTGCCGCATACCTTGCGGCGCGGCTGTAGACGCATGCTGTTCCGGGTATTTCTTCCCCTGATTTTTGTAGGGTTGTGGTCTTCGGCTTTCGTCACCGCCAAGGTCGGTGTTGTCTATGCAACACCTTTTGCCATGTTGCTGGTCCGCTTTACGCTGGTCAGCCTGTTGTTTCTGGTGATGCTGCTGGCGGCACGGTGGTGGCAGCGTCGACGCAGCGCCCACAATCAGCACGACAGTGCAGACACGACGGCGTCCGTTATTCTGCAGACCGCGCTGGTCGGGGTACTGCTGCATGGCATCTATCTTGGCAGCGTGTTCTTTGCACTGTCAGTCGGGCTTTCAGCCGGAATTTCAGCGTTGATCGTATCCCTGCAGCCCATTCTGGCTTCGGTGCTGGCCATTTCACTGTTTTCCGAACGGTTGCGCATGCAACAGATTGCCGGCATCGCCATCGGCCTGTTGGGCGTTGTTCTGGTGTTATGGCCCAAGCTGGGCGGCAGCATGCCGGTGCTGGGCCTGATTTCGGTCACCATCGGGCTGGCAGCCGTAACCGGCGGTACCTTGCTGCAGAAAAAGATCGGCAAACAGATCGGTCTGTTGCCCGGCAATATCATCCAGACCGTTGCCGCCAGCCTGTTCTTTATCGTTATCTGCAGCACCGTAGAGACGCCCCGCATCAGCTGGGAGATACCGTTTATCATCGCGCTTGCATGGCAGATCGTGCTGGTGTCGGCCGGGGCCTATCTGATCTTGATGGTGCTGATCCAGCGCGACAGCATGGCCGCCACATCATCGCTGATGTTTCTTGTGCCGCCAGTCACTGCGGTGATTGCGGCGATCGGCTTTAATGAACCTTTGACGCTGTTCAGCCTGACGGGTTTCGCAGTGACCAGCGCCGGTGTCTATCTGGTCACGCGCTATAAATCAGCCTGATACCGTAAACCCGATGATCAGTCTGACTGGCGGTCACAAGGATCGTTGCCACAAAGGCGGCGCGCCAGATACTGGGTGAATTCGTGGTTGGCGCGTTCCAGCCAGCTCAACGGACCACTACTGCCAAGTGGTGACTGCGCCCCCCGATACATGCCTTCGACAACATGCTTGTCCTCTATCTGCACCTGATCAAGGAAAGCCTTTGTATCGGCAATAAAACCGTCCCGATCATTCTGGGCTGCCAGCATCTCGGGGGCGATGGCGGCACCGTAACGGATACGCGTGCGCCCCACACCATCTGGCTGCAGTGCCAGATACCATAAATGATCCGGGGCCAGCACATACATGTGCGAGGGAAAAACTGTCGGCATCACCGATGTATTGCGCCACCGCCCTTTCAGGCGCGTGTTGTTCGGATGGGCGCATCCGACCGGTGTTGTGTCACGCTTGGTAAACAGCTGATATGTGTAGGCATCATGGGCGCCAGCCGGATCAAAGCTTGTCTGATCGGTGTTCTGATGCGCCCCAACCGTTGCCTTGTGCGCAACAGGCAGGTGATAGCTTTCCATGAAGTTTTCCGTCAGGCACTTCCAGTTGGTGTCCCAGACATGGTCTTCAGCAAAGATGGTGACGTAGTCTTCCTGCGCGTAATCCGCCATGATCGGGGTCAGATCGGCCAGCGCATCTGCGACCGGCTCGGCGTTCGGGTCCAGTGAGACGCTCTTCGCAGAAGCGCGTGACGTGGGCTTCCTGCGCGTAATCCGCCATGGTCGGGGTCACATCGGCCAGCGCCTCTGCGACCGGGTCGGCGTTCGGGTCCAGTGACAGATAAATCCAGCCCTGATAGATCTCGCATCGCACCGGATGCAGACCAAGATCGGCCTTGTTGAAACACTCTGTTTTGTCCATGAACGGCGCGGCCACCAGCTGGCCATCCAGATCATAGGTCCAGGCATGATAGGGACAGGTGAATTTGCGGGCATTGCCGCGCCCGTCAACCAGCCGCATCATCCGGTGACGACAGACATTCGCATGGGCTTGTATCGTGCCGTCGCCCCCGCGGAAGATGATCACCGGCTGACGGCCATGCTCAAACGTCATGTAATCGCCAACGTCAGGCAGCTCGTCGGCACGCCCCGCACACAGCCAGCCAGCCGCAAAGATGCGTTCTTCTTCCTTGGCAAGAATTTCGGGCAGCACATACATCGCCTTGGGCATGGCCGTTGCGCGCGGCATCGGACATTTGGCAATCGCCTGTAACTGCGCCAACGTTGTGTTCAACGCCAGTGACATTGGCTGGTCTTTCCCCCTGTGGCCCCGGTCAGCTCGTCACATCACCAATCAGCTAAAATACCGGGTGATTGCAGCATCTTCTTGAGACATCATCATGTTGTCTCAACTTCGGGCACCACCGGAAATTCTGCCCGCGCCGTCTCCAGATAGGCGGTGCGCAGCGCAGCGGTAATCGGTCCGGTCGTGCCGTCACCAATTATATGGTCATCAATCCGCCCGACGGGAAGAACATAAATCGACGCGGCTGTAATAAAAGCCTCATCGGCGCGCAACGCCTCATCCAGCGTGTAGGTTGTTTCGCGAATCTTAAGCTGGAATTGTTCGGCCACCCGCAGCATGGTCTGGCGGGTTATGCCGTGCAAAATCTCGTTGCTGACCGGACGAACGAACAATTCCCGATCCTTGATAAAGAAAAAGCTGGATGATCCGGCCTCGGTGATATCGCCATCCGGTGCGATCATCAGCGCTTCGTGTGCGCCGGCAAGATGCGCCGCCTGTTTTGCCATCACCTGACCAAGCAGGTTGGTTGTCTTGATATCACGACGGGCCCAGCGGATGTCCGGCACTGTTGCCAGCGCCACCGGGTCCGGGTTGCTGTCGGCCTTGAATTTTTCACCCTGTGTGAAGGCGAAAATATTCGGGGTGTAGCTGTCATCATACAGATAGCTGCGGTCACCGTTACCGCGCGTAATCTGCAGATACAGAAACCCTTCTTTGGCATCATTCGCCGCAATCAGCTTCATCATCGCTGACAGCAGATCATCGCGGGTCATTGGCGATGGCATATTCAGTTCACCGAGCGAGCGGTCCAGCCTATTCATGTGATATTCAAAGTCGGTGATCTGTGAATCCAGAATGCCAAAGCCTTCATAAACAGAATCAGCAAACAGCAATCCGCGGTCAAAAATAGGAAGACGTGCCTCGCTTTCGGGCATGAAATCACCGTTGAGAAAAACCGTGCGTTCCATTTTTTTCATTCCATTCAGATTGCGTTTCGGTGTGTGCAAACTAGCTGTTTTTGTCAGGCTTTGGAATGCCGGAAATCACGGGGCAAGGCTTGAAATCATTGGGCAAGACTGGAAATCAGGTGGCAAGTTCAGGCCAGCGGGCATGAAATCGGGCCCAGTCCGCTTCTTCCATCGACACCTCCAGGCACATATCACCAGCATCGGACATTTCGGACTGGCGGACCTGTCCGCGATCGAACAGCCAGGCGCGCGCCGCGCCATCAGCCGGACCAATGATGATCTTTGCACTGCGTCGACCTGCCCCCAGATGCCGGTCGATATCAGCCAGCAAATCATCGGTCCCGTTGCCTGTCAGCGCCGATACCCGCGCTGCGCCCGGCACAAGATTATCCAGGATATCGCTTTGTTCATCATCATCATCCAGAAGATCAGACTTGTTCAGCACCGACAGCAGTCGCTGTTCCTGTGCCTCTTCATCCAGTCCCAGATCACCAAGAACGTCATGCACATCGCCTGCCTCTTCGGCGACCAGCGGTGAGGCTGAATCATGCACATGCAGCAGCAAATCCGCCTGCACCACCTCTTCAAGTGTACTCTTGAAGGCCTCAACCAGTTCGGTCGGCAGCTGGCTGATAAAACCAACCGTATCGGCCAGAACCGCTTCACGCCCCGATGGCAGGGTGATGGCCCGCATGGTCGGGTCAAGCGTTGCAAACAGCATGTCCTTGCTCAATACTCCGGCACCGGTCAACCGGTTGAACAGCGTCGACTTGCCAGCGTTGGTGTAACCGATCAACGCGATAGTCGGCACCTCACCGCGCTGCCGGTTGCCGCGCTGGATATGGCGCGTGCGCTCAACCTCTTTCAGTTCCTTCTTGATACGGACAACGCGGTCCATCAGCATCCGGCGATCAAGTTCGATCTGGCGCTCGCCCGGGCCGCCAAGGAACCCGCCGCCGCCGCGCTGGCGTTCAAGGTGGGTCCAGCTGCGCACCAACCGGCTACGCTGAAAGGTCAGCGCCGCCAGTTCAACCTGCAGACGGCCCGCATGCGTCTGCGCCCGCGCACCAAAAATTTCCAGAATCAGGGCAGTGCGGTCGATCACCTTGCATTTCATGCGTGTTTCAAGGTTGCGTTGCTGCACTGGCGTCAGCGCGGCGTTGATCACAATGATCGGGTCATCATGCTCTTCGGCTGTGTCCGCAATCCTGTCAACATAACCGGTACCAAGAAAGGTTGGTGCGCGCGGTTTATGCAGACTGACACTTTCGGCATGCACCACCTCAAGACTGATTGCCCCAACGAGCTGCACCGCCTCGGCAAGCATGGCGTCGGGTCCGCGCGGCAGGGGCATGCTGCGAATATCAGGATGAATGACGAATGCAGGCGTTGCGCCCAATACGGCCTCTTTCAGAAGTCTGAGTGATGTTGGTTCAAAGCAGGTGACAGCTAGACAGGTAGAGCGGCAGCGTGATGATTGCAACCGCCCTTGCAGATGGACGCCCGCCTGATGCAGCGTTAAGGTGCCTTCACAGCAGAGGTTTGGCATGCAGAAATCAATCATTATCACCGGTGCTGGTCGCGGTATCGGGGCGGCCACCGCCAGAACATTCCTTGAAGCCGGCTATCGTGTGGGGCTGATCGGGCGCAACGAAGATACGCTGAAAGCCGCAGCCGGCGATCATCCGGATTCGATGGTGCTTGTTTGTGATGTTGGTGATCCGGCCAGCGTCGATCAGGCCTTTGGCACGGCGATGGACGCCTGGGGGCGGCTGGATGTGCTGTTTAATAATGCTGGCCGCGGCAGCCCGCCGAAAACCGCCGATGAGACCGATATCGATACCTGGATGGATGTGGTGCGCGTCAATCTGACAGGATCTTTTTTGTGCGCACGCGCTGCCTTTGCCATTATGCGCAGCCAGTCACCACAAGGCGGGCGCATCATCAATAACGGATCGGTTTCGGCGCATGCACCGCGCCCCGGTTCAGCCCCCTATACATCAACCAAGCATGCGATCACCGGACTTACCAAAAGCCTGTCTCTGGACGGGCGGCGCTATGACATTGCCTGCGGACAGATCGACATCGGCAACGCGTTGACCGAGATGGTTGAACCGATGAAAACTGGCATGCCGCAGGCCGATGGATCAATTCGCCCGGAAGCCACCATGGATGTCGCGCATGTCGCAAATTCGGTGTTTCATATGGCCGAAATGCCGCTGGATGCGAATGTGCAATTCATGACGGTGATGGCGCCCAAAATGCCCTTCATCGGGCGTGGATAATTCAGCCACAAATAGTTCAGGGCATCCTGAACCCGGCGCAGGCAATAAAAGCACCGTTCCGATATTCAGGCTTGCCATAAATAAAGGGCGTTCCATCAGGGCAGATCACCATGCCGCCCGACGCCCGCAAGACGGCCTCACCAGCCGCAGTATCCCATTCCATTGTCGGGCCAAAGCGCGGATAGACATCAGCCTCACCCGCCGCCAGCAAGCCGAATTTCAGACTTGATCCTGTGGCAAGCGTCTCGGTAATACCATTGGCCGCAAGCCAGTCATTTGTCTGATCATCGCGATGTGAACGGCTGGCCATGGCCACCGCACCGCGTAGAGGAACTGGCCGCACCTCAAGCTTTCGCGACCTGCCGCCTGAATGCTCAATTGCACCCAGCCCGACCACACCGTGAAACAGGCGATCCAGCGCTGGTGCAAAAACAATCCCCATGACCGGTGCACCGTGCTGGATCAATCCGATATTCACCGTAAAGGCCCCGTTACCATCGGGCCGCAGGAATTCGCGGGTACCGTCCAGCGGATCAACCAGAAAAAACTCGTCCGACGGGGCCAGACTGTGGCTGTCGGCATTTTCCTCTGAAATGACCGGAATATCAGGTGCCAGATCAGCCAGCGCCTGCAGAAGAATAGCCTCGGCAGCTTCATCTGCCTCGGACACGGGTGATCCGTCCGGCTTTTTGCGCGCCACAACTCCGCGCGCATGAATCTCCATGATCTTGTCGCCGGCATGCCGGACGGGATCTACAAGGGCCGTCAGCAGCTGCTGACATTCAGTGTCTGAAAGCATTGTGAATATGTGCCCTTTCCGGCTACGGGGTCACATGATAGGGCGATCAGAAATCAAGTTCCATCTGATTTGATGGCCCTTGCCTTGATGACCGATGCCTTGATGACCGCTGCCTTGATGACAGGTCTTTTGATTGCGGGGCACCGCGCGCATGTGACGCTACTCCGTTCCGGTCCGAGGTGAACCCCCGCCAGTTGCGGCTGCCATGACGTTCGGCCACATCGCGTGCATCGCGCCGGTGACGCGATGATTTGCGGAATCCGAACATTGCATCTGCCGCGGCCTTGCGGGCTGTTTTTTCATCCACAACCGGCGGCGGATAGTCAGGCGCCATAGCCGGTTTCAGCCATGGTGTATGGATCAGAGTCGTCGGCATCGCTGTCAGTTCGGGCACCCATTGCCGGATGAAGACTCCGTCCGGGTCCTGCTCAAGGCTCTGTTTCAGGGGGTTATAGATGCGCAGCGTGTTAATGCCCGTCATGCCCGACTGCATCTGGCACTGGCTGTAATGGATGCCCGGCTCATAATCGGTAAACTTGCGGGCAAGATGCAGCGCCGGCGCCCGCCAGTCGAGCCACAGATGATAGGCGGCAAAGCTCATCACCATGGCGCGCATGCGAAAGGTCAGCCAGCCACCAGCATCCAGATAGCGCATGCAGGCATCCACCAGCGGATAGCCGGTCTGCCCGCTTTGCCATGCCGCAAGCCGTGCCGCCGCATCGCTGCCCCCTTTCTCCAGCGCATGATAGGCGGGATGGAACGGGCGAAACTCCACCGCCGGTTCATCTTCCAGTTTCTGAATGAAATGGCAGTGCCAGTGAAGACGGCTTTCAAAACTTTTGATCTGCGTTGCCCAGCCATGCCTGCCACGGGCGCGCTGCGCCTGACTTTCCTGCCAGACCTCGCGCACTGACAGACAACCGAATGCCAGATAGGCGGAAAGCCGTGAACAGCTGTCGCCAGCCTTGACCGGCGTGGCCATCGCCGCGCGGTAATCACGGCCTCGTGTCTCAAAGAAACTGGACATCAGGTGAAGACCTGCCTGCCGTCCACCTCTCTGGCGGTGCGGGCATGGATCATCGGCAATGCCGATATCACGCGGGGCGGGCCAGGATGCACTGACTGCATCGCTGGAAACATCACTCGCTGGCAGGTGGTTTGGTGCCGGCAGCATGGGCTGTCCCATCAGCTGGTCCCATCTTGATGCCCAGCCACGCCGCGATGTCATGCGGCGATGCACGCCAAATTGCTGATATTCCAGAAATTCAATACCAGCACTGCACGCCCACCCCATAACGCGCCTGTCGCGCGCATAGGTCCAGCCATTCCATGTTTCCTGATGGGCATGAATGCGCTGAACGCCATGCGCAGCGCATAATTCGGCCAGAACTGAGGCCGCATCGCCGATGCGGATGACCAGCGGCTGGCCGCGCGCCGCCAGATCACGTGCCAATTCATCAACGCATTCTTTCAGAAAATCGAACTGTCGCCCTGACATGTCAGGCTGCTGCCACAATTCCGGTTCCAAAATATATAGCGGCAGGACAGGCCCGTTCGCCAGCGCCGCCGTCAGTGGGGCATGGTCATGCAGGCGCAGATCACGTTTGAACCAGACAATGTCCACAGCTGTTCCCTGTTTGTTTCAGCTGCAGAATAAGGATTGCGGCGATGAATCCAAGTCACAAGCACACCGCCGGACCAAATGCCGCACAAACAACTGGCCCGGGTGATGCCGTTGATCAGCGGCAGGCCGCTGCCGTGCTGCGCAACGCCTTTGCAAGGGTCAGGGAATCAATGGCAACCGCCACAAAATCCACCCCCTGATCAAGATAGGATTTTGCCGCCACCGGATCCAGCGACATGATCCCCGACGCCTTGCCGGCAGCCTTGATCCGCTGCAATGAATCGGTGATAGCGGCCTGCACTTCGGGCGCGCCGGGATTACCGATATGCCCCAGATTGGCGCTGAAATCAGACGGCCCGATAAACACCGCATCCACACCTTCAACAGCCAGTATTTCGTCCAGTGCGTAATAGCCGGCGCGGCTTTCAAGCTGAACCACAAGACACATCTCGTCATTCGCTGTGGTCAGGTAGTCCGCATGGCTGGAAAATCCGGTTGCGCGCGCACCAGCACCGCCAACACCGCGGATTCCATCGGGTGGATAGCGCATGGCGCGCACCAGCATCTCAGCTTGTTCACCGCTTTCAACCATCGGCACGATCAGCGTCTGGCAGCCAATATCCAATAGCTGCTTGATGATCACAGGCTCACCAACTGGCGGGCGCACTAGGGCTGCCGCTGAATATCCGGCTATAACCTGCAGCTGCGTGATGATCGACGGAATATCATTTGGCGAATGTTCGGCATCCACCAGCAGCCAGTCGAAATCCGCCGTCGCGGCTATTTCCGCTGCAATGCCGGTGCCCTGGGTCAGCCAGCACCCGATGGTCTGTTTGCCTGCCTTCAGATCGGCCTTGAACCTGTTTACCGGTGCCGCCATGTCCTGTCCTCTGCTCTCAAAATATCTGTCAGTTCCGTGCGCCTGGAACCAATTTTTTCAGGTGAAGTTCTTTATACGAAATCAATCACCACACTGCCAAACGGACCATAATCCGCAAGGAAGTGATCGCCATGCCGTGCCTCAATCGGCCGCACAAAACTGCCCGACAAAACAACATCGCCAGCGCGCAGCCCCTCACCATAGCTGGCAAGCCTGTGCACCAGCCAGGCCATGCTCAACGCCGGATCATCCAGCACGCCAGCCCCGAGACCTGTTTCCTCAACCTCGTCATTGCGGCGCACAATGGCACCGACACGGCGCAGATCGAACGCATCGACCTTATGCCGCATATCGCCCATCACAACCCCGGCATTGGCAGCATTATCGGAAATGGTGTCCAGCACAGTGCGTGTCGCGCCACTTTCAGGGTCGGCGCGATAGATACGCGTATCCAGAATTTCCAGCGCCGGTGCCACTGCCTCGGTCGCTGAAATCACATCACCGCGCGTTACATCCGCACCGGCCAGATCATGTTTCATGATGAAGGCGATTTCCGCCTCGATGCGCGGTTCGATAAAGCGGTCATCGGGAACAGTGCCACCATGATCGAAAAACATGTCCTCAAACAGGAGGCCACTGTCTGGAATATCAATCCCAAGCGCATATTGCATGGCCTTTGATGTCAATCCGATCTTCCAGCCGGTGATGCGCCCGCCAGCGGCAAGTTTGCGCTGCACAAACGCATCCTGAATGGCGTAGGCGTCGTCCATATCCATGCCCGGATGATCTGCCGTCATCATGCGAATCTGGGTGCGCGTGGCCTCGGCTTCGAACAGCGCGGCACCGCAGGCCGCAGCATCGGTTTTGCTCAACATCGGCATGCCAGCCCCCTATTCATCCCGTACACCGTTGCGCAACGTCCCCAGCCCGTCGGCACTTACCTCTATCACATCGCCAGGCTGCAACCATTTTGGCGGGTCAAACCGCGCGCCGGCCCCTGTTGGCGTGCCGCAGACCAGAATATCGCCTGGCACCAATGTGATAAAGGTCGAGACATAGTTGATGATATGCGTGAAGTCGAAAATCATCCGGCTGGTCCGGTCCTGCTGGCGAATGTCACCATTCACACGGGTGGTCAGCTCTATATCTGCCAGCATATCGGGGCCTGTAAAGCGCAGCAGGCCGGGGCCCATTGCACCAGATTTTTCCCAGTTCTTGCCCTGCGTGACATTGAATTTCGCATGCCGCAGCCAGTCACGAATGGTGCCCTCATTACACAAGGTCACAGCCGCGATATGCCCCCAGGAATCTGCCTTGCTGATACGGCGGCCAGCGCGGCCAATGACAATGGCGATCTCGCCCTCATAATCCAGCTGTTCGGATTCAGGCGGGCGGACAAGATCATCACCATGCCCGACAATGGTCTGCGGGAAACGGATGAACAGTGACGGGTTGGCTGGTGCGGTCTGGCCATCCTTGTACTCGGCATTCCGGTCAGGAAAGTTCACCCCGACGCAGATGATCTTGCCGGGTGCTGTCAACGGGGCCTGCAATATCACATCATCCAGCGCCACCTTCGACGCACCGCCAGCTTCAAACAATGTGTCCAGCGCACCGGCATTCGCCGCATCGCTGAGTGTGCCAAAACTGCCCGTAAAATCATCGGTCAGGTCGGTGACAACATCGCCATCCATCTGGCCAAAGCGCAGCGCGCCATCGGTGTGATCATTGCGGGTAAAGGTGACAAGGCTTTTCATTGGACGGGTCTCCTGCTGGCCGTGCGGTCAGGGGGCAACAATCGGCTGGGCTTTCAGATCGGCCTCACGCGGGGTGGTGCCAGCAAATACCGTTCCCTGCTCGAACCATGACCGCGGGGCCGGCGCACCCCACAGCGTCTGGCGCTGCGGGTCTTTCAGGTCCCAGTGAACAGGCTCATGATCCGGATCAACCGTCTGATAGTCAGAGCAATAGATCTCGGTCCGGTGGCCGTCAGGATCGAGAATATAAAGGAAAAAGGCGTTGGCAATACCGTGCCGCCCGGGACCGCGTTCAATATTGCCGACATAGCCGGTGGTCGACATGACATCCAGCAGATCGATGATATTCATCGGTGTCGGCACCCAGAAGGCGATGTGATGCAATCGCGGACCGGTACCGTTGGTAAAGGCGATGTCATGAACACCGCCCTTGCGATGCATCCAGGCAGCCCACAGATGGCCCGTTTCAGCGTCTTCGGTATATTCGGTCGTGCGAAAACCCATATCATTATAGAAGGCCACACTGGCATCGACATTCGGCGAAAAGCAGTTGAAATGATCAATGCGCAGCGGCTTCACACCCTTATAGAGGGCGTATTTCTGGTGCATTGTTGGCAGTCGCGTCATCTCAAAATAAAATTCCAGCGGAATGCCATGCGGGTCCAGCACACGCAGGGTGCGCCCCTGAAACGGACGGTCAACCCATTCGGTAGCCATCCCCTTGCCGCTGAAATGCGCCGCTGCCTTGTCAACATCATCTTCGGAATAGACGCGGAAGGCCAGATAGCTGCAGCATGGATCATTGCCCTTGCGAAGGATCAGGCAATGATGGCCGCGTTCTTCCATCGCACGAAGACAGATCATCTCGCTGTCCTCTGCACTAACCTGAAGGCCAAGCGTATCAACATAAAAGGCACGGCTGGCCGCAAGATCGGTGACCACCAGTTCGGTGTGCGATACACGAATGACATTGAAGTCAGGATACAGGTTGAAGGCCGGAACTGGCATGGGAGTCCCCCTAAAGGCCGAGCTTTGGAACTGCGCGCGGTGCTGAGGCAAAGGCCACATTGCGCGTTTCCATATAGAAATCGAACGACCAGTCACCGCCATCACGCCCGATACCCGAATCCTTTACCCCGCCAAACGGCGTTGGCAAATGACGTACATTTTCCGAGTTCACCCAGATCATGCCGGCCTCCATCGCATCACTGAACCGCATGGCACGCATCGAATCATTCGTCCACAGATATCCGGCAAGACCGTAATCGACATCATTGGCAAGGGCCAGCGCATCAGCCTCATCGGCAAAGGGAATGGCTGTCAGAACCGGTCCAAAAATCTCTTCACGAGCGATCCGCATGTCCTGACGTGCGCCGGTGAACAGCGTTGGCGCAACATAGCATCCAGCAGCAAGTCCGCCCTCTGTCAGCTTTTGCCCGCCAGCCGCAATCGTTACACCCTCATCCCGCGCCACATCGAAATAGGACAGGACTTTTGCTTCATGATCGGGATGGATCAGGGGGCCGACAATCGTATCAGGATCCAGCGGATGCCCGACCTTAAGCCTCTTCGCCTTATCGGCCAGAATCGCGACGAAATCATCATGCACCAACTGTTCGACAAGTACCCGGCTGGAGGATGTGCATCGCTCACCATTCAGGGAATAGATCATGAAGGCGGCCGCGTCGGCGGCGCGGTCCAGATCGGCATCAGCAAACACCACCACCGGGTTCTTGCCGCCAAGTTCGAAATGCACCCGCTTCAGCGTGTCTGCCCCCTGCCGCATGATCATCTTGCCAGTCGCACTTTCACCAACAAAGGCAATGGCCTTGATCATGGGATGTTCAGTCAGTGCGCGGCCTGCTTCCTCGCCAATGCCGTTGACCAGATTCCAGACACCGGCAGGCAAACCCGCTTCTTCAGCAATATCCATCAGCAGGCGGGCAGTGACCGGCGATAATTCAGCCGGTTTATGAACAATTGTGCAACCGGCCGCCAGCGCGGGCGCGATCTTCCAGCTGGACAGCATAAAGGGCGTGTTCCACGGGGTGATGATCCCGACCGGGCCAATGGGCCGACGCGAGGTCACATTCATCTGGTTGGCGGCAAACAGGCTTTTCCCGTCGCGGGCGGTTGGGGCCATATCGGCAAAGAACCGAAAATTCTCGGCCGCGCGCAGAGCAGCCTTCGACATAAAGCGCAATGCCTGTCCGGTATCCATACATTCCAGCAGGGCAATGTCTTCAGCCCGCGCCACAATGCCATCGGCAATGCGATGAAGAATGGCCTTGCGCTTGGCCCCGTCCATGTCACGCCATGCCGCAAAGGCATCATGCGCAGCCTTGGCAGCGCGTCCAATGTCAGCGGCATCACCACGCGCAACGTCGGCAATCCTGCGCATATCGACCGGGGATACCGTCTCGAACGTCTTGCCCGAAGCAGCAGGCACGGCAACACCGCCAATATGGTTCAGAATCGGCGCGGTGCCGATCTCTTTCAAAAGCGCCTCGGCGCGCGACAGGTTTTCAGCCAGGGTCATTCTTGCCATCTCATTGACTTTTCAGTCAGCTATGATTTAATTCACATGTTAAGTATTTCACACATTCTGTCAACAAGTGTTGGAAAGCCCGATGGCGCATCTCAGCTTTGAATATTCTGCCAATCTGGAGCAGGCGATGAATTTGCAGGCTTTTTGCGATGCCATGCGCGATATAATGCGCGACAGCGACATATTTCCACTTGGCGGTGTGCGGGTCCGCGGGACGCGTGTTGACGTGTGCACCGTGGCCGATGGTCACCCGGACCTTGGCTTCATCGACATGACCGTCCGCATGGGACAGGGGCGCGACGCGGATACCCGCCGCCAGGTCACGCAGACAATATATGCCGGTGCCGAAGCGTGGTTGAAAGCCGCCCTTGATGAGCGCCCCTTCGCATTATCGCTGGAGGTAATGGAAATCAATGCCCGCTTTGCAGAAAAGCGTTTCAACACCCTGCACGCGCATCTGGCAAATCAGGACAATACCAGTGGCTGAGGCCCCGCAATATGATGATTCGCTGACCATTGCGTTACTGCGCGCCCGCGATGCGGTGACCGCCCCCTTTCGTGAACATGTCACAGAGGCAGGCCTGACGCTGCAGCAATGGCGGGTGATCCGCGCGTTGGCTGGCGGGTTTGAACTGGACACCACCACCCTGTCGCGCCGTTGTGTGATTCTGCCACCATCATTGACCCGCATTTTGCGCTTTCTGGCAGAACAGGGGCTTGTCGAACAGGTGCCAGCTTCCGACAGGCGGCAACGCGTGGTGCGGTTGACCGATCAGGGTCAGCAGCTGTTTGACCGGATGTGGGTGACCTCGCAGGAAAAATACGCGGCCATTGAAGCGGCATTCGGGGCCGATGAAACACGCCAGCTTGTTGATACGCTGAACCGGTTTCGGGCCTGCCTTGAATCACAGGATCACGCCTGATCGTTGCGCCCGTAATAGCTGATATACCAATCAACGAAACGCGCCACCCCGTCGCGCACATCAGTATTCGGGGCAAACCCGACCCACGCTTTCAACTCGGTCGTATCTGAACTGGTGGCAGGCACATCACCCGGCTGCATTGGCATCATGTTCTTTTCTGCCTTCATGCCAAGCGCATCTTCCAGCGCGCCGATATAGTCCATCAGCGGCGTTGGGTTGCCATTGCCGATGTTAAACACGCGGTACGGGGCCTTTGAACTGCCGGGATCCGGATTCAGCGGATCAAAGTCCGGATTTGGTGTCGCTGTCTTGTCGAGAACGCGGATGACCCCTTCGACGATATCATCGATATAGGTGAAATCACGGACCATCGCACCCTTGTTGTAGACATCAATCGGCACCCCCTTGCGAATAGCATTTGTGAACAGAAACAATGCCATGTCAGGGCGGCCCCATGGGCCATAGACGGTGAAAAAGCGCAGTCCCGTTGTTGGCAGGTCATAGAGATGGCTATAGGTGTGCGCCATCAGCTCATTTGCCTTCTTTGTTGCAGCGTAAAGCGAGACCGGATGATCAACGCTGTGATGCTCGCTGAAAGGCATCAGCTCGTTGCCGCCATAGACCGACGACGAACTCGCATAGACAAGATGCGCCACATCATTATGGCGGCACCCTTCAAGGATGTTTATGAACCCCTGCAAATTGGCATCGATATAGGCGTGCGGGTTTTCCAGCGAATATCGCACCCCGGCCTGCGCGGCGAGGTGAATGACACGATCCGGCTTTTCATCAGCGAAAATGCCTGCCATCGCGTCTTTGTCTTCAACCGCAACACAGTGAAAGTGAAACGCCTCATGCCCGGCGATGCGGGCAAGCCGCGCATCCTTCAGCGTGACATCATAATAGTCGTTGAGATTGTCAACCCCGACGACATCATCGCCACGCTCAAGCAAGCGCTCGACACAATGCATGCCGATGAAGCCGGCGCTACCTGTAACCAGAACTTTCATTTATGGGCTTTCTGTTACCGCCTGTGGGGCCTTATGAACGGTCTAGACCTTGCCACCCGGTTTTCCACCATGCCAATAGGGAATGACCGATATATTACGTCCAATCTGTATCGTCATCAAATCTTCGGCGACAAGAACAGTCCCGTCATATTCCTGCGACAGTTCCTGCAGAACTTCGTCTATTGATACCGGATCAGGTTTCAGCAACACAAGATGCGTCAACATGGCCAGCTTTGGTTTTGTCTGTGCAAAGACACGGCCAACATCGCGCGGCGTTGCATGGTGATCGATTGCCACCTTCACCGCCGGATGCGTTGCCAGTATTTCGGGGCGGGCTGCCGCCACCTCATGCACAAATACATCGGCACCCTGCGCCTGGGCGATCAGATTTTCGTTATAACGGGTATCATGACTATGCACGAACACACGCCCGGCATATTCAACGCGGAACGCATAGGCAGGGCGGATGAATTCACCATGGTCAACTTCGATGGCACGGATCACAAGACCATCCTTGTCATGGACAACACCTTCTGAATACTCATGCGGAACAATTCGCATATGTTCAGGGTCGATCTCGTTATCGGCTACACGAATGGCGCGGTCCGGCGCAGTGGCTTGCCACGCCCCTTCAGCAATATCTGCAATCCCGGGCGGGCCATGGACATGCAATGGTCCCGCCCGGCCACCAAATTTTTGCGGTATCGATCCGGTCATCGCCATGTCGAACAGGCCGGAAAAGTGATCGGAGTGATAATGCGAGATGAAGATCGTATCCACGCACCCGACGCCCAGACCAACCTGTGACAAGCGAATGGCAGCACCCCTGCCGCAATCGATCAGCACTTTCTGGTCACCTGCCTCGATCAATGTCGATGTGCCAAAGGCATTGATCTGCGGGTTCGGAATGCCGGTTCCAAGAAGCGTGACTTTCAGAACATCGCTGCTGGTAGTGCTGTCTGTCATATGTAGGGTCCTGAATTCATAAGAAGCCGCATGCGGGCGCGGCATTGGCTCCAAAACAGCATGCCAATGATGACGGCGCAAGCAAAGAAAACGCACCCGCAACGAACCCGTCTTTTTTTCTTGGCCATCGGGCAGCCGCACCGCATAGACTGGCTCATACGTAATCCTTTTGACCGGGACCCAAAGCGATGAGTGATGTCTTTATCTGTGATGCCACACGAACACCAATCGGACGGTTTGGCGGTGCCCTGTCCGCTGTCCGCGCCGATGATCTGGCTGCACATCCGCTAAAAGTGTTGAAAGCGCGCCTGCCGGATATGGACTGGGCCGCCGTGGAGGAAGTGTTCTACGGGGCCGCCAATCAGGCTGGTGAGGATAACCGCAATATCGCCCGCATGGCCCTGCTGCTTGCCGGACTGCCGAAGAGCGTACCGGGGATTACGGTCAACCGGCTTTGTGCATCGGGCATGGAAGCCGTCAGTGCCGCGGCCCGTATGGTGAAGACTGGTGAAGCATCGCTGGTCATTGCCGGCGGTTCGGAAAGCATGTCGCGCGCGCCTTTTGTTATGCCAAAGGCCGACGCCGCCTTTTCGCGCAAGGCAGAAATCTACGACACAACAATCGGCTGGCGTTTTGTGAACCGTCAGATGAAAGCCATGTACGGCACTGATTCCATGCCTGAAACGGGTGAAAATGTGGCTGAACGCTGGAACATCAGCCGTGAGGACCAGGACCTGTTTGCGCAGCGTTCACAGCAGAAAGCTGGCGCCGCCACAGAGAACGGCCGTCTAGCCCTTGAGATAGCACCAGTTGAAATTCCCCAACGCAAAGGTGATCCGGTGATAGTCGATACTGACGAGCACCCGAGGCCTGCAACAACGCTGGAACAGCTTGCCAAATTGCCAGCCCCGTTTCGTGAAGGTGGCAGCGTCACCGCCGGCAATGCCAGCGGGGTGAATGACGGGGCAGCAGCGATGATTATCGCCAGCGCTGATGCTGTTAAGACGCATGGTCTGACACCCCGCGCGCGGATCGTTGCTGGCGCAGCGGCCGGTGTTGAACCAGCCGTCATGGGCATTGGACCGGTTCCGGCCAGTCAGAAGGCATTGCGCCTGGCCAGTCTGTCGCTTGGTGACATGGATGTGATCGAAATCAACGAGGCATTCGCCGCGCAAGGGCTGGCCTCAATGCGCGATCTGGGCATGCAGGATGATGACCCGCGCGTCAATCGCAATGGGGGGGCAATTGCACTGGGGCATCCGCTGGGGATGAGCGGCGCCCGCCTGGTCATGACCGCGGTTGAGGAATTGCAGCAGCTTGAAACAGCGCGCCATGCGCTGTGTACGATGTGTGTCGGCGTGGGACAGGGCAGCGCCATCATCCTTGAGAAGGTTTAGCAGCAACAACCCGCAGGAAACGGGCGTCTGGCGCTCGTCTGGAAATTCGTTGTCTGGAAATTCGTTTGCGGGGATAGTGGCATTACAGCATGCGTCTGACCGAAGCAGGTTTTCTGGAGATCAAAAAGATGGTGGCGATCAAAACGAACGACTTTCAGCATATCGAGGCACGGCCGTTCGCGCCAAACCTTGGTGCGGACATTTATGGTGTTGATCTGTCCAAGCCGGTTCCCGACGACCAGTTTGCCGAAATCCGTCAGGCCTTCCTTGATTATCAGGTCCTGTTCTTCAAGCAGCAGTCAGAAATTCCGCCAGACCTGCATGTCACCTTCGGCAAGCGCTTCGGGCCGCTTCACGCACATCCTGCAGCACCGACAATGGATGGCCATCCAGAGATTTTTGAAATTCATGCCACAATGGATTCGAAGATCGCCAATGGTGAATTCTGGCATTCAGATGTGTCCTGCGATGACGAACCACCGCTTGGCACGATGTTGCAGATCCATATTGCCCCACCTTGCGGCGGCGATACGATGTTCAGCGACATGTACGGTGCCTATGATGCCCTGTCAGAGCCGGTAAAGCGCATGCTGCACGGGCTGACAGCAACGCATGAATCCGAACATATCTATCGCGGACGTTATGCCGACCGCGGACGCAATGACATGGATATCGACTGTCCGTCAGCCGTGCACCCGGTGGTGCGCACCCACCCTGATACCGGTCGCAAGGCGCTGTTCGTCAACCGAACCTTCACCACCCGCATCAACGAGTTGTCAGCCGCAGAAAGCGACGCTGTCCTGACGATGCTGTTTGAACAGGCCGAACATATCAATCACCAGATACGCTTTCGCTGGACGTTGAATGATATGGCGTTCTGGGACAATCGCTGCTGCATGCACCGGGCGATCTGGGATTACTGGCCAGAAGAGCGCAAGGGCCGGCGCGTCACCATCAAAGGCGACCGACCCCGCTAAACCGACCAAGCAAGGCCGGGCCAGTAGCCTGACGGCACTGAGTCTGGCGGCACCAATACAGTCGC
>ERZ802827.466-NODE-466-length-21435-cov-16.0277_pt1 | contig 21435 bp, 17 predicted proteins | sample MGYA00345652_ERZ802827 | MGnify/ENA primary metagenome ERZ802827 (study PRJEB30503, sample SAMEA104212372) | marine metagenome | biome: Westerlies Biome; feature: [SRF] surface water layer (ENVO:00010504) within the epipelagic zone...; material: water... | reverse complement strand
GCCTGGAGTTAACAATAACCTGACCAAAGCTGACCTTTGCGGCTGACGAAGCACCGAGTTCCGCGGCTCGCGGACCTCGGTGCTTTGTTTGGTCATGTTTTTTGAGCCTGCTTTATTTGATGTTGTCGCGGACAATGCCAGATGGCGTCGGATGGTCTCGGGCCTGACGCCATCGAAGTGGATGGTGTTATGTCTTGGCCATCTGATCCCATGCCATACAAGAGAAAATATTAAGTGTGTTCGCTCCTATAGCTTTTTCTGTACGAAAAAGTTTTTGGAAAAAATTTTTGAGAAATGGTGTAAAGAGCGTAAAGAGTGTAAAGAGCACTGAATTTATTGATGTATTCTCATTACACTTCATTACGTTCATTACACTGCGAGTCCGACGCGCGCGACCTTTTCCTTTTGAAAAACAAAAACCCACAGAAAAACCTATAGGGGGCTTACCCCTATAAGCTGTCGATCAGCTTGCGGATATCATCCTCACGCCAGACGGTCGTGTTCTCGCCGAGCTTGATAGGCTTTGGGTATTTGCCCTTGCTGACGCCATCCCACCAGGATGACTTGCTGATAGGGATGATTGGCTCCACTGGTGGATCAGCCTTCGGATCGCCCAGGATCTGCTTCAGACGAAGAAGGCGCGGGATCTGTGGCTCTATCATCTTGCATCTCCTGTCTCATGTAGCTTGATAACCTTGCGATCCTTGTCAGCTAGGAAGGCATCCCAGTCAGCCATCATTTGACGGCGCTTGGTGAGTAGGTTGCCGCGACGGTAGGCGGCCTCGACCTTGCTGCCGATTGAATGCGCCAGCGCCATCTCTGATACCTCATTCGGATAGGTTGTGGTCTCCGCTGCCCAGTCCTTGAAGGCAGAGCGCATGCCATGGACTGTCGCGTCCACACCAAGGCGCTTTTGCAGGGCCAGCCTCAGCGTATTGTTCGACATAGCCCTGCCATTGAGTGGTGAGGGGAAGATCAGGCCGTTATCGAGCTTAAGCTCTGCTGCGGCTTGCAGGATCTCGATCATGCGCTCTGTCAGCGGCACTTCATGGTCACGGCTAGCCTTCATCCGCTCTGCTGGGATAACCCAGAGCTTCTTATCAAGGTCGATTTCGCTCCAATGCGCTTCCAGCACCTCTGTGGTCCGTGAGGCCGTTAGGATCAGGAACTCCAGTGCAAGACGGGTAGCAAGGCTCACAGAGCTTGCCTGAAGCCTGTCAAGGATCTCTGGTAGGTCGTCATAACCTACAGACTTGAAGTGCGCTCCTGAGGCTTTGACCTTCGGTAGAGCCTGCTCTGCCAACTCAACTGGATCATCACCAGTGAAATAGCCCTGCGCCCGCGCCCATTTGATGATCATACGAAGGCGCTGCCGGATCTTCTTGGCCGTGTCAGCCTTCTCGATCCAGATCGGTGCCAGCACCTTCAGCACATCAGCAGATGTAATCTGTGAGACGGGCATCGATCCGATGATAGGGAAGACGTGTATCTCTAGCGAGGAGAGCCACTGGCTTGCATGCTTGTCATTGCCCCATGAGGGAACGTTAAGCTCATGCACCTGAACCGCAGCTTCGCGGAAGGATATGAGCTGGCCTCGCAATGCCTGACGGTCCAGCAGTGGATCACCGCCTGATCTGGCGATGCGACGATACTGCTGGGCCAGATCACGAGCTTCTTCAAGGCTGACAAGATCCACACTGCCAAGGCCCATGTCACGCCTGCGGCCCCGCACAACGATGCGAAGAAGCCAGCTTTTGGATCCTGATTCTGAGATGGTGAGGTAGAGGCAATTGCCGTCAGCATAGCGCCCAGGCGAAGACAGCTTCTTCACCTGCATGGCATTTAGCTTGTGCGCTTTACCTGACAACCAATCCAACCCCACATTTGACCCCACATAATACCGTGGACAGGGCTGGATGCCAATGGGCTGGACATATCTTTTATGCCAGGATTATCCCACAAATACAGGGATAAGAATGGGATATGCTAGGCGTAAAGATGACCTGAATTGAGGGGATGTGGCGGAGGGGAAGGGATTCGAACCCCCGAAAGGAATTTCTTCCTTTAACGATTTAGCAAACCGCCGCCTTCAGCCACTCGGCCACCCCTCCGCCGGGGCCGGACCTTGCGGGTGCGCGCGCACCCTGGGGACCGGAAGAAGATACACGGCGTATGCAGTCGCATTTCCTAGCTTTGAAAGCGCCTCCTGTCAAACCGGAATTCAATGCTTTGGGAATAACCCGTGCCACACCCTTGGCACAAGCCGTCCGGCAACGTCAAAATAGGCCGTGCGGCAACGTCACAATATACCAAACGGCGCTTCAGAAATAAGCCTGGAGGCAAGTGAACAGACGGCGAGCAAGCCGCATCACCCATCAGACTTGACCCACGTCACCCGTCGAGTTTAGCGCGCAACATCTGGTTGACCATGCCGGGGTTCGCCTGCCCCTTTGATGCCTTCATCACCTGCCCGACGAAAAAGCCGAACAGCTTGTCCTTGCCGCCACGATATTCCGCAACCTTGTCAGCATTTCCGGCAATCACCTCGTCGATCATCGCTTCAATCGCGCCGCTGTCGGACACCTGCTTCAGGCCTTTTTCCTCAACCACGGTGGCAGCATCCTTGCCGCTCTCGAACATGTCGGCAAACACATCCTTGGCGATCTTGCCGGAAATGGTGCCATCCTCGATCAGCCCGACCAGCCCGCCAAGCGCCACCGGGCTGATATTGCAGTCAGCCAGAGTCTGGCCCGACTTGTTCAGCGCACCAAACAGTTCCACCGTCATCCAGTTGGCAACCAGCTTGCGATCACGGCCAGTGCTTGCTGCCTCGTAAAAGGCTGCTGTCTCGCGCTCTTCGGTGATCACCGCCGCATCGTAGGCCGACAGACCATAGTCATTGGTCAACCGGTCCCTGATGGCATCGGGCAATTCGGGAAGCGCAGCCTTCAGTTCATCCACCTCATCCTGCGGGATCACCAGCGGCAGCAGATCGGGGTCGGGAAAATAGCGGTAATCATGCGCATCTTCCTTTGAGCGCATGGCGCGGGTGGTGCCGGCACCGGTATCGAACAGCCGCGTTTCCTGATCGATCTGGCCGCCATCCTCGATAATCTCGATCTGGCGCGCAACCTCATAATCAATGGCCTGCTGGATAAAGCGCATTGAGTTCAGATTCTTGGTCTCGGTACGTGTGCCGAATTCCTCACCCGGGCGGCGCACCGATACATTCACATCGGCCCGCATCGAGCCTTCTTCCATATTGCCATCACAGGTCCCGAGATAGCGCAGGATAGAGCGCAGTTTTTTCACATAGGCCGCCGCCTCGGCCGCCGACCGCATGTCCGGCTTCGACACAATCTCCATCAGCGCCACACCGGTACGATTGAGATCGATATAGCTTTTCGAGGGGTGCTGGTCGTGCATCGACTTGCCGGCATCCTGTTCAAGATGCAGGCGTTCGATACCGATTTCGCGCACGCTACCATCCGGCATATCAAGACGCAGCGTCCCCTCACCCACAATCGGCTGCTTGAACTGGCTGATCTGATAGCCCTGCGGCAGGTCCGCATAAAAATAGTTTTTGCGATCGAACACGCTGACAAGATTGATCTCGGCATGCAGCCCCAGACCGGTACGCACCGCCTGTCGAACACATTCCCGATTGATCACCGGCAGCATGCCCGGCATAGCGGCATCAACCAGACTGACATTCGCATTCGGTTCGGCACCAAAATCGGTTGAAGCACCGGAAAAAAGCTTGGCGTTCGATGATACCTGCGCATGTACCTCAAGCCCGATCACAACTTCCCACTGGCCTGTACGGCCTTCAACAAAATCGCTCATGATGTTCCTCCTGCCCGACGTGTCGGGGTGGCTGAAAATCCTGCTGCATCTTCGATCACACGGCCAACGCTGTAGAGCGTCGCTTCATCAAATGGCCGGCCAAGCACCTGCAGGCCCAGCGGCAAGCCATCTGCGTTCAGACCGGCAGGCACTGATATGCCCGGCAATCCGGCCAGATTTGCCGGCACGGTAAACACATCATTCAGATAGTTGGTGACCGGATCATCAACCGTGCGCCCCACCGGAAAGGCCGCCGTCGGCGTTGCCGGTGTGAGGATCGCATCGACCGACTGGAACGCCGTATCGAAATCATCCTTGATAAGCCGGCGTACGCGCTGTGCCTTGAGATAATAGGCATCATAATATCCGGCTGACAGCACATAGGTTCCGATCATGATGCGGCGTTGCACCTCTTCACCGAAGCCGGCAGCGCGGGTCTCGCCATACATGTCATCAAGCGAATCTGCCTCGACGCGCAATCCATACCGGACCCCGTCATAGCGCGCCAGGTTGGATGACGCTTCGGCAGGTGCAATGATATAATAGGCCGGAAGGGCGTATTTCGTATGCGGCAGGGATATGTCGACGAGTTCAGCCCCGGCATCCCGCAGCCATGCTTGTCCGGTCTGCCACAGCGCCACAACGTCCGGGTCCATGCCATCCATGACATATTCGCGTGGCACGCCGACCCGCATCCCCTTTACACCAGCGTCAAGTGCTGCCGACAGATCAGGCATCGGTTCATCAGCCGATGTTGAATCCTTTGGATCATGACTGGCCATCGCCTGCATCATCAGCGCATTGTCAGCCACCGTGCGGCTGAACGGGCCGGCCTGATCCAGCGAGCTGGCAAACGCCACAATGCCCCAGCGCGAGCAGCGGCCATAGGTCGGCTTCAGACCGACAACGCCGCAAAAAGCTGCCGGCTGGCGGATTGACCCGCCCGTATCAGTGCCAGTGGCCATCAGGGCCGCGCGTGCAGCCACAGCCGATGCCGACCCGCCAGACGACCCGCCCGGCACAAGATCAACGCCATCACCCGCTTGCCATGGATTTATCGCCGGACCATAGGCACTTGTCTCGTTACCCGACCCCATGGCGAACTCATCACAGTTCAGCTTGCCAAGCATCACCCCGCCAGCCTGCCACAGATTGGCGGTCACAGTGCTTTCATAGGGCGGTATGAACCCCTGCAGGATGCGCGAGCAGGCGGTACTGGCAACACCAGCGGTGCAGAACAAATCTTTCACGCCAACAGGAATGCCTTCAAGGATGCCCGCCTCTCCGGCAGCAATGCGCTTGTCCGACTGCGCCGCCATCGACAGCGCATGATCAGCGGTTACAGCCACATAATTGTTAAGGGATGATGTTTCCTCGGCAGCAGCGATATAGGCGGTGGCCAGTTCGACAGCTGAAATGGTTTTCTTGTCGAGCGCAGCGCGGGCCTCTACGGCCGTCATGGACAGGATATCTGACATTACTCAACCACCTTCGGCACAACAAAAAAGCCGCTTGCGGTTTCCGGCACATTGGCCAGCACTTCATCGACGCGGTTGCCATCTGTCACCGCATCATCGCGCTGCGGCAATCCGTGGCCGGTAACGCTGGCCAGCGGTTCAACATTATCTGTATCAACCTGATCGAGTTCGGCGATCCAGTCGAGAATGCCGTTCAGCTCGCTGGCAAGCTGTTCCTGTCGTTCTTCCGGAACATTGATGCGGGCGAGCCGCGCGATTTTGGCAACGGTGGTCTTGTCAACCGACATGGCGCTGTGCTTTGTGCTGTTACGAAGAATTCACGTGTTGGAATTATCACCGCATATGGCGATCTGCAAGCTTAACGACATGAAATCCGCGCTTTTGGCCGGCCAGCGCCTTTTTGGGCTGGATGTTGGCAAAAAGACCATCGGTCTCGCCATCTCGGATGGCAACCTTGCCGTGGCCAGCCCGCTGAAGATCCTGTGGCGGAATAAATTCACTGCCGACGCCGACTCGATGTTCACACTCGGCGATGCCGAAAATGTGGGTGGGTTGATTATTGGCTGGCCGTTGAACATGGATGGCAGCCAGGGGCCGCGCTGCGATGCGACCCGCGATTTTGCCCATGCGCTGTTGCGGCTTCGCGACATACCTATTGCCTTTATGGATGAACGCCTGTCCACCCAGGCTGTGGAATCCGCAATGCTTGCCGCAGACATGACCCGTGCAAAGCGGCACGAACGCCGCGACGCGCTGGCCGCCGCCTGGATTCTTCAGTCCGCACTGGACAGGCTGGAAGGAACGGCTGATGACGACTGAAGCCTAACATTAGTTTAATATAATTTTATTGTTTATTATTAATATCTTGACTCCTATATCGGTGAGTTTAATCTGACGCTCATCGGTGAGTTTAATCTGACGCTCAAGGATACGTCTTTACAACGAAATCATCTGATCTGGTCGAGATGCGTCCAGCAGGCGGTCATCTCCTATCACGCATCGTTCCAACATCTACATCATCGGCTTTGTTTTCGTCCCGTTCATGGGGGCGTATCTCCTTTCCGAGCTCTTCCGGAACATCAACAGCACCATTGGCCCTTTACTTCAGCAGGAATTCGCCCTCGATGCGGCAACTCTTGATCTGATGACGAGCCTGTTTCTTTTTGCCGTGGCAGGATCACAGATTTTCACCGGCATCCTGCTAGATCGGCTCGGCGCCAGACGAACGGTGGCCATGTTGCTGATCATTGCGTCAATCGGGGGCCCTGCTGTTTGCCGCCGGAACTTTTACAACTTTGCTTGTGGGACGATTGCTGATTGGTATTGGCATGTCAGACGGCTGGACAGCCGCGTTCAAGGTGAATGCCGACTGGTGGCCCAAAGATCGGCTCGCCCTTGCCAATGGGGCTATCATCGGGCTTGCGGGACTGGGAAGTCTGGCTGCCACTTTGCCCACAAGACTGCTGCTGGATATCATGCCCTGGAACGATCTTTTTGTCTGGTTGGCGGCACTGACGGTCGGGATGGCGGTGATCCTTTTCACGCTGGTTCCAGAAAATCGCGAAAAGACCAGCACCGCATCAGCCGACAAATTCAATCTATTCACCGAATTGCAGGGTTTCGGGTTGATCATGAAAAACCCGGTGTTCATCGCCATCGCGCCAGTGTCGATCATGTGTCAGGGCGCATGGCTATCCTATCAGGGATTGTGGGCCGGCATCTGGTTACGGGATGTGACGGGACTTGCCCCGACGCCGGTTGCCACGTCCCTGCTATTTCTGGCCATCTGCATTGTGATTGGCAATCTGTGCCTTGGTCTTGTTGCCGACATTCTGATCAGGCTGCGTGTGTCGCTCTTTCAATCCATGTTCCTGGCCTGCTGTTTGTACGTGCTCGCCCAGATATTGATCATATTCCTGCCAGCCAGCGCCACAACGGGCCTGTGGATGCTGTTCGGCTTCTTTCTTGCTGGCCCGATATTCGCCTACGCGCTTATTTCGCAGGCGGTACCGGCAACCCATTCGGGACGGGCGGTAAGCCTGCTCAATCTCTTTGCTACATTGGCCGGATTCCTGATGCAGTATGGCATCGGCGCCGTTGTAAATCAGTGGGTTGCGATTGATGGCATTTACCCGGCAGCAGCGCATATTACCGCCCTCGTGGCTGTGATTTGCGTACAGCTTGCCGCGCTTGTCTGGTGGTTGCTTCGGCGAGGACCACTGAATCAGGCTGTCAGGGATATGGGTTCAGCATGATCCTGCCAATAAGGCTGGACGGATCAGGCCGGTCTTGTTAATAACCTGATTTCATGACAGGTCAGTCGCAGACAGGCGCGCCCGATGGGGCTGCATCGCCAAAATCCACCCGCAAGGCAGGTTCGGGCTCACCTGTTTCCCTTCCCCATAGGCATCTTCTTGGTATCGAAGGTCTGTCGCCAATCGATATCTTGGCGCTGATTGACCGCGGCGATATGTTTGCCGACCTGATCCAGTCAGATACCGCGCCGCCGCCGCCCTTTTCCGAAACGCTGCGCGGCCGCACGATCATCAATCTGTTTTTTGAGAATTCAACGCGCACCCGCGTATCGTTCGAACTGGCCGCAAAGCATCTTGGCGGATCGGTTCTGAATATCAATGTTGCCGGATCATCCGTCAAGAAGGGCGAAACCCTTCTCGACACGGCGACTACGCTGAATGCGATGCACCCGCATATTCTTGTCGTCCGGCACAATTGTTCGGGCGCTGCAAAGCTGCTGAGCCAGCATGTCGATGCGGCAGTGATCAATGCCGGTGATGGCCGCCACGAACACCCCACACAGGCGCTGCTGGACGCGCTGACAATCAAACGGCGGGTCGGGCGCATACAGGGTTTGAAAATCGCCATCTGCGGCGATATCGCCAACAGCCGCGTTGCCAGATCGAACATCCATCTGCTGGCCACGCTTGGCGCGGAAATTCGGCTGGTATGCCCGACCACGCTGCTGCCAGCTGCCATCGACATGATGGGGGTTGAGGTGTTCACCGATTTGGAAGAGGGCATCCGCGATGCGGATATCGTGATGATGTTGCGCCTGCAGACCGAGCGTATGGAAGGCACAGAAACGCCATCGCAGCGCGAATATTTCAACCTGTTCGGACTGGATCGCACCAAGCTGATGCGCGCCGCACCGAATGCGCTGATCATGCATCCCGGCCCGATGAACCGCGGTGTCGAGATCGATTCCGCCACTGCTGATGATGTCGAAAAAAGCCTGATCCGCACGCAGGTGGAAATTGGTGTTGCGGCGCGCATGGCCTGTCTGGAAGCGCTGGCAGGTGCAAGCGGGGACCGCAGATGACCCGAACGCTGTTCACAAATGCCCGCCTTCTGGACCCGGCACAGGCGCTGGATGCGCCAGGGTATCTGCTGGCCGAGGATGGCTTGATCACCGCAGCTGGCGCCGGCAGTGCCGACACCACACTTCGCAAAGACGCCGAGATTATTGACTGCAAGGGCGCGTGTCTTGCCCCCGGCCTTGTCGATATGCGGGTCCAGAGTGCCGATCCGGGTGCTGAGCATCTGGAGGATTTGCATACCCTGCTGCATGCCGCTGCCTCGGGCGGCATTTCCACAATTGTGGCCCTTCCAAACGCGAAACCGGTTATTGATGATGCGAGCATGATCGACAGCCTGTCACTGCGGGCAACGCGCATTGGCGGGGCCCGGCTGCGTCTTTACGGCGCTGCCACCCGCAAGCTGCGTGGCAAGGCCATGGCCGAACTGGGACTGATGGCTGAGGCAGGTGCTGTCGGATTTTCCAATGGCAATCGCTGCATCATGGACTCGCTGGTGATGCGCCGCCTTCTGGCCTACTCCGCCATGCTGGACCGCCCGTTCATCCAGCATTGTGAGGATCATGACCTGACAGCTGCCGGCGAAATGAATGAAGGTGAGACATCGACAAGGCTGGGGTTGATCGGCGCACCGGCCGAGGCTGAAGCCATCATCATCGACCGCGATCTGCATCTGATCCGGATGACCGGCGCGCGCTATCACGCGGCGCATATCTCAACACGTGCGGCAATCGAATCCATCCGGCGTGCCAAGGCAGAGGGCCTGCCCGTGACAGCTGATACAGCGCCGCCCTATTTCATGCTGAACGAAATGGCCGTCAGCACCTATGACACGGCCTTCAAGCTGTCACCACCTTTGCGCAGCGAAGACGACAGACAGGCTGTCATTGCCGCCCTGGCCGATGGCACCATCGATGCCATTGCTTCGGACCATGTGCCGGTTGATGGCGATGCCAAGGCCCAGCCATTCGGCCCGTCACAGCCAGGCGCATCGGGTGTTGATACGCTGTTGGCGCTAACCCTGTCGCTGGTGCATCAAGGGCATCTCGAGCTGTTGCGCGCGCTGGAGTTGCTAAGCCTGGCACCGTCAACCATTCTTGATCTGGGCGGCGGCGCACTGATTCCCGGCACGGCAGCAGATCTGGTGATGTTCGATGCCGACAGCAGCCACATCATACGCGGCAGTGCGTTCGCCTCATCCTCGCGGGTTACGCCGTTTGAGGGCATGCCTGTTCAAGGCCGCGTCCTTGCCACCTATGTGGCTGGCGCACCGATCTTTAGGGCCTGATCACAATGGATGTGTTCCTGTCACCAGCAACAGTGCTGATTGCCGCCTATCTGGCTGGGTCGATCCCGTTCGGCCTGATCGTGACCCGTCTTGGCGGCAAGGGCGATATACGGCAGATCGGCAGCGGCAATATCGGTGCCACAAATGTTTTGCGCACGGGCAACAAACTGTTGGCTGCACTGACACTGATTGGCGATGCGGGCAAAGGTGCTGCAATTGTGCTGGTGGTCAGCGCGCTTGGCGGCTCACCGTTAGTGATTGCCATAGCCGGCGCGGCGAGCGTTGTCGGCCATTGTTTCCCGGTCTGGTTAACATTTCGCGGCGGCAAAGGCATCGCCACCAATGTGGCAGTGTTCGCAGCCTTTGATATCCGTCTTGGCCTTGCCTTTGCGATCTTGTGGCTGGGAACGGCCGCGGTGACACGCTACTCGTCTCTTGCGGCACTTGTTGCCACGCTCGGCTGCAGCGTCACAGCTTTCTGGCTGGCCATGGATATACCGATTGCCGTGGCGGTGTTGATGATGAGCGCACTCAGCTGGGGCCGCCACCACCAGAACATTGGCAGATTGCTGACAGGCACCGAGTCACGCATCGGCGGCAAATAGATCTTTCAGATAATCCTGAAGAATTAATACTTTCTTCAGACTGTTTCTTTATAGAAACAGACATGAACCGCGATGAACAGCTCGCCCATTTACGTCTGATCCGCACACCAAACATTGGACCGATGACCTTCAGTCTGTTGATACAGCGCTATGGCAACGCTGTTGAAGCCTTGCGTGCGGTGCCCGATCTTGCACGTCGTGGTGGGCGTGATCTGAAGCCAGCCAGCAAATCCGCTGTCGAAAAGGAACTTGCCGCAGTCGAGGCGGCCGGTGCCACATTGCTGTTCAAGGGCGGTGACGGCTATCCGGACAGGTTGGCCCGTTTCGATGACGCACCGCCAGTGATCAGTGCGCGTGGCTCCACCTCGTTGATGTCATCACCATCGGTCGCGATTGTGGGCGCCCGCAATGCCTCGATCAATGCGGTCAGGCTGGCCCAGAAATTGTCCAAGCAACTTTCCGAACACGGTTATGTCGTGGTGTCTGGTCTTGCACGCGGCATTGATGCGGCGGCGCATAATGGCGCCCTTGCCGGCGGAACCATCGCTGTCATTGCAGGCGGGATAGACACCTATTACCCGCCGGAAAATGCTGATCTGCAGGACGCCATCATCGAAGCGGGACTGTTGCTGGCGGAAATGCCGCCCGGCACGCAACCGACACCGCGACATTTTCCAATCCGCAACCGGATCATTGCCAGCCTTGCCCAAGGCGTGCTGGTTGTCGAGGCAGCGCAAAGATCGGGATCGCTGATCACCGCCCGCGAAGCAGGTGAGCGCGGCGGCGAGGTTATGGCGATCCCAGGATCACCCCTTGATGCGCGTGCGCAAGGCTGCAATCACCTGATCCGTGAAGGGGCGACACTTGTTCGCGATGCTGAAGACATTGTGGAATGCCTGTCGCGGCCGGCCACAGCCACCCTGCCAGACCCGCAAGACTGGCGCGCGGCACGTCTGACGCCTGGCACCCCGGCCGAAATTGAAAAGAGCCGGACGCGCATCCTTGACGCCCTTGGGCCCGAAGCGACCGATATCGATGATGTGGTGCGCTGGTGCGCCGAACCGGTTGCCACTGTGCTTGCGGCGATCCTCGAACTTGAACTCGCCGGCCATATCAGCCGTCACCATGGCAATCGTATCTGCCGGATCATTGACACAGATAAAGCCGACTGATTTTCGGGTGCGGCTTTGACAAATCGGGTTTTCCATACTATGTGCGGTTCACCAGCCAGCAGGACCGCTCATGAAACTCGTTATTGTCGAATCTCCCGCAAAAGCCAAAACCATCAACCGGTATCTCGGTGATGACTACACGGTGCTTGCCTCTTATGGTCATGTGTGTGACCTGCCGAGCAAAGATGGTTCGGTGGACCCGGATGACGGGTTCGCGATGAAGTGGCAAGTGTCCAGCGGTTCGGAAAAACGCCTCAGTGATATTTCACGCGCCTTGCGAAATGCGGACGGGCTGATCCTTGCCACCGACCCTGATCGCGAAGGCGAGGCGATCAGCTGGCATGTGCTGGAGTTGCTGCGTGACCGCGGCCTGATCAAGGACAAGCCTGTCGAACGGGTGGTTTTCAACGAAGTCACAAAAAGTGCCATCATTGCCGCGATGGGCCAGCCCCGCACACTGGATACAGAACTGATCGATGCTTACCGGGCGCGGCGCGCACTGGATTATCTGGTGGGCTTTTCTATCTCGCCGGTCTTGTGGCGCAAATTGCCGGGCGCGCGTTCGGCAGGGCGTGTGCAATCGGTTGCGCTGCGCCTGATCTGTGAACGTGAAGCCGAGATTGAAGCCTTCATTGCGCAAGAATACTGGACGGTCGAAGCAGAGTTGGGCAAGGCCGACGGGCGCAACTTCATCGCGCGGCTGACGCATCTGGATGGCAAGAAGCTCGCCAAGCATGACATTTCCAGCGAGGACATGGCCATTGCCGCCACGGCAAAGATCGAGGCCGAGGCGCTGCATGTCATCGACATCCAGACAAAGCGCGTGCGCGAAAACCCGAAGCCACCTTTCACCACGTCAACCCTTCAACAGGAAGCTTCCCGCAAGCTGGGGTTTTCCGCCAGCCGGACCATGCAGGTCGCCCAGAAACTGTATGAAGGCATCAATATCGGATCGGAGACCACCGGCCTGATCACCTATATGCGGACAGACGGCGTGCAGCTGGGCAGCGAGGCCATTGCCGCGGTGCGCAACGAGATAGGCCAGCGGTTCGGCAACAATTATCTGCCCTCCACGCCGCGCGCCTATCGCACAGCAGCCGCAAATGCGCAGGAAGCCCATGAGGCCATCCGCCCGACCGATGCAAAACGGTCGCCAGACGCACTGCGCAGCTATCTCGACCACGATCAGGCGCGTCTCTATGACCTGATCTGGAAGCGCACCATCGCCAGCCAGATGCAGTCGGCAGAACTTGATCAGACGAGCATCGATATTGGCAATCGGTCTGGCAATGTCACCATGCGTGCCAGTGGCCGTGTCGTTGTCTTTGACGGCTATCGGTCCGTTTATCAGGAGAGCCGCGATTCAACCAGCGATGCCGGCGAGACCGACAAGCAGGATGACAGCCGCATTCTGCCAGCAGTGGATCGGGATGAGGCACTGGCCACCCGCAAGGTCAATCCAGAGCAGCATTTCACCCAGCCGCCACCGCGCTTTACCGATGCCAGCATCGTCAAGGCGATGGAAGAAATGGGGATCGGCCGGCCATCAACATACGCATCGACAATCAAGACCTTGCTGGATCGCAGCTATGTCGTCAAAGATCGTGGCAAATTCATTCCGCAGGACAGTGGACGGTTGGTGACGACCTTCCTGACAAACTTTTTTGAGCGCTATGTCGAGTATAATTTTACTGCAAAGCTGGAAGATCAGCTGGATGAAGTATCCGACGGCAAGCTGGCATGGACCGACCTTCTGTCGTTGTTCTGGCGTGATTTCAAGAGCGTCATCGACAGCACAACCGAGCTGACCCGCACCAGCGTCATCGATGTTCTGGATGCCGAACTTGGCCCGCATTTCTTCAAGAAAGATGATGCTGGCGAGTTGATCCGCTCCTGTCCGAATTGCACGGGCGGACGTCTTGGCATGAAGCTTGGCAAGTTTGGCGCCTTCATCGGCTGTTCGAACTATCCAGAATGCAAATTTACCCGCCAGCTGATCACCGATGGTGAAAGCGAGGGCACCGACGCCGGCGTGGTTGGCGATCGTGAACTGGGCGTCGATCCGGCCACCTCAATGCCGGTTTTTGTACGCAATGGTCCCTATGGCCCCTATGTGCAGCTTGGTGATCCGGAGACGAAAAAGCCGAAGCGCGCATCATTGCCCAAGGACAAGCCGGCTGGTGCCATAGATCTGGAAACCGCGCTGGCGCTGTTGTCATTGCCGCGTGATGTCGGCCCGCACCCGGAAAGCGGCGAAATGATCCAGGCTGGCCTGGGGCGCTATGGCCCATATCTGAAATATCAGGGCAGCTTTACCAGCCTGCCCGCCGATGATGATCTGCTGACCGTCGGCCTGAACCGGGCGGTGGATCTGCTGGCCGAATCTGCCAAGAAACGCGGGCGGCTTCTCGGTGAGCATCCGTCGGGCGGCGAGGTTCATCTGAAGGCCGGGCGTTTTGGTCCGTATGTCGAACATAACAAGCTGCGTGCCACACTGCCCCGCGGCACCGAGATGTCTGAGCTGACGCTGGAAGAAGGCATTGCCCTGCTGACTGCCAAGGCCGCGCGACCGGCGCCAAAGAAAAAGGCCGCAAAGGCTGGCGGCAAGAAAGCAGGTGCCAAAAAGAGTGCTGGCAAAAAGGGCGCCGCGAAAAAAGCATCTACCAATCAAGCGGCCACCACAACACGCGCGAAAGACGCTTCGTGACCAGCAAACCGGGGCCCGGGTCACCGCATGGCAGCCTGCCTGCCGACAAGGCCATCGTTGAGTATCTGGAAAGCTGCGCGCACCCGCCAAGCGTCAAGGAAGTGGCGCGCGCCTTCAAGATTCCGCAGGAATTGCGCGCACCGCTGCGCCGCCGGCTGAAGGCCCTTGCTGACAAAGGCGCTATCGCCCGCCAGCCCGGCAAACGCGTTGCCAGTGCCGATGCGATGCCCGAGGTCACCGTCGTGACAATCACCAAGATCGATCGCGACGGATTGCTGCTGGCGGTGCCGTCAGATGCAGACATCTCGCCACCACCATCAATCCGGATACATGCAGATCGCTGGCACGGACGCGCGCCCGCAGTAGGTCAGCAGGTGCTTGTCCGTCTCACCCGCATCAGCGGTATCCGCTATGACGGCAAGGTGATCCGCGTGCTTGAACGTGAACAAAAACGCCTGTTTGGCACGGCTGTTGCCGGACGTGGCGGCATGGTCCTGCTTGCGGCCACACGCGGCAGTCGTGACACCATTCAGCTGCAAACAGGTGGTGATATTACAGCAGCCGAAGGTGATCTGGTTGAAGCCGAACTGCTGCCACGGCGTGGTTACATTGGAAAGACAGCGCGGATTATTGCCAATCTGGGACCCGCCACATCCCCCGGTGCCTTTAGCGCGCTGGCACTGGCCGAATTCGAAATTCCGCATGTGTTCGTTGACAGTGTCATAGCCGAAACCGACGGTATGAAGGTGCCACCCGCACGCGGGCGCAAGGACCTGCGTGATATTCCGTTTGTTACCATCGACGGGGCAGACGCCCGTGATTTTGATGATGCCGTCTGGGCAGAGCCCGACGGACCGGGATGGCGGATCATGGTGGCGATTGCCGATGTTGCGCATTATGTGCGCCCCGGCACCGCGCTGGACCGCGAGGCGCAGCTGCGCGGCAATTCGGTCTATCTGCCGGACCGCGTTGTCCCCATGCTGCCCGAGGCGCTGTCGAATGATCTGTGTTCGCTGCGCCCTGACGAGACACGTGCCGCCATGGTTGCCGAAATCTGGCTGGATGCTGGCGGCCAGATGCAGGATTGCCAGTTCCACCGGGCGTTGATCCGGTCGGTTGCACGCCTGACCTATGATGCGGTGCAGGCAGTCCATGACGGCACATCCACACCAGCGGATATCGGAATCACGCCAGCTATCTATGCCAATCTTGCTGGTGCCTGGGGGGCGCTGGACAAGGCGCGCCAGGAACGCGAACCGTTGGCGCTGAACATGAAGGAACGCCGCGTTGTGCTGGATGATGACGGTGTGCCGCTAGCCATCACCAAGCAGGCACAGAGCGAATCACAACGCCTGATCGAGGATTTCATGATCGCGGCGAATGTCGCGGCAGCCAGCACATTGATCCGTGCCAACAAGCCATGCGTGTTCCGCGTGCATGACATGCCAGATCCGGAGAAAACCGAAGGTCTGCGCCAGCTGGCATCGGCAGTTGGTGCAAAACTGGCACGTGGACAAGTTCTGCGGCCGCACCACTTCAACAGCATTCTGGGGCATGTGCGGGATACCGATGACGAAACCATGGTCAATGAAGCTGTCCTGCGCAGCCAGTCAAAGGCTGTTTATAGCATTGAAAATATTGGTCATTTTGGGCTGTCTCTGCAGCAATACGCGCATTTTACCTCGCCCATCCGTCGCTATGCAGACCTGCTGGTGCATCGGGAACTGATAGACGTGGCTGTAGCCAATGGCAGCAAGACCAGCAACGGCGACAATTCAGGCAGGAAAATCGGGAATAGCGACCTTGCGGGTCTGGCAGAAAGTTGCACGCATATCTCGGAGACTGAAAGTCGCGCTGCGGGTGCGGAACGCCGGACAATTGACCGTTTTGCAGCGGCCCTGTTTGCCAGCGAAACCGGCAATGTGGTGTCCGGGGTTATTGCAGGGCTGACCGGGGCCGGCGCGTTCGTCTCGCTGAAGGATGGCGTGGCTGACGGGTTTTTGCCCATCCGGTCCCTGCCTGATGATTACTATATGCTGTCCGACAGCGGCATGGAGATGACCGGACGCCACAATGGCGTGCGGTTTCGCGTCGGTGACAAGATGGATGTTCTTGTTGTTGAGGTCACGCCGGTCAATGGCGGTATTCTGCTGGCCTATGTCGATGGCGGCGGCACAGCCAAAAAGGGTGGCGGGCCACATCGCGGCAAATCGGGCAAGACCGGAAAGCCCGGCAAAAAGGGCAAAGCTGCCAGCAGCACTGCGTCAAAGACCCGCAAGTCACGAAAACAACGCCGGCGGTCGTGATCCGCGCTTGACAAATCGCGACGTCTCGACCACTTTGCGGCCAGATTTTGAAATTGTGTGGCACCGCGTATATGGTGCCGACCCAAGGAGCCTTAGCGATGGCAAAACCAGCAACCCTTCAAATCCGCTTGGTGAGTACAGCCGATACCGGTTATTTTTACGTCACCAAAAAGAACCCGCGCACCAAGCCAGAAAAGCTGGAAGTTCGCAAATATGATCCGAAGGCTCGCAAGCATGTCCTGTTTCGCGAAGCCAAGATCAAATAGCCTGATCGAACGGCTGGCCTGATGATTGGCCTGACATTTGATGGCATTATACTGACCGCCGCCACCCTTTTGGATGGCGGCGAAATTTTTGCCTCAACCGAACAAATCGCACCCGACACTGATTATCGCGCCTGGCTGCTTGCTGTCTGTGCGATGATTGAACAGGTACGCACACCGCAAAATGCCGGTGATGCTCTTGGTGTCGCCCTGCCCGCCATTATCCAGGATGATGTTGTCGCCTATTCAGCGTTTTCGCTGCTGGCCAACACCAGCATTCGACGCGACTTGCAATCTGCGCTCGGCATGCCGGTGTCGGTGCATAATATCGGCGAAGCACTTGCCACACAGGCCTGCCGCACCGGTGCTGCTACAGACGCGCAGCTGGCTGTCGCCATGTGGATCGGTAACAGCTGTCATGGTGGGTTGGCGCTTGCCGGGCAGCCCGTGACCGGGGCCCACGGGGCCACGGCAAACTGGCCGCACCTGCAGCTGCCAGCACCGGTCCCGCATGAACTTGATGGCCGTGTGTGCTGGTGTGGGCGATCGGGTTGCCTTGAAAGCTTTCTGTCCACAGCCGCACTGGAGGGTGATTATCAGCGCGTGACAGGCGAATGGCGCGCCGCAGCTGATATCACCACCGCATCGGCCAACAGCGATATTGTGGCAGACAGTGTCATTCAGGTGTTTGAAGACCGGCTTGGCCGCGCCACCGCAACGATCATCAGCCTGTTTGACCCGGATGTGATTGTATTGGGCGGGACCTTCCTGAACCTGCCACACCTGTGCGAACGCATGCCCCGCAAATGGCCGGGTTATGTTCAGGTTGATCGCTCGAAGACGCGTCTGGTTGGCAGCGAGGGCGGCATTAACGCGGTAACGGCCGGTGCTGCCATGCTGGCGGCGGATCGGGTAAGGTCCGCGGGATCCTGATCACGGGCACCCATGTCAATTGATCAGCAATCAGTACCAGACGACGTCAGCTGCAGGTGGGTGCGGACACGGTTTCAGCTGACGTCAGCTTTGCCCGAATGCTGAAATCGCCATAGTTGATTTCATATTCGCGGACCAGACCATTGCGCTGCATCGCAAACTGAATTTCATAGCGCGGCTCGGCGGTCTTTGCCGATGGCTGGAAATAGGCGATGTTGATCTGGTAGTACCCCTCGTCAGCCAGCGCACCCAGCCCATCCGACGGTTCTTCACGCCACCCGCCAAATACTGTGTTGGTCTTCATCAACGCAGTGTCCGGCTCGTTGCCGGTAAACAGCGTTGCCCCCAGAATTTTCTGACCCGCCTCGGCGCTTTCAAGAAGCTTGTGGACATGGCGAATTGGCAACAATGTCTCGTTTGGCAGAACCAGCGGCACGTCTGGTTCCATGCTGAAAAATGCACGCCCCGTAAAATCGCCATCCAATTCCACAAAGCCGCCGAATTCCCGACGCCCGTCCATTGTTGATTCCTCAAGAATGTCGAAGCTGTACATATTACCGCTGTCGGATTCCCAGGATTCGAAATGTGACAGCAGATTGTCTGACTGCCCGTCATCGCCAAGGAACTGGATCATGTAATCCTCGACCGAACGCCACCCACCGCAATCGCGCTCAATCGAAAAGGCCGACCGCCCATTGACGCTGGTAACAAAGGAATTCTGGTCGCGGTCGCCAAGCTTCAGCTCATAGAACGCGCGGTGGCCAACGATCTTGGATGACGCGCTAGCCGGCAAAGACGTTATCAGAATGGCAATGAATCCAGCCGTGCCAGCCACAATCGCTGCCAGCCTTGAGATATTGATGATAGGCAAGGTTTCTGTTTTCATGTCATAGCGTTAATTGGATTTTTTGACCAAATCAATGAGATTACCTTTTCGTTTTGCAACGGATGCACTATATCCGCCTAAGTCTATTGAAAGAATGTTGATTTTATGGGCAAAAGCCAGCTGCAAAGCAAATCGTCGCACCATCCCGACCTGATAACCACGAGTGAGGGTCTGGCAGCGTTGCTGTCAGAATTCGAGGCCGCACCGTTTCTGGCCATCGATACCGAGTTCATGCGCGAACATACCTATTACGCGCAGCTGTGCCTCGTGCAGATCAGCAACGGCGAACGCGCTGCGGCAATTGATCCGCTGGCCGCCGGCATCGATCTGCAGCCGCTGTGGGACCTGCTTGTACGCACCGACATCGTAAAGGTGTTTCATGCCGCGCATCAGGACCTGGAAATTTTCCTGAAAGAGATCGGCACCCTGCCCGTACCGCTGTTTGATTCGCAGATTGCGGCAATGGTGCTGGGGCATGGTGACCAGATCGGCTATGACCGTCTGGTGCGTGCGATGCTGAAGATTGATATCGACAAGACGTCGCGCTTTACCGACTGGTCACGCCGCCCTCTCAGCGACCGGCAGATCAGCTATGCGCTTGATGATGTCATTCATCTGGCCGCCATGTATCCGATGCTGTCGACAGAACTGGATCAAAAGGGCCGTGTCGAATGGCTGGCTGATGAAAATGCCAAACTTGCCGATCCTGCCACCTATCAGACAAACCCGGACGATGCCTGGAAGCGGATCAAGGTGCGATCCATGCGACCAGCCCCGTTCCGGCGGATGATGCATCTTGCCGCCTGGCGGGAAACCGAGGCGAAAAAACGCAATCTGCCACGTAACCGTGTCATGCGGGATGAAACCATTCTCGATCTTGCTGGCAGCAACCCTGCCAAGGCTGATGATTTCGGCAAGATCAGGAATTTTCCCGGCGGCGGCAATGGCAAGCTTGTGGCACCTGTGCTGCAGGTGTTGAAGACTGTTGAAAACATGCCGGACAGCACCCTGCCAGAAGCCAAGATTGAATCCCGCACCGCCCGCCCGCCTGTGGCTGTAATGGAATTGCTGCGGGTTTTGCTGAAACACATCACCGACGCCGAAGGCATTGCACCGCGACTGATCGCGTCTGCTGACGAGCTGGAACAACTTGCCCTTGATGACGACGCGCCGGTGCGCGCCATGTCGGGCTGGCGTTATGATGTGTTTGGCAAGGCAGCGCTACGCCTGAAGCATGGCAAGACTGCCATGGCGGTCAAGGGGCGGCACATCCGGCTGATCGATATCGACGAATGACGCCGCGCAGACCTGTTCGCACTATAGCGTGCTGTTGAACATACCCCCGTCGATCAGGATGTTCTGACCCGTCAGATAGGACGACCGGGCACTGCACATCCACGCACAGGCGAAACCGAATTCCTCAATCTCGCCAAGACGGCCCGTCGGGTTGCGCTCTTCAAGCGTGCTACGCACCTCGGCCGGTGTTCTTCCTTCTGTCTTGGCCATATTGGCAATCAGCATTTCAATCCGGTCAGTGTTGAACTGGCCAGGCAGCAGGCCGTTGACTGTTACATTGTGGCGTGCCACCTGACGCGAAAGCCCCGCGCAAAATCCGGTCAAGGCTGCGCGCGCGCCATTTGAAAGGCCCAACTGCGGGATCGGTGACTTGACCGAACCCGAGGTGATATTGACGATCCGCCCGAACTTGTTCTCGATCATCGGGTCCACCACACCCTTGATCAGATCAAAAGCGGCCAGCATGTTGGCATCCAGCGCCGCGATCCATGTATCACGCGTCCAGTCGCGAAAATCACCGGGCGGCGGCCCGCCGGCATTATTCACCAGAATATCGACATGGCCGGCGGCGGCGAGGATTTCAGCGCGGCCGTCTTCTGTGGTGATGTCGCACGCGACCTCAATGACATGTACGCCGTGGCGATCACGAATGGTGTGCGCTGCCTGCGCCAGCGTGTCTGCAGTGCGTGCGTTCATAACAAGATTGACGCCCACCGCCGCCAGCGCATCGGCGCACCCAAAGCCAAGCCCTTTGCTGGATGCGCAGACGATCGCCGTCTTTCCAGCAATTCCAAAATCAACCATGTTTCACTCCTGTTACCTTGTTGGCGTTTACCATAATGGCAGGTCAGCACCACATATCGTCATGCCGGATCATCTGTCATGCCGGGTCAGTGATTTGCGGCAGCGGCGGCTGCCTGCCCAGCGTACCATCCGCAAACCGGTCCATGATCTCGCGGGCCAGCGGCATTGTCAGACTGCGCTGCTGTGCCAGCGATTGACGATCCATCTCGGCAGCGATGATCTGAACAGCGGCAAAGCTGCGTTCAATCCGTGCCACTATGTAATCCAGCACCGCAGGGCCGACGGCAAGCTGCCGGTCAGCAAAATACTTTTCAAGAAGCGCGCGCAGCAACGCATCATCAGGCCCGTCCAGCTGCACCAGATTGACCGAGCGCATGCGCGACGCAAGATCGGCAAGCTGCCAGTCCATGCGGGCAACTGGCGTGCGGCTGAGAATCAACATCGACCGGCTACTGGCGTTAAGGGCATTCAGGCAATGAAACAGACCTTCTTCTCCTGCGCTATCACCAGATTGCGGAT
>ERZ802827.455-NODE-455-length-21635-cov-10.6214_pt1 | contig 21635 bp, 17 predicted proteins | sample MGYA00345652_ERZ802827 | MGnify/ENA primary metagenome ERZ802827 (study PRJEB30503, sample SAMEA104212372) | marine metagenome | biome: Westerlies Biome; feature: [SRF] surface water layer (ENVO:00010504) within the epipelagic zone...; material: water... | reverse complement strand
TATAATTAAAATTACTTTTCTGTTTTTTACATACCATTCCATATTCTAATTTTTTAAACTTAATATGCTGATTGTTATAAACAACAAGATTAACCATATTTTGGTCAAAAACGATAAATTATGGAGATTAATATTATGGAGATTAATATTAATGTTATTGTTAAAGTCCACTTATTTTTATTTTACAATCAGTAATTACAATATACAACAATTCAAGATTTGAGAGATTTTATATAAATCGACCAATATTGTGCTTATTTAAAATTAATTTATACTTAAATATTAATTTCTAAGACATTTTTAACTTACTGGAAAGTAACTATTTATAACATAACCCTCGTTAATACTTCAATTGCTATATTCATAATTTTTGTTAATTAATTGTGGATAGTTGATAATTATTAATACTTTTTTCTTTCTTATTAACAATTTTTTAACTTAAATTGCGTTTATAAACTAAACTAAATTAACATGAAAAAGCTTTTTTTAGCAACTTTGATGTTATCAACAAGTCTAGCTTTCTCTCAAGATTCAATATCTGGTATTGTTTCTGATGAAAGCAACAATCCTATTCCTGGAGCAACTATTGTTGTTCAGGGGTCTAATGTTGGAGTTGTAACTGACTTTAATGGTAATTATCAAATAAATGCGTCAGCTGGAGATCAGTTGACATTTTCAAGTTTGGGATTTTCTTCTCAAACAATTACAGTTGGCAACCAAACACAGATTAATATATCACTTTCACAAAGTATTGATATTCTTGATGAAGTAGTAGTTTCTGGTTATCAAACCCAGTCTAGAAGATCATTATCTGGAGCAATTGGAACAGTTGACGTCGATGAAGCATTCAAAGCTCCTGTAACTAATATTGCTGAAGCTCTTCAAGGTAGAGTTGCTGGTGTTACTGTAATTTCAAATGGTGCAGCTGGTGCTGCTCCTGTTGTAAGAGTAAGAGGTTATTCCTCTACTAATGGTAATGATCCATTGTACGTTGTAGATGGAGTTCAAACTACTGATGCAAATGTATTAAGAGACATTAATCCTAATGATATCGAAAACATTAGTGTACTTAAGGATGGTGCTGCTGCTATTTATGGTGCTCGTGCATCTAATGGTGTTATTGTTGTTACAACAAAAACTGGAGAATATAATACTGAAAATACTCTTGAAGTTAGTGCATTAATGACAGTTAGTGAAATTATGCCTTATCCTAAGAATATGAATCTTCAACAACATGCTGATATGATATGGCAGAGTAGATTAAATGATGGTCAATCTCCAAGTCATCCTCAGTATGGAAGTGGATCTATTCCTATTATTCCTAACTTTTTGAATATTCCTTATCCTGCTGAATATGGTGAAGGTGGTGCTCAAGTAACTCCTGGTGGAACTGACTGGATGGATGAAATTTCTCAAGCAGCTACAAGTTATCAAGCTAGTCTTGCTGCTTCTGGTGGTGGCGAGCAAGGAAGATACAGAATGTCTTTAAACTATAGAGATACGGAAGGTGTATTAAATTATACTGGTTTTGAAAGTCTTTCAGCAAGACTTAATTCAGAACTTAAAATAGGAAAGAGTTTAACAATTGGTCAAAAAATTAACGCAACATATGATAAAGAACAATATGGTGTTGGTGATGCTGTTAATTATGCTTCTCAAGCTTCTCCATTAGTTCCAGTATATGATACAAACGGAAACTTTTCTGGAACATACTCTAACTCTACAGGTCTTAGTAATGATCAAAACCCTGTAGCTGATTTATATCGTGCTAGAAATAACTATAACAAGAACTTAAGAGTTATTGCGGATTTTTATGCTAACTTAAATATTACTGAAAACCTTACTTATAAATTTAGTGCAGGTATTACGATGAGAGATTTTAATCAAAGAAACTTTGTAGCAAAAACTCCTGAAAGAGGAGATGGTAAAATAAATAATAACTATCTACAAGAACAAAGTTTTAGACAAGATGAATGGAATGTATTTAACACACTTAATTATAAGAACTCGTTTGGCGATCATACTTTAGATATTCTAATTGGAACTGAGGCTATAAAGAGAAACTTCAAAGGTCACCAAATTCAAGTAGGGGACATGTTATTTGAAGATCCTTCTTATTACCTTCTAAGTGTTGGTGCAGGTTCTCCTGTAGTTAATTATGCAGGTGATAATTCGTCATCTATATTCTCTTTACTTGCAACTGCTAACTGGTCGTATGGTGGTAAATACTTTGCAACTGCAACTGTAAGACAGGATGATACTTCAAGATTTGCTCAGGCTCAGGCTGATGCTATATTCCCTTCTGTAAGTCTAGGTTGGCTAGTTTCTTCTGAAGACTGGTTTGAAAGTAATGTATTTGATGTTTTAAAAGTAAGAGCATCATATGGTGAAATGGGAAGAGAAGATATTGGAGGATCTAATTTAGATGTTAATATTTCTACTATTTCTGAGGGTGTCGCATCTTATGCTTTTAATGGAAGTGGAACTACAACTTTTGGTGCTTATGTTCAGTCGAAAGGTAATCCAAACCTTACTTGGGAAACTACAATTGCTACTAACTTCGCTTTAGATATGGCATTTTTAGACAATAAACTTCAAGCAACTATTGATGTATTTAAAAATGAGACTGTTGATCTTGTAGCTCAAGATACTAACAAAATTAGTAGTACCGCAATAGATGCAGGTGCACCATATGTTAACCTTGGTTCTATGGAAACAACTGGTTTCGATTTATCATTATCATATGATGATGTAACAGATGGTGGTTTAACATATTCTATTTCAGCAGAAATTGGAAAGTATAAAACTGAAATGGTTGAATTAATTGGTGAATTTTATTCTGGAGCTACTGATAGAGGAATCAACTTTACAAGAACTTCTCCAGGTGAACCAATTTCTTACTTCTATGGAAGAAAAGTTCTAGGTATTTTCCAAAATGATGCAGAAGTTGCTGCTCACGCTTCACAAGACGGTGCTGCTCCTGGAAGATATAAATATGAAGATATAAATGGTGATGGAATCATTAATGATAGTGATAGAACTAAACTTGGTGATCCACATCCAGATTTTACATTTGGTTTAAATTTCTCATTTGCATATAAAAACTGGGATCTTACAGCATACTTAACAGGACAATTAGGTAATGAACTTCTTGATTTTACAAAAATTTACAGTATGTCCCCGTTATTCTTTGATGGTAACAGACGTGCTGAATTAGTAGATTCATGGAGCCCATCTAATCCAGATGCAGAGTTTCCTGCTCTTAGTGCTAATATTCAAAATAATGAATTTGCTGTAAATAATTCATTCTTTATAGAAGATGGATCTTTTATTAGAATGAGAACTTTACAACTTGGATATAACTTGTCTGATGCAATTGCTTCTAAGATAGGTGCCTCAAGTGCTAGAATCTTTTATAGTGGAAAGAACTTATTCACTATAACTGAATATTCAGGTATTGATCCTGAAATACCAACATATGGAGCTTTAGATATTGGTGTTTATAGAACACAGTATCCCACTGCTAGTTCTAACTCCATAGGTATTAACCTTAAATTTTAACCCCATAATTTAATTATAATAAAATGAAAAAAATACTAATATTATTAATGACATTCTCAGTAATAGTTTCTTGTTCGGAGGACTTTACTGATATTGACCCTGTTGGATCTTTGAGTGATGCTTCACTTCAAAATGCTACAGGTGTTGACTTACTTCTTACTGGTACTTATTCTGTTCTTGACGGAATTAGAAATGGTGGACCAGGTTCTGACTGGACTAAAAGTGGTGATAACTGGTGGTTGGATGTAATTTCAGATGATGCTCACAAAGGTTCTACCGATGGTGATCAAGCTGACCTATACGCTATCGAAATTTTTGATTGGGGAACAACCAATCCTTATTTTGAAGGTAAGTGGCAAGCTTTATTTGCTGGTGTAAATAGAGCTAATGGTGTAATTGATTTAATTTCTAGCTCAGATAATCCATCTGATTTTGATGTTGAACATGCTCAAGCTAAATTTTTAAGAGCACATTACAACTTTGAGTTAACTAGAATGTGGGGTAATGTTCCTTACGTTTCTGAAGAAAACTATGCTGCCAACGAATTTAATCAGCCTAATTCTGGTCCACTATGGTCTCAGATTGAATCTGATCTTGATTTTGCTGTTAATAACCTTCCTTCTTCAAGAGGTGGTTCATATAATGAGGCTGGAAGACCAATTGTTTCTTCAGCAAAAGCTTACTTAGGTAAAGTACAGTTATATCAAAATAAATTTGCTGACGCATTGGGTAATCTTGAATCTGTAATTAATTCTGGTGACTATGCTTTAGCAACTGATTATTTTTCTAACTTTAGATCAGATGGAGAAAATGGCCCAGAGGCTATTTTTGCAATTCAGTTTTCTGCTTCAGGTGGTCTTTCTCTACAAGGAAATTTAGGTGGAACCCTTAATTTTAATATCCGTGCGGGATTATGTTGTGGATTCTATCAACCAACTATTGATCTTGCAAATGCATTTAAAACAGAAGGTGGTTTACCAATGTTAGATACTTTTAATCAAACTGATATTACTAATGATTATGGTGTAAATTCTAATGAAGCGCATACTCCACATACAGGCCCACTTGATCCTAGAATCGATTTTACTGTTGGTAGAAGAGGTATTGATCTAAATGGATATGGTCCAAATGAGGGTAAAGATAATGTAAGAGCTGCTTTTGGTGATATTTCAGGACCATTTGTAGGAAAAAAGAATTTCTATACTGCAGGAGATGACACAAACATCGGTGCAGGTGGTTGGGGAGAACAAAGATCAGGTATTAATTATCATATTATGAGATATGCTGATGTTCTTCTTATGGCAGCTGAAGCTGCTGTTGAAACAGGTAATTTAGAAAATGCAAGAGGATATGTTAATCAAGTTAGACAAAGAGCTATTAATACACCTCGCGCTGACTCTTCACCTAATTATGTGATTGATACATACAACTCTTCATGGACAGATGCTGCTGTTGCAAGAAAAGCTGTAAGATTTGAAAGAAGATTAGAGCTAGGTATGGAAGGTCATAGACTTTTTGATCTCAGAAGATGGGGTAACTTTGTCAATGTTATGAATGCATACATTGCAAATGAATCTAGAACTATTGCTAACTATGGTACAAAGTCTCAAGCTCCTCAATCTAAGCACATGATGTTGCCAATTCCTTTAAATGCAATTGATACATCTGAGGGAAATCTTACACAAAATCCAGGATTTTAATCAATTTTAAAAGCTAAATTTTTAAAACAGGATGATTTAATTTTCATCCTGTTTTTTTTTAAATTTATATCATGAAAAAATTAAACCTACTTTTATTTGTTTTTGGTTTATTATTTGTGTTTGCGTCATGTGATAACACCTCTTATAATAAACAATTTACTCTTCTTACCAGTGATAAAACTGGAGTTGATTTTGTTAATAAACTAAATGAAGATAATTCTTTAAACTATTTCACGTACCCTTATATATATATGGGAGGTGGTGTATCAGTTGGTGATATAAACAATGACAACCTAGATGATATTTTCTTTACAGGAAATATGGCTGAGAATAGACTTTATCTAAACAAAGGAAATCTTGAATTTGACGATATAACATCTTATGCTGGAGTTGGAGGTGATGATAAATGGTATACAGGCTCAACTATGGTTGATATTAATAATGATGGCTATTTAGATATATATGTCTCTGTTTCTGGATTAGATGGGATAAAAAACAATGAATTATACATAAATAATGGAGATAACACTTTTACTGAAAGTGCTAATGAATATGGAATAGATGATATCGGTAATAGTGTCCAAGCTACATTTTTTGATTATGATAAAGATGGAGATTTAGACCTTTATGTAGCCAATTATCCAATGACACCTTTTGATGCGCCAAGTAGTTATTATTTGTTTAAAATGCAAAATCCAAAGGATTATGAGACTGATAACTTATACAGAAATGATGGTTCGTTATTTACAAGGGTTACAGAAGATGCTGGACTTAGAACTTATGGGCTAACATTAAGCGCAACTGTTGGGGATTTAAACAATGATTCATTTCCTGATATATATATATCAAATGATTTTAGTTCACCAGATTTTATGTATATGAATAATGGTGATGGAACTTTTACTGACGTGGTTAAAGAATCAACAAATCAAACATCTTTTTATGGAATGGGAGTTGATATTGCAGACTTTAATAATGATCAATATCTAGACTACATTCAAGTAGATATGGATGCTAAAGATAACAGAAGATCTAAGGCTAATATGGCTAGTATGAATCCAGATCTATTTTGGAGTACGGTTAATTATGGATTTCATTATCAGTATATGCATAATACACTACAGTTAAATAGACGTATTGAAGGTGATAAACCTTTTTTTAGTAACATATCTAGACTTTCTGGTATATCATCTACCGATTGGAGTTGGGGACCTCTTCTTGCTGATTTCGATAATGATGGTTGGAAAGATTTATTTATTTCAAATGGAACTAGAAGAGAGATAAATAATAAAGATTTCTTCAACGAAATTAGTTTAAGACCTATGTCTAAGGATAGTCTATTATACTACACAAATCAAATACCTTCTGAGGCTATATCAAATTTTGCATTTAAAAATAATAAGGATCTCACTTTTACTGATGTATCTATCGATTGGGGCTTAGATGATAAAAACTTCTCTAATGGTGCAACTTATGCTGATCTGGATAATGACGGTGATCTAGAGATTATTGTTAATAACGTAGACCAAGAATCTCAAATTTATAAAAACAATTCTAATAATAATTTTGTAAGGGTTAAACTTAAAGGGGATGGAGGTAATATGTTTGGAGTTGATAGTAGGGTATATATTGAGACTGAAAATTCTACTCAGATGCAAGAACTTACAATGTCAAGAGGATTTCAATCCTCTGTTTCTCCATATCTTAATTTTGGACTAGGCAATGATGAGTTAATAAAATCAATAAAGGTTGTTTGGCCAAATGGTAATTTAGAAGAGCTGAAAGATCTTAAAATAAATTCTACAATTGAATTTGATATATTAAACTCCAAACCCCAAATTAAATCAGATACTGGTAAATCAAACCTATATTTTGAAAATGTTGAGGTTGTTAAGCATAAACATGATGAAAATGAGTATAATGATTACATAAATGAGGTTCTTCTTCCTCATGAAAACTCAAGATTGGGTCCAGGTATAGCGATTGGTGATATTAATGGAGATAAAATAGAGGACTTTGTTATTGGGGGAGCAAAAGATCAACCAACTGCATTTTATTTACAGAAATCAGATGGATCATTCTACAGTAAAAGTTTTTCATTTTCTAAAGAACATGCTAAATATGAGGATATGGATATGATTCTTGAAGATTTTGATAATGATGGAGATAATGACCTTTATGTAGTTTCAGGTGGAAATGAATTTGAACCAAACACTCCCATATTAAAAGATAGATTATATATTAATAACGGTAATGGTTCATTTAATTATAATAATAGTTCATTACCTGATAATTTCTCTAGTGGAATGAGGGTTTCATCTGCAGATTTTGATAAAGATGGAGATATAGACTTATTTGTTGGTGGAAGAGTAGTTCCGGGTAGTTATCCCCTGCCAGCTGAAAGTTTTTTGCTTGAAAACATCTCAGATGCAAATGGAATAAAATTTAAAAATACGGATGAATCTATTTTTTCTTTTAAAGAAATAGGTTTAGTTACATCATCAGTTTGGACTGACTATAACAATGATGGATGGGAAGATTTAGTTGTTGTTGGGGAGTGGACTCCAATTAAATTCTATAAGAATATGGAGGGAAAATTTTCTGAGGATACTTCTCTAATTGATGTAGATTCCACTAGAGGTTGGTGGTATGATATAATTTCTGAAGATTTTGATAATGATGGAGATATGGATTTAGTAATTGGAAATCTTGGAAATAATTATAAATATCAAGCCTCTGGTGATGAGACATTTGATATTTTTTATAATGATTTTGATAAGAATAACAGTGGAGACATAGTCCTTAGTTATTATAGTGATGGAGAGCAATATCCTCTTAGAGGAAGACAATGTTCATCAGATCAAATACCTGCTATTAAAACAAAATTTCAGGATTATGATGCTTTCTCAATCGCTACTTTAGAAGATGTGTATACTGAACCTGATTTAGAAAATTCTCTTCATTATTTTACTAAAACTTTTTCATCTGTTTATTTAGAAAATACTGGCAACTCATTTGTTATGAACAAGCTACCTGTTTTAGCTCAACTTTCTTCAATTAATAAAATTCTATCAAGCGATATTGATAAAGATGGTTATAAAGATATTATAGTCTCTGGTAATATGTTTAATTCTGAAGTTGAGACTCCTAGAAATGATGGAAGTGTCGGTGTTTATTTAAAATATACTCCTGGTTCAGGCTTTGAGGCAGTATCTACTCAAAAAAGTGGACTTTTTATTAATGGTGATGTTAAAGACATGGAGTTTATTACCTTAAACAATGATCAATTTATTATTTCAGCTAAGAATGATGATCTAATAGAGTTTACCAAAATAAAGTAACTAAGTGTTTCACAGATTCTTTCTCTTTATAGCTTCTCTTTTTATGCTTTCATGTAGTATGCAATCTAAAGAAATAGAAGTAGTTTATGAGATCAAGAAGATGAATGATTGGAACTTTGATGTTAGTCTCTCCATATTAAATTCAACTAATCTTGATTTTGACTCTGTTTGGTCATTACACTGGAATCAACAGAGTTCAATAGTAAATAATGAATCTATCCCTGAAAACCTAAAATATGAATATGTTGCTGGTCAATCATACAACATCTTATCATTTGGTAAAGATTATGATTTAAAATCAAATGATTCTATTAGTATAGACTTCAACCAATCAGGAATAGTTAGTAGAATATCAGATCTTCCAGTTTGTGGTTTCATAGTATCAAATAATGAAATATTTGATGTAAAGTTTACTTACAATTGGAAAAATGCAGATGGAATTGCTAAACTTGATGCACCCACTTCTAAAGATCGCTATGACTTATATGCTCCAGGTAATGTTATTGATAAATCTGAACTTGAAATAATTATTCCAACCCCAAGTGAAATAACAATATTAGATGGAGAATCTTCTCTCAAATCTGAATATAAAGTTTTTGTTGATGAATCTTTAAATCTTGACATTAATACAGTAAAGTCTCTTTTTGCGGAAAATTTTAATATAGATATAAAAAATTCTAAAGATTTTGATATTTCAGTTCAATACATAGATAGTTTACTAGAAGAATCATATAAATTATCTATAGATAAAAATAAAATTTCAATACAAGCATCAGGTAGAGCAGGAGCACTATATGGATTACAGTCCTTAAAACAACTTTTTCTTGTTTCTAGTCTTGAGAACAATATGCTTAAACATATGATTATTAACGATTCTCCAAGGTTTTTATATAGAGGGATGCTACTGGATATTTCAAGAAATTTTTATGGTCCAGAAAAGATTAAACAAATTTTAGAATACTTATCCTTTTTTAAGATAAATCATTTGGATTTTAGGTTAACTGATGATGAGGGGTGGAGATTGGAAATTCCTGGTTTAGAGGAATTGACACAAGTAGGCTCAAAAAGAGCATATACAAAGGATGAATTTGAGAGTTTAATACCTATGTATGGTTCTGGTCCAGATATAAATTCTACTGGGTCTGGTTATCTCTCTAGAGTTGACTTTATTGAAATACTTCAATATGCTGATCACAGAAATATTAAAGTAATACCTCAAATAAGTTATCCATCTCATATGAGATCAGCAATTATTTCAATGGATGTTAGGTATCAAAAATATATGGAGCAAGGCAATGAGGAAGAAGCTGAAAAATATTTATTATCTGATCCAGATGATGAAAGTGAATATTACTCGGCGCAAGGGTTTGATGATAATATAGCTTGTATATGCAGGGAGAGTGCTTTTACTTTTTATGAAAAAGTAATCGATGAAATATACCTTATGTATCAGGAAGCAGGAGTTGAATTAAACAAATTTGGAATTGCCGCTGACGAACTTCCATACGGAGCATGGCAAAAATCACCAATATGTGACCAGTATATGGAAGAGAACTTAATAGCAGGTGATTATAATGCTCTTTATGAAATAATGCAGAGAAGAGTTTATGATAAACTTTCAACATACAATGCAACCATGACAGGTTGGGATGATATCTTATTAAAATTAACAGAGAAGAATCAGTCTGAAACTCAAATAAAAGACTTTTTTAAGGGAGATGACGTCTTATTATTTGTTTGGAAAAACGATTGGGGTCAGGGAAGACAAGATATGATCTATAAATATGCAAACCTTGGATATAAAACTGTAATGAGTAATTCCAGCGCCTTTTATTTTGATATGGTAGACGATAAAGATTTAGATACTGTTGGACTTTCATGGAGTGGATATGCAGATTACAAGGATATGTGGACAGTGGATGTTTTCGATATTTTTAATGATTCATATGGAGTTGAAAAAAATAATATTTCAAAAGAATACATTGAATCCTCTGAAAAGTTAAATCCCGATAATATAGATAATATAATCGGGATTCAATCTCAAATTTGGAGTGAGACTATCAGTAATGAGAATATTCTTGATTATATGTTTATGCCAAATATCATAGTTTTTTCTCAAAAAGCATGGTCTAAGGATCCCGAGTGGATGAAAATTTCAGATAAAACTAAGAGAGAATATACTTTAGACTATGAGTGGAATAAATTTACAAATACAATAGGTCAGAGAGTTCTCCCAATTATTGATAATATTTATGGTGGATTAAGTTATGATCTTCCGAAACCAGGTGGTATTATCAAAAATGACTCTCTCTATGCTAATTCTGTCTTTCCAGGATTAAATATTAAGTATACACTTGATGGTTCTTTACCTGATATTGAAAGCATAAATTATAATAATCCTGTAAAACTAAATAAAGATGATGTTGTAAATCTTAGATTATTTGATGATACGGGTAGGGGCGGTTACCCAATTCAAGTTGATAAGTAAATTTAGATTCATCAATTATTTTTTTTAACTTTTGATATATGAAAGACAGACTTCTATCAATAGATGTATTAAGAGGAATGACTTTAATCTTTATGATAATTGTCAATCAACCTGGGTCATGGGATAATGTCTTTGCACCTTTGCTTCATGCAGATTGGAATGGATTAACCCCTACAGACTATATATTCCCTAACTTTCTTTTTATTGTTGGTGTTTCAATTGTTCTCTCGCTAAATAATAAAAAAGGGTTAGATAGAAACAAAACAATTAGAAAAATTATTTGGAGAGCTTTTAAAATTTATTTAGTTGGTTTATTCCTTTGGGTTTTCCCTTCTTTTGATCTAGATAATATAAGATGGACTGGAGTTTTACAGAGAATATCATTTGTTTTCCTTTTCTGCGGTATAATCTACCTTTTTATAAATAAGAAATTCTTTATGTATATATCATTTATAACATTGATTTTATATTGGTTTATTATGGTTTATATACCTGTCCCAGGTATTGGCACACCTGACTTAAGTGTTCCAGAGTTAAATTTAGCTCATTATATAGATAATAATTATTTACCTGGTGTTATGTGGCAGGTAACATGGGATCCTGAAGGAATTCTTACAACAATTCCCTCAATAATTACCGGAGTTTTTGGTTTGATTGCAGGCTCAATACTAGTGAGTGATAAGAATATTAAGGATAAACTTCTTAAGATGTTTTATATTGGTTTAATTCTGGTTTTTGTAGGAGACTTTTTTAGTTGGTCTTTCCCGGTAAATAAGAACCTTTGGAGTACATCTTACACATTTCTTATGGCAGGAATGTCATTTATGTTAACAGCTGCGTTTACATACCTAATAGATGTAAATGGATATAGGAAATTCAAAATGTCACAAGTTTTTGGAACTAATTCAATTTTTACATATGTTTTAGCTGGTGTACTAAGTTCTATCTTCTACAGTGATTTTATTCATGGGATGGAGCTAAACACAATGTTTGTTGAGGCCATGATTAATATTGGAGTTTATCCAAAATTAGCATCTTTATTTTATGCAATTATATATGTAATAATTATATATATACCAGCATATTTTCTTTTTAAAAAGAAAATATTTATAAAACTCTAATTACATTCATCAAGTTTTAATAATTCATCTAAAAACGACTGATCAGTTTTGTAGAAGAAGCTAGTACTTCCACCAGTAGATTTGGTCTTCTCAATAACGCTATCGTTTATTATGCTGTAAAACCAGTTTGATCCGTTAAAATCTTCAGATAAATTAAGTTTTGTTTGGTATTTAAATTCTGCATTTACAATAAAATTATTTTCATAACTATAACAATTGTTTCCTGTTATGAAGACTTCGAGATATGCACCATTTTGATTATCATTAAATTTCCAAATAGATTGATTATTGTTTGCAGTCCAGTAAGTGCCATCAAGACATTCTAGAAAGCTTGAGCATTCTCCGGAATCATTGCTGCTTGAACACGTTAATGTTATAATTGAAATAACAATAATTAATAATGAGCTTAAGAAAGAATTTTTCATAATCAGTTTATATATGGTATCTGTTCAAGTGCTAATTTAATATTTGTTTCTGGCCTTTGGCATGTTTTGTTTTGACAAACATATATATAGGTTTCATCTTCAAAAAATCTATCAATAAAAAGAGGTATTTTACTTTCAATATTAGATTGAACAACAATAGTGTTAGGTGTAAAGTTTGTGTTTATTTGGTCTGTAATTAACTTTGCATTTGGACCTATAACTGCAATTTCATAAAATGATTCAACCCTATTTAATATATTATTGGCCCAGACTGAATATGAGTTTATATTTCCATCTATAATTTTTTGAACTGCAGAAACCATTTTATCTGATAAATCAAGATACTCATCATCAAATATTACATGACCAATACTAAATAGTTGTTCTGCTATTATTGAGTTAGGGGACGGAGTTACTCCGTCATCTATTGAAATTACTTTAGTAAATAGTTCTTCATTGTTACTGTATTTTAAAAGATCAGATTGCTCATCATTAAATAATTCTAATGCATTATCAATTATTTTCTTGGAGAAATCGAAATATGATATATTTCCAGTAGCTTGAAATAGTCTCATTGAAGCTTTAGATAGATATGCATAATCCTCTAAAACTCCTTCTTGAAATTGATTTTCTTTATAAGTGTGAATAAGTTGTCCTTTTCTGAAAGAGCTTTCTTTTAATTCCTTAAACATCGACTTAGCTATACTTAGATAATTTTCGTTTTTAAATGCATCAAAGGCATCTATTAGTCCAATTATCGCAAGGGAGTTCCAGGAAACAATTATCTTATCATCAATTCTTGGTTTTGTTCTATCTTCCTTTAATTTATTAATGTTCTTTTCCCAGATGTTTATTAAACCATTTAGTTCTTTTTTTGAAATATTATTGGAATCTATCCATTGTTTTTCATGCTTAAATTTATTGGGTAAGAGTAAGAACTTATTTTTTTCCCATGGATTTTCAACATCTATATTATAATAGCTAAGAAACAGTTTAAAATCAGTGTTTTCTGATATCATTTTTAATTCATCCATTTTATAAGAATAATACTTACCTTCTTCACCGTCTGTATCTGCATCCATTGCAGCATAATATAATCCATCAGTTGATGACATTTTATTACTTAGGAACAATATGGTATTGCTTACTATATCTTTGTATGATTGATCTCCAAATACTTTATATCCCATTGAGAATAAACTGATCATTTGTGCTTGGTCATACAACATTTTTTCAAAGTGAGGAATTTTCCATTCGTTGTCAACTGTATATCTATAGAAACCTCCTTCAATAAAGTCATTCAAACCACTAGATGCAATTACATCTAATGTATTCTTTACATGACTTAGAACCTTTTCATCTTTATATATTCTTCCATAGTTTAAAAGAAAAAGATACTTAGATGGAGAAACAAATTTTTGTTGAGCTATATCACCACCAAATTCTAAATCCCATCTTTCCATCCAATCTTCAATATTACTGTTTAGAAACTCAGGGTTAAAATCACTTATTTCCTCTTCCTTCTGAATAGTATTTACATCCTTAACTCCGTTTTTAACGTTTGAAGCGATTTCTTTTAAACCTTCATAATTATCTTCTTTAAGTCTTACTATTCTCTTTAGAATATCATTCCACTGAGAAGTTGTATGATATGTGCCAGCGTAAATTGGACTACCATCAGGTAATGTAATAACATTTAAAGGCCAACCACCCATCCCAGTCATTAGCTGTGATGCCGTCATATATGCTTGATCTACATCAGGATTCTCCTCTCTATCAACTTTAATATTTATGAAATTATCATTCATTATTTTTGCAATTGAGTCATTTGTGAAAGTTTCTTCTTCCATAACATGGCACCAATGACAACTAGAATATCCAATGCTAATAACAAGTAATTTGTCTAACTCCTGTGAAACATCAAAAATTGAATTAGACCATCTTTGCCAATTAATTGGATTCTCAGAATGTTGCTTTAGATATAGACTTGTCTCTTTATTAAGTTGGTTTTTATTCACGCTATTAATATTCACTTCCGAGGTACATGAGCAGATAAGAGTTAAAATTAATACATAAAATTTAACCTTGTTAAGATCAATTGTTTTGAAATTCATAATTTTTTTATTTCTAAATATAAAATTCATAATAAATCTCAATATTTTTTTTTGATTATGCAAAAATTAAAAAATTTAATAAAAGATCTACAACATAGTTCATGCGTAGATTAATTTTATAATTGAATTTAAACATTACCAATTAATCTAGTTTATGTTCGCTTCTTTTAAAAGAAGTATCTGATTTGAGAAAACCTGCCTTTTATGGTTTTTTAGGCAGGTTTTTTTTTATCTACAATATTTGTCACCAATACTGACAGAATCATAAGTCTCTTTATCTACCTTACCACTTCCATATGGATCAGGGATACCCGCTGATGAATCTGCATTATTACTTCTTGATTCATTGTATAAAAGATTGATGTCTAGTAAGAAATAATAATCTCCATTAATAATTTCTTTTCCTTCAATAGTATAGCAACTTTCTTTTTTGCAAGATGAGATTAGGAGGAATAATAGAGAAAAATAGATTACTTTCATTACTATTCATAATGTTTCCAAACGAAAGTTGAACCATCGTTATTAACAGCAAGAACATCAAATGTTGCCTTTTCATTAATAACTTCCATACCCGGAACATTTGAGCCGGCAGGCATTCCTGGTACAGTTATACCCTTAATATCTGGTCTTTCACTTAATAGTTTAGTTATAGCATCATGAGGGACATGCCCCTCTACAAAGTATCCTTCAATAAATCCAGTATGACATGATTGAAGCGTTACATCTATTCCTGCTTTGACTTTAGTAGAATACATATCATTAGTTTTGATAGCTTCAACATTCAAACCATTTTGTTCCATGTTAGCTACCCATCCTGAACAACAGCCACAAGTTGGAGATTGATATACAACAAGTTTTTCTTTTGTATCTTGGTTACAAGAAAATAAAAGTAGAGATAATGTTAAAATTATTTTTTTCATACTGCAAATATCGTTTTTTTTTATAAATGGAACTTAATCAGGAAACGTTAAAAAAAGCATATAATTATCTATCCAAAGATTTGTGCTTAAAATTTCTTATAAGTAGGTTTTCTGACGATATTGATATATCGGAAAGGTATAATGACAATTACGCCAAATCTTTAGCTTTTTTAATAATTGAACAACAAGTTAGTTTTAAAGCAGCCATTACAATAAAAAAACGTTTTTCAAATAAGGTAAAGAACCTTTCCGATGTTGAAATTCTTAATTTAGAAATAAATGATCTTCAGTCAATAGGGATATCATTAAGAAAAGCAAATTATATTCAAAATGTCTATAAATACTTTCAGGACTCAAACTTTGATTTTAAATCTTCTTCAAATAGAGATGTTATTATTGAACTCACAAAGATCAAGGGTATTGGTCTTTGGTCTGCTGAAATGTTTTTAATGTTTATTTTAATGAGAATAAATATCTTTTCTTTAGGTGATTTAGCTTTAATGAATAGCTTGAAGGTTAACTACAACATTAATATTAAAGATAAAGATGCTGTTGAGTCTCTAATTGAACTATGGTCTCCATACAAAAGTGTTGCATCCTTACTTTTATGGAAATCAATCGAAGAAAAATATTATTATTCATAATGTATTAATTTAGTGTATGGATAAGATTAAAACTTTGATTTTGAATATTTATTATGATTTGATGTCTAATCCATTGATATCAGTCATAGTAAGAGTTGTTTTTATCTGTTTTTTACTTATAATAATTGCTTATTTTATTTTCTATGCTATAATATTTGGAGTAATTTTAATTCCCATATACTATATTTGGAAATATATAAATTCAAAATAAATTGGAAAAACTAACAATTAGTGAAATCGAAACAAGTTTATTAACTCTAGAAGGATGGTCAGTAAATAATGGTGAATTATGTAACTCTTACAAATTAAACTCATTTATAGAGGTAATGAGTTTTGCCAATTTAGTTGCAGACAAGTCAGAACAAATCAAACATCATCCCAAAATAATAATCGACTATAATAATATTGAGTTTAGATTAGTTACACATGATATTGGAGGTTTATCAAAACTAGATATTCAACTTGCTAAATTTATTCATGAAACTTGCAATGAACTTTTCATTTAAAACGTATAATAGGCTATTATTATCAACTTTCTTTTTCATAACTATTTCATGTAATGGTCCTGAAAAACTTGATTTAACAAATATTGAAAATGAAGTCATAACCTTTTATGATGAACCTGTTAATGAAATCAATTTTCCTTCAATAAATATAAATACAAATGGTCAAGAGATAGTAGATGAACCAAAGATTAATGCTGTATTAGTAGTAATTGAAGATAAAATTGAAACTACTTATAATATTGGAATTGAGATACGAGGAAGTTCATCCCAGATGTTTCCAAAAAAATCATATGGATTTGAAACAAAAAACTCAGATTTTTCTGATGATTTAGATGTAAGTTTAGGAGGGTTTCCTGAAGAGGAAGATTGGATTCTATATGGACCATATTCAGATAAATCTCTAATTAGGAATAAATTAACTTTTGATTTATCAAATGCAATTGGTTTTAAAGCCAGCAATACTAAGTTTTACAACTTGTTTATAAATGGAAGAACTAAGGGCTTATATGTTTTAATGGAAAAAATTAAACGTGATTCTAATCGAGTTGATATTTCTAAGAATAATTCTGGATCTGTTGATGCTGGGTATATTATTAAAATAGATAAACCTACAAGTGAAGATGGTGGTTGTAACACATGTTACGAAAACTCTTTTTCGTTTAGATCAAACTATGATGCCAATGGAAAACAATCTAATGATTCTGAAATTTATTTTATTTATCATTATCCAAAACCTGATGATATAACAGAAGACCAGAAGCAGTTTATTTACTCTGTAATAAATGAATTTGAAACTATTTTAGCTTCAGATAATTTTGACGACCCAATTAATGGATATGAGAATGTAATAGATGTTGATTCGTTTATTGATTTTTTTATAATGAATGAAATAACAAAGAATCCAGATGGTTTTAGATTAAGCACATTTATGAATAGAGACACGGGTGGTAAATTAAAAATGGGACCTATATGGGATTTTAATTTGGCTTTTGGAAATGTTGATTATTGTGATGGAATGAACCCTGAGGGTTGGATATATAATTTCAATTCTATTTGCCCGTCGGATATATGGCTAGTGCCATTCTGGTGGGGAAGGTTAATGGAAAGTCCTGATTTTAAAAATAAATTAAAAGAAAGATGGCAAATGTTAAGATTAAATATTCTGAATGATTCATCAATTACAGTTAAAATAGAGTCCTATCTAGAATATCTAAATGACAATAAGGTAATTAATCAAAATTTCTTCAGGTGGTCTATTTTAGGAAAGTATGTATGGCCTAATTATTTTGTAGGTGCTACTCATGAATCCGAGATTGATTACTTAAAGTATTGGATTAGTATAAGATTAAATTGGATGGATGGTCAAATTAATAACTTTTAAGCTACTCTTTTTCCTACACTAGCTTCTAATATTTCAAACCAATCACTTATCTCAATATCAATTTTAAGAGATCCTAATGATCTAATTACTCTATCAACTCTAGTTGTTCCTATTACAGGGTATACTTTGGAGGGTAGCTTAATAAGCCAGCTTATGAGTAACTGATCATCACTACAATTATATTTTTTTGTAAATATGTCGATAACTTTCTTTAGTCTAGTATTTTTTGATTCATAATATTTTCCAAGTGGGCTGTAAGCCATTGGAACTATACTATTAGCCTGCATGTACTCAAGAGTTCCATCAAACATAGAATCTAAATTTGTTAATGATAAATTAATTTGATTAAATGAAATATTTAATTTACCCTTAAACATTTCCATCTGTGAGACAGTAAAATTAGAAACACCAAAGCTTAATATTTTATTTTCTTTGAATAAACTAGTAATAGTATTAGATATTTCGGAGATATCCATTAAAGGACTAGGTCTATGAAGAAGAAGACAGTCTAAATAATCAGTTTTAAGATTTTTTAATGAATTCTCTACTGATTGAATTAAATGTTTTTCTGAGTAATCATAATGCTTTACTTTTATTGGTAGTTTTTCAGAAGGATACATAATTCCACACTTAGATATATAAAAAACATTCTTTCGATTGATGCCTGTCTTTAAAAAAGCTTCTCCAAAAGTTTCTTCTGTTGTATAGCCACCATAAATATCAGCATGATCAAATGAGTTTATGCCATTATTAAATGCACTTAAAATTAATTCACTCATTTTCTCTGAAGAATGATTTGCTCCCCAGGCTCCCCAGTTCATTGTTCCTGATATAATTCTAGATAAATTCAATTTTGATAAGGAATTGATGAGTGATGCAGAGTAATCTTAATTGACTTGTTAATTTTTATATATCCAAATGAGTATTCAACTTTAATTTTAGACTCATTATTTTCAAAAGTATAATTACCCATAGCCAAACCTTGATTTTCATTTATAATAATATCAGAATTTTCAAATGTAATTTTAGACCAATTAGACAATGCAAATCCATTATCTTCTCTGCATTTTTTATCATCTCCAGCAATAAAATATGAAACAGCAGATTCTTTGTTATTTCTAAACTGTTCTATTTTAGCTTTAGTTGGCTTAAACAAAACCTTTTCTTGGAAGTAGTAGATATCATCTAGGAAATCACTAACAAACGACTCGAGTAGTGCTCTGTTGTTTGAGATCTGACCCATCTTAATGATTCCTTCAGACCATTCTTTTTGAGCTTTAATTATGTCTTGTTTTGTTATCATCTAATAATAAAATTAAAAATTTTAAACTATTGTTCTATTGAATCTGCTGAAAAACCTGTTATTTCATGACCATTTGATGCATAAGATATATCAATGGGATTACAGCATACCTCGCAATCCTCTATATAAGAGTCTTTATAAACTGATTTATCAAATATCATTGATATCTCCTCCCAGCAGTATGGACATTGAAAGAAAAACTCCTCTGTCATGAGAAAAAACTCATTAATACACTAAACAGAAAAATCACTGCCAATAAAATTAAAAAAGGTCTGAAGAATTTCATTTTATAATCAAATTAGTAATTATATGCATTAAAATCTGAACTTATTATTAAAATGTTAGCTAAATATTAATAAAATAATAATTATTAGTTTTAAAGCAGTACTTATACCTAGATAATCTTTTCTTATACTTACATTTAAAATTAAACTTAAATAAAAAAAACTAATGAAAAAATTATTTTTTATAACACTAGCTTTTTTTGCCAGTGTAAATTTAAACGCACAATCCCCAGCATGGGTTTGTATGAATGTAAGTGTTGAACCTGCAGGTCAAGAAGAATTTGTTGAAGCACTAGACAACTTTATGGAGTCCATTGATCTTCCTTTTAATATTACATTAAATGCAGTTCAATTTGCTAACAGTGATGTTGAGTTTTCTCACCAATTATGCTTTTTAGGTGAATCAGCTGATAGTTTTGCCTTTTGGGGCGTGAATGGACTACCACCAAGTGTTGAAGGTGTTCTGTTCTCTAATGCATTTGAAGAATTTGCAGAAGTTGAACAAATAGTCTTAGGTCAACCTATTGTATTTAGTGAAGATAATCTTGATTACGATTTTTCTGCTGTTTATGCAATGAATGTTTCTGATCCTCAAGTATTTGGTGGAGCTTTTATTAAGCTTAATAACTCATACAATTCAGAAAGTGGTTCTTTTGAACTTCATGAAGCAGTCATAGGTCAAGAGTCTGATGTTACTCATTATTGGGTTGTCAGATCAAATAATCTAGCAACTTTTTTAAATGCAAGAGCTGAGTTTTTTAATTCAGATGAGCTTGCTGAATTTGTTTCAAGTGCGCAAGGATCTTTTGAGCCTGTTTTTTCATTTGGAGCTAGAATTATAAAACGATATAACTAATTAATTAATCTTAAAACAAACAATATGAAAAAATTATTTTTAGTAGCATTACTTTCACTTTCTTTTGGACTTAATGCACAATATTTCTCAATTACTTACATAAATGTCTCATCTGAGGATGTTCCTGAAGTAGCAAGGCTTGAAACTCAGTATTGGTCAAAAGTAGCTAAGGCTAATATAGATGCAGGAAAGCAACTAGGATGGGGATTATTTGCACGTATAGGCGGTAATTCTGATGCATGGACTCATGCTTTTGTTAATGTATATGAAACAATTGATCAAATGATGGATCAATCTATATGGAATCCTGAAGAATTGATTGGTGTATCTCAAGAGGATATATCAACAGTTCAGTATTATAATGGAAGTGGTACAAATCATTGGAAAATTCAAGGTCAAGTTCCTGGTGAATCAGGTATTGCAGCTGTATGGAACTACGGAAGGCCTGAAAACCTGGAAGGTTTTGTTTCTGATAATGTAAACTTATGGGGTCCATATTTTGAAAAAAATGATACAGGTAGAACTGATTGGGGTATAGCAACTAAAATAACAGGAGTAAATCAATCAAACGCTACTGTAATGACATGGGATGGTTATGAAACAGTTGCTGATGCCGTTAAGGTTTTAGCTGGAGAAGGTGTTCCTCAAGGAAGTCCAAGAGGTGAAAATACTGGAGAGTATTTGCCAAATGGCTTTCTTGCAAGAATAGTAGTTCAACAACTAATGTGGATAGATTCTAATCAATAATTTAATTTATTAACCATAAATTAATACGAAAAACCCCAATAATAATTGGGGTTTTTTTAATGGCAGCTTACATTATATTTCTTAAGTCTCCAATAATTATATGGGAGTGGAGTTAAGAAACCAACAGTTAACATAATTGGTATTACCCACCATGTTATCATTGCTCCTCCTGTTAAAACTACATCTGTCAAATTCATTGCCAATTCCATTGAAACCATTGAAATAAAACTCATTCCTAATGCTG
>ERZ802827.454-NODE-454-length-21679-cov-19.1535_pt1 | contig 21679 bp, 22 predicted proteins | sample MGYA00345652_ERZ802827 | MGnify/ENA primary metagenome ERZ802827 (study PRJEB30503, sample SAMEA104212372) | marine metagenome | biome: Westerlies Biome; feature: [SRF] surface water layer (ENVO:00010504) within the epipelagic zone...; material: water... | reverse complement strand
TGCCCGCGATGGGACGCAAATTCGCAATGTTTTCTCAATTTTTGTCGAACTGATGCAGAATATCATCCGCTATGGCGTTGAGGGACCGCACCCCGGCTCCGATGCAGGTGAAAAGCCGTCCTTCGGCATTGTGATGGTCTCGGAAAATGATGGTCACATGGATATTATCGCCGGCAATTATGTCGCCAAAGACGAAGCCAAACAGCTGGTCGACCGGGTGAATGAATTGCAGTGCCACTCGCACGACGAATTACGACATATGTACCGTGAACGCCTGCGACGATCGCCTGACAGGGCATCAAAGGGTGCCAGTTTGGGGCTGATCGAGATTGCACGCCGTTCCACCCTGCCGGTCATGTGCGAGATCATGCCAGCTTCTGGCAGTCTCAGTTTTTTCATGATCAGGGCTAGCGTATAGGATGCAGAATATAATGGATCTGAAACTGGACGCCACCAGCCGAACGCCCGCTGTGATTCTGGACAGTGCTGGCGCGCATCTTGGCATCAGCGGCGAATCCTATCCCGAGGATGTGACCGGGTTTTATGCAGAACTGACATCCGCTCTCAACGCCTATTTCGAAAGCGGCGCAAAGACCCTGACGACGCAGATCAAGCTTACCTATTTCAATTCCAGCAGTGCCCGCGCCCTGATGGAGCTTCTGGAACTTCTGGATGAGGCGGCGGGGGCCGGCATCCGCATCACTGTCAACTGGTTCTGCGACCCTGATGACGACATCACGCGCGAATTTGCCGAAGATATTGCCGCCGATGTCGCCAACGCCAAAGTTGTAATATGCGATCTGGTTTGATGGGCGATCAGGGTGTCTGGCACGGCTGACAGGCTGGTCCAGATGCAACATAGTGACCGTCTTGTACAGGCAGTCCACCAACTGAAAGACAAGATCGACGAGACCGCATGACACCGAATATCGCCCGCATCTACAAACGCACATTCAAGGCAGCCACCGACGTCGCCGCCTTTATGGATGCTGTATCGCTGATCAAGCCGCGCCTGACAGCTGTTGATGTGAAATACCGGCTCTATCACTGCGAAGAAGACCCGTTGGTTCTATTTGAAATCTGGGAATACCCGGATGAGGACGCCATGGAATGGGTGAAGGCCTCGATGGAAGGGGCCACCGCGGTGCCACGCCGTTTTTCAGTTGAAACAGAGGCGTTCACCGCACAGGTCAAAGCCGCCATCGATATTGAAGAATAGGCGTCAGGCAGGTGCCAGCCCGGCACCAGTGAAGCCGGCACCAGTGAAGCCGGTACCTGTTAACCGGCACCCCTCTCATTTGGCCCGAAGGTCATTTGGCCTGAAGGTCACCACCGCCACATCGTCGCGCCGTTCCTCACGCCCCTGCCATGCCTTCAGCACCCGCGCCGCCGTGCGGATCAGCCGCGCCGGCTCATTGGTGCCGGCTTCTTTCAGTCCAGCCTCAAAGCGGCGCGTTCCCATCACCCGGCGGGTTGCTTCGCCCACCTGTGTCAGCAACCCGTCTGTCGTGATCAGAAACGCATTGTCACCCATCGGAATTGATGTGGACCCGATCTGGTCCACGCCCTGGTCAAGACTGTAGCCAAGCGTCTTGCGTGACCCCCGATGGCGCGATACGGCGCCATCCGGTGTAATCGAAAACAGGTCAATCGACGCGCCGCTGAATTCCAGAATGTCCCGTTGCCGGTCAATTCTGACTACTGCACAATCCAGCCCGTCATGACCGCGCATACCGGCAGTGATGCCAAGCTGTCGGCACACCCCTTCATGGATCAGCGTCATAAAGCGCGCTGTTGGCAGCCCGGCCGGCGCAGACGCCGCGATCTGGTCCAGAACCGATGTTACGATCAGGGTCATGAAGGCCCCCGGCACCCCATGACCAGTGCAATCAAAAAACACCAGATAATCATCATCGCCAACGCGCTTGACCCAATAGAAGTCACCGCCGACAAGGTCTTTGGGTTGCCAGATTGCATAGGCCTTGCCCAGATGCTGGTTCAGCATGTCATTTGTGGCCAGCAATCTGCGCTGGATATGGCTGGCATAGCTGACGGAATCACCAAAATTGCGGTTTGTTTCGGCCAGCTGGCGTTCATTTTCCTTGATATCGCGAACATCGACCCCGATCCCGCGATAGCCGATGAACGCGCCCCCATCATCAAACACCGGCACACCACTGATGCTGACATGCACCGGCTGGCGGTCCGGTATTGTAACCTCATACTCAAACCGGCGAAATTCCCGGTGCGCGTCAAGATCAGCCAGATGTGCGGCCAGATCGCCCTTGGCGATGGAGCTTACGGCAATTTCATCACGCCGCTTGCCAATCACATCTTCCGGCGCAAGGCCGGCAATCTTGTAAAAACTGTCAGAAATGAAGGTCAGCTTCAGGTCGCTGTCCATCTCGAAAAACCAGTCGCCCGACACCTCGGCAAGGTCCCGAAAACGTTTTTCACTGTCGGCAAGCCGCATCTGCGACTTGTCCAGACGCCGCACAAACAGCCGCGCCGCAGCAACCAGAGAATTGTAAGCCTTGACGATGTCGCCAATCTCATCCTTCTTGTACAGAGGCGCGCGCACCGGATTGCGCGGCGTTGATGTCAGCATCGCCGTTTTCAGACCATCCAGCGGGGTGAGCACCAGCTTGCGAAACCCGAAGGTCAGCGCCAGAAAGATGATCAGCGCCATGATCATGCTGCAGCCAGCAAAGATGATCGTTTCGCGCCAGATCGGGGCATACAGATGCACCTCGTCAACACGCACCTTGAAGGTCAGGCTGGGGCCATTACCAAGCGGCACATCAACAAACTTGTCGACGCCAATGACCTTCAGATCATCACACCCCGGCATTGGCCAGGAGGCCAGCCACAATCCATCGCGCATCAGATCAACGCATGTCACATAGTTCAGACCGGAAAATGCCCGCAACACGAACGGGGTGCTTTGCAGATCGTTTATGGCAAGCCGTCTGGCAACAATCGGTGCCAGCGCCATGGCCTGTGAGCTCAGTTCAGCATGAAGCCGGTTCTTGGTAATGGCTTCCCGATAGGCATGAAACATAATCGTGGCGACAGCCGTGCACACCAGCGCCGCCGATACGCACACTGTCAGCAATCGCGAAAACAATCCGTGCTTGAAACCGGACAGGGCCATAATCTTCAGTTCACCTTTGTTTTCAGCGCTGCTTTCAGCGCCATTTTCATGGCAACCGTGAGGGCCATTTTCGACGATATGCTCAGCGGCGTGTTTATCTTCGTTAAGGCGCTGGAGATTAAGTCAGTTAAAACTCTCAGCCAAATTGCATCGGCCAAACTGCATCGGCAACACACACAACAAGCACGCATGCTGATCACACATCCCTGCCCATAGACCAACGCCCCGTTTTCAGGCGCAAACTTGGCAGCGCCAGATTTCGTTCCTATATCCGTCCTATGAGTAAAAAACTGACATCCACCGGAACGACGCTATCCATGCGCTGCATCATGCGTGGCAAGCTGTCTGACCTTCTGGCAGCGCTTGCCGTTATCATGATGCTTGGCATCGCCAGCCCCGTCATGGCGGATCAGAACGACCCGCAGCTGGACGAGCTGTTTGATGCCCTGCAACGGACAACAAGCGATCGCGAGATCCAGCAGCTGACCCGTAATATCTGGGACCGCTGGACCGCCTTTGAGAATGACAGCGATACCTACAAAATGATGGTGCAAGGCATGACCCTGATGAATCAGGGGCAGCTGTCGCGTGCCGAGATGGTGTTTTCGGCCATCATCGATGACCATCCAGATTATGCCGAAGCATGGAACAAGAGGGCCACGGTCCGCTTTATGCGCGGCGATGATTATGGGTCCCGCCGTGACATTGCCGAGGTGATCGACCGCGAGCCCCGGCATTTCGGTGCCTTGTCAGGCCTTGGCATGATCCATATCCGCAATGGCAATCTGCAAGGGGCCCTGCAGGCCTTTGAAGCCGCCTTGCGCGTCAACCCGCATCTGGCAAACGCGCAGGATATGATCACGCGTCTGCGTCAGGAATTGCGCGGCCAGTCCTTATAGCCATCCCGGTCTGGCTGACAGGCCCGGGGCCATGACCGCGCGGAAAATCACCTGCCACCGCATTGACATTGAATGCGCCAACCCTAGAGTATGGGCGGAATTCCCGCTTGTGACAGTCTGGTATTGGCCGTGACCCTGGTTCTTGAAACACCCAACTCGGATATTCACCAATGCCCGGCCTGCGGGGCGCAATGCGCTGTCGACAAATCAGCGATGACCACTGCCGCGCGCAACACCCAGCCGGTGCGAATAGCCTGCCACAAATGTGACATGGTGTTTATGCCGGTAAAAAATGATGCCGTGCCAGATCTGGCACCTTCATCCGCCGCAAGCGAGCGCAGCATCCACACCGCGGGTCAACAGCCCGCCGATAATGATCAGGCCCACCAGGATCGAAAAGAAAGCACGCCTGCTGATAACAGCCTGCGCTATGGTAAATGTCCGAAATGCACCGGCACCTTTCTGATGCCGACAACGCCGCTCGGCGATGATGATCTGATTGCCGAGAACATCCTCATCGAATGTCCGCATTGCAGCCGCAAAATGCCCCCGCTTGCCGTTATGCGGATTGATGCGCGCGCCGATATCACCATGTCCACCAATCCGCAGGCGCGTGCGAAGTCAGCCCGCCGCCATGATGATCTGATAAAATATGTCGCGGCGCTGATGGTTGGTGGCGGTATCATTGCGGCTGTGCCGGCAATGGTCATTCTGGGACTGACGCCGGGGGCCAGCATCTTTGAAAGCGCGGTTCCGGCTACCCCGCATTTTGCGGTCAGCAACTCCAGCTTCAGACCGTTCAGCGATGCCAATGGCAGCGGCGTCATCGTCACCGTCAATCTGGCCAATCTTGGCACCGCCGAGGGCACACCGCAGATCGTGAATGTCACCCTTCTGGATACCGAGGGCCAGGAAATCACCCGCCGGCAGATTGCCCGGTTCGCCGCACCGATGGCAGCCGGTGAAACCCAGGCACTTGTCGCCCGCTTCACATCACCCGCCGCACCGGTCGCCGATATCGAGGTGTCACTGCCGTCACGCTAGCTGTTCAGGGCGCATCAGACTCATAAGGCCCGCCAGACGCGTCAGGCGTGTTTGGGAATGATCTCGTATCCCGGCTCTTCGGGTTCATCATCAACCATTTCGGCCGGGAATCCCGGGGCCTGAATATCCAGACCCGTCGCATCCTCAAGGCGCTTGATGATATTTGGTGACCATTCGCGCGGACCAAACCTCTCCGCCCCGTCTTTGAAAATCTCGATCAGCTTGGGCGAAATTTCCAGCGGCACCCCGGCCCGGTCAGCCAGTTCCTGAAACAGGCTGATATCCTTGATCACCAGATCCATCGTAAAATTGATGTCGCGGCTGCCATTCAGGATCACCTGGCTTTCCGTCTCATGCACAAATGAATTGCCTGATGAAATGCGGATGGCCTCATAGGTGGTGCCCAGATCAAGACCGCTGGCCTTGCAGGTGACCAGCGCCTCACTCAGCGTCACAAGATTGGCTGTCGCCAGATAATTCGTCATCACCTTCAGCTTTGATGCTGTGCCCAGCGGCCCGGTATGCAGCACACGTCGGCCCAGAACTGTCAACACCGGCAGCATACGCTCAAAGACATCGCGCTCACACCCCGCAAAGATTGCGATATTGCCCGTGGCGGCCCGATGACACCCACCCGATACCGGGCAGTCGACAGCATCAGCCCCTTTTGCGGTGACAAGGGCTGCCAGACGCGTCACTTCGGCCTCGTCAGTGGTGCTCATCTCGGCCCAGATCTTGCCCTTCGACAGACCGGCAAGAATGCCGTCATCGGCTTCCATGACTGCGGCACTGGCAGCTGGAGAGGGAAGACAGGTGATGATGATATCGCAGGCACGTGCCATCTCGGCAGGTGACTCTGCAAAGGCGGCCCCGTCATCAAGGAAGGGTTGCGCCACCGCGCGGTCCAGATCACGCACAACAACATCAATGCCATTACGTATCAGACTGCCGGCAAGCTTGCCGCCAACATTACCAAGACCGATAAAGCCCACTTTTGTCATCAGACTGTCCCCCTGAGTGTGAAGGCGGACGCACCGCCCCTTCAATTTACGAAGGAAAGTTGAACAGCCACCCACGCAAAAAAGCAATGCCAAAAAACCGCGGCTGGCACGCTCTCTCTACAGCGTGATGACGCGCAGTGAATTGGTAGTGCCAGCGATCCCGAACGGCATGCCGGCAACGGTCACGACATGCGCCCCGCGCGATGCCAGCTCGCGTGCCTTCACCAGACTTGATGCCTCGTCAATGGCGGCTTCAAAATCACCTGTTACCGTGCTTGGCAGTGTCTCGACACCCCACAGGACAGACAGCTTGCGTCGTACAGACACGAAGGGTGACAGCACCACAATCCGGGTGACAGGCCGTTCGCGGGCGATCCGCACTGCCGTATTTCCTGATGTCGAAAAGGCCATGATCAGCCCGGCTTCAACCGTTTCAGCCAGCGACACACTGGCCAGCGCCACCGCGTGATAGAGCGATGGTTCGGTTGGCAGGCGCGGTGGTCCGTCTTCAGGATGTGCCGCGATATGTGCCTCGGCCGCGCAGATGATCCGCGCCATCATTTCAACCGACGCCAGCGGATAGTCACCGATCGCGCTTTCCGCTGACAGCATAACAGCATCCGCACCATCAAACACCGCGCCGGCCACATCAGATGCCTCGGCCCGCGTCGGTGTGGGGCTGCTGATCATCGATTCCAGCATCTGCGTGGCGACCACGACGGGTTTGCCGACAAGCCTGCATTCGGCAATGATCTGCTTTTGCCAGCCGGGCACCTCTTCAGGCGGCAGTTCAACGCCCAGATCACCCCGCGCCACCATCACACCATCTGACGCCGACACGATATCAGCCAGTTCCGCCAGCGCCGACGGCTTTTCGATCTTGGCAATCAGGGCTGCGCGATCACCGATCAGCGCCTTGGCATCTATGATGTCGCGCGCACGCTGCACGAATGAAAGCGCCACCCAGTCAACACCCTGCGAGAGTGCATATTCCAGATCGGCGATGTCCTTTTCGGTCAGCGGCTTGCTGTCCAGCACCAGGTCGGGAAGGTTCACACCCTTGCGTGATGACACCGGCCCGCCAACCATGACCTCGGCATCAAAGCTGTCATCGCTGATCGATGTCACCTTTACCATCAACCGGCCATCATCAATCAGCAGGCGCGCGCCCGGTTGCAGAGCCGCAAAAATGTCAGGATGCGGCAGCCCGATCCGTGTGGCATCACCAGGCGTCTCTGACTGGTCAAAGCGGATTGTCTGGCCAGCAGCCAGCACAGTGCCATCCACCACAACGCCGATCCTGTGTTTCGGGCCCTGAAGATCGGCCAGAATACAGGTCGCGCGTCCGGTTTCCTCTTCCATCGCGCGGATCAGGCGAATGCGCTCACCCTGTTCGGCCTGCGTTCCGTGCGAGAAATTCAACCGAAACACATCGGCGCCCGCATCAAACAGGGCGCGCAGCATGTCGGCATCACTGCTGGCGCCGCCAAGGGTGGCCACAATCTTGGTTGCGCGATGACGGCTGGATGAAGACATGACGGCGTTCCCTGGCAAAAATCAAGTCCTGGCTAAAATCAAGTCCTGGCTAAAATCAAGTCCTGACAAAAAATCAAGCAGCCAAGCGGTTACTGACGCCGCAAGGTGATGCCATGATAAAGCTGGCGCGATTGTATGGCCCGCCAGAAGAAACGCAAGGACAGATAAGCTGGCACATCAGACAAGCTGACCAATCGGGCAATCTGTGCAGGGGAAAACCCCCGCGCATGACACGGCCCCGCGCGCATGACACGCCCCGCGCGCATGACACGGCCGGGGTCAACACACAACCTCCACCAGATCAGTAACCGCCACAGGATATTTATCAGGGCCGTACTTTAGTGCTGTCTTTTTGGCGATTTTGCAGTATTCCGAACAGCAGAACCTGAAACCCGCACCTGCCTTGCATATCCAACCGCTATCTCGTCAGAGCGCCGACACATGACCACCTTTATCACTACCTTTGGTGCCGCCTTCATGCTTGGCCTGGTCTTCAGTGCTGCGCCGGGCCCGATTTTCGCCGAATCCATCCGGCGCGGCCTGACTGGTGGTTTTGATGAGGCATTGCGGGTCCAGCTTGGCTCGCTGGTTGGTGATGCCACATGGGCCATCCTTGGTCTTGCCGGTGTTGGCATCCTGCTGCAGACCGACATGCTGAAGATTCCGATCGGCCTGGCCGGCGCTGGATATCTGGGCTGGCTGGCATGGGATTCATGGCGCGAAGCCGCCACATCCGGCCAACCGTCCGCCGAGCCGCCAGAAGACGCCCAGAACTCTGAAGGCGCTCAGGAATCAGGCACGAAAGTCAGCGGCGGCGCTTTCCGGTCAGGCATGGTTCTGTCGCTGTCCAACCCGCAGAATGTAGCCTTCTGGGCGGCACTTGGCAGTGCCTTCGGCTCGCTCGGCATCGATACGCCAACGACGATGGATTACTCCGTGTTCTTCATCGGCTTCATGGTGGCGTCAGTCGCATGGTGCTATTTCTGCGCAGCTGCGATCAGCCGCCTGTTTGGCGGGCGCAATGCTGCCTGGCATGTCTGGACCTACCGGATTTGTGCGCTGGCCTTTGCCTATCTGGCATGTGGGACTGCCTGGGAAGCCCTGCGCCTGCTGCTGGGCTGAACCCCGCCCTTTAGGCCTGCCTATTCTTCGGCCCGGGTCGACCAGTATTCACTGCCGTAATCATGGAAGATTTCCTCGCCAGCCTTGATGTCGCGGTCAGCATAAAACCGCAGGAACCGGTTATCCGTCTCATCGACTTCCCAGCTGGCATTGGCCTTGTCGCTGTGGTTGTACAGCATCCCGCATCCCATCACGACGAGATAGTCGGTTGCCGCATCCGGACTGGTGAACAGATAGTCATTCAGCCGGTTTTCTTCCTGCAGATCATCATCATCGATGACAATATAGGCACAGCGTTCAAGCGTGTCTCCGGCGGCAAGATCAACCGCCGCGAACACCCCCAGACCATGCACCGGCGATTCCTTGACGATGATCTTCATTTGATCTCTCCCACTTGTCACCAGACGAAACGCTGCTGATCATCGGGCTTCACGAAACGGCGCCGACAAGCCACGGCGAAGATGTATCTGATTTCAGGCGGGCGTGCCAGCCATCTTGCGCAGACGTTGCTGGCGCTGTTCACGCATCGCGGTGATAATCCCGGCCACCGCAATCATCGCCATGCCAACCCCGGCCAGCGGCGTCGGCCATTCGTCGAAAAACAACCGGCCCCACAGCGCAACAAACAGAAGATAGGTGAAGTCCAGCGGGGCAAGCCGGCTGCTGTCCGCCGTCTGATAGGCGCGGCTGATACAGATATTGCCAGCGATATTAAGGCATGACAGGCCAAGGAACGTTACCAGCAGGACCATCGTCAGGCTTGGCCAGCTGACCAGCAGAAACGGAAGTTCAGCCCGCAAGTCACCACTGATCGGCACGATTGCGGTAACCGCCGCGCCCACCAGACCGGAACAAAGGAACATCAAGGATACAATGAACACCAATGCCAGCGGGCTTTCCTGACGGCAATAACGGCGCAGGATCAGGATGTTCCAGGCATAGAAGAAACCGGCCATGACCGGCACCGCCTGATACAGACTGAAGGCATCGCCAAACGGGTTTAGCACCAGAAGACAGCCAGCCGCGCCAAGACACAGGGCGAAAATGCGCCAGATGCCGATGCGCTCGCCCAGAAACGGGCCGGCCAGAAGGCTGACAAACAAGGGATAGGTATAAAGGCCGGTCGCCATCTGCGCGACCGAGATTTTCTGCGATACGCCAAAGAAACAGACCATGCAGAAGGTCAATGCAAGGCCGCGCGCAAGGGCTGGCAGGGGCCGGGCCGGCCAGGCCAGCCGTACCCCGCCGCTGATATAGGCGATGCCCAGGATCATCGACAGATTGAAGGCTGACCTTACAGATTGCAGCTGCCAGAAGCTGGTATCGGCGGCCGTCTGCTTGACCAGCATATCCTGAAGAGACAGCACCAGCACGCCTGCCAGCAACAGACCAAGTGCCATCAATGGGCGGTCCTGCCGCGGGCCTTCCAGAATTAACGCCTTGATCACGCCGGCACCTGCTTGCTGATTTCCTGTCTCCCGGTCATCCGCCCAGGGTGACATAACAGCCGCAAGCCTAGTGCCGGATCATCGCACTGGCGATGAAAATCGACCCATCCTCTATCCCGTTCAGTTTCTGTATCCGACTCAGTTGGGGTCAGGCACTCGCCGCAGATAGGGCTTTACCGTCTCCCATCCATCGGGGAACAGGGTCTTTGCCTCTTCATCCGGTACCGCCGGCAGAATGATCACATCCTCGCCGGGCTGCCAGTTGGCTGGCGTGGCAACCTTATAGGCACCTGTCAGCTGCATCGAATCAATGGAACGGATCAGCTCGGCGAAATTGCGACCGGTCGACATCGGATAGGCAAAGTGCAGCCTGATCCGCTTGTCAGGATCGATCACAAACACCGTGCGCACGGTGGCATTGTCAGCCGCGCTGCGGCCCTCGGGCCCGGCAGCTTCTTTGGCTGGCAGCATGTTGTACAGCTTGGCCACCGACAGATCATTATCGGCAATAAGCGGATAGTCGGGCAGATGTCCGGTAACGTCCTTTATATCGGCAAGCCAGCGCTCGTGATCATTAACCGGATCAACCGACAGGCCGATGACCTTTACGTCGCGTTTGGCGAATTCATGTTCAAGCCCGGCCAGCGCACCAAGCTCGGTTGTGCAGACGGGCGTGAAATCCTTGGGATGGGAAAACAGCACCCCCCAGCTGCTGCCCAGCCATGCGTGAAAACTGATCTCGCCACGCGTGGTCTGCGCGGTGAAATCAGGCGCGGTATCATTGATGCGAAGCGCCATTATCATCTCCTTCCGTATCTTATGTTCCAGCGTTCTTGTGTCCCGGCATTCTTATGTCCCGGGATGCGGCTCACCTTATATGTCGCAGGTGACCTGTCTTTTTCAGATAAGCAGTCCCTGGCAGCCCGGGTAGCGGTCTGCCAATCACATTCGCTTGAACAGCGAAAACTTACCTCAAAACGCCTGTCGCGCTTTGCATCATTGCCAAGACCGAGAGCAATCACGCAAATCCATTCCCGACCTGTGGCCAGATCGTACGGGCAGATCATACGGGGAGATCATACGGGGAGATCATGCGCCCACCGGCTGGCTTTAACTTCAGTTTCTTCTAATTTTCAAATGCAGGAGCGCGCGCGATATGTCAGATTGGTCTCGCTACCAGACCGATTGCCCACACAACAGCGGTACAACAGGGGAGAGGCCAGCGTGGAACCGAAACTGATCAGCTACATCACTTCGAAATTCGGCAGCAAAAGCGACATGATGTATGCCGAAAACCTGTGGAATGACATCATCAGTGACATGCTGCCGCGCTTCAAAGAGGCCGGCGCGTTGCGCCAGGTGGTCACGCAGGTGTGGAACCAGGAAGGCAGCTTCATTCTGGGCAATCTGTGGGAATATAGCGACGAAAAGGCCTTTATCGCCTGCCAGGAATTGTTCCGCGAGGCAGAGGCGGAAATGTCCAAACGCGCCGACATCGCCAACATCATCACGCCGTCACGCGGTATCATCCTGCGGGATGTGCATCTTTAGGCCGGTGACAAAGACGGCGTCAGTCCATCCAGTACAAAGCACCGGTATGCGGTGCCAATTTTCAGGAGACCCGCATGACAGACCTTACCCTTGTTTATTTGAAGATGCGCGCCCTTGGCGAGGCACCGCAGATGCTGATGCATCATGCAGGGCTGCCCTACACTTATCAGATGGCGTGGGATCATTTCGGCATGCCATGGCCCGAGGCCAAGATGCAGGTACCCTTCCGCCAGTTGCCGATGCTGGTTGTCGATGGCGATCATCAGATCGCGCAAAGCGGGTCGATCATGCGCTTTCTGGCCGCACATATCGGCATGACTCCGGCAGACCCGGTCAAGGCAGCGCAGGTTGATTCGATTTTCGAAGCCACGCAGGAATTGTTCGCCCCGCTCAATCCGACCATCAATTTTGCCGTTGGCGACGATTTTCAGGCGAAGCGCACCGCCATTCTTGAGATGCTGGGGCCGCGCATGGGTGATTTCGACCGGATTATCGAAGGGTCAGGCGGGCCGTTTCTGACCGGCGATGCGCCGAACTACTGTGATTTTGGTTTGTTCCATCATCTTGATCTGGCCCACGCCCTTGATGCCCGGCTGCTGGCCGACCGTCCGCGCCTGTCCGCCTTTATGGGGGCGATGCGCGGCGTGACAGGCATGCAGGATTATCTGCAGGCCCGGCCAGAATTGATTGAAGTGGGCGTCAAACCCCAGCTCGTCATCGGTGGCAAGGCAGTTGCAACGGGCATGATGGCAGATTAGCGTTGGCAGGGCATCGGCGGTGCGGATAACACCGCCTGAATGCTGGTACGTGCCGAACACCGGAAAGCCGAATGACCCGCATCGCCATCCTCGATCTGACCACCCATCCCGAAGCGCTGCTGACCGGCTCTATGCGGGTGTGGCAAAGCATTTCAGGCTGGCTGTCCCCGGCCTTTGCCGAGGCTGACATGCGGCCCTTCGATATCGCAGAAGGGGAGATGCCCTTGCCGCACACCGGTGACTTTGACGGGCTGATTGTCAGCGGATCAGAATTTGGCGTGTATGACGACATAGGCTGGATTGCACCGCTGCAACGTCTGCTGCTGGACACACGCGCCGCCGGAAAGCCGATTTTCGGCATCTGTTTCGGACACCAGATCATGGCTGATACGTTTGGCGGGCGTGCCGAAAAGGCATCTGTCGGCAGGGTTGTTGGCGCCCGCAAGTTTCAACATGCCCCACACCAGTCCGGCCCCAAAAATTTTACAGCGCATGTCTGGCATCAGGACCAGGTGACACGGGTGCCGCCCGGCGCACGCGTCACCGCACATGCCGCCTATTGCCCGGTGGCCGCGCTGGACTATGATTTTGCCGCACGGTCGGTTCAGTATCACCCGGAATATGATGCCGCCCATCTGCAGGATCTGTTCACCCGCGGACGCAATGTATTTCTTGACGGCGCCACAGCGGACAAGGCAGCTGCCGAAATCAAAGCCGCCGACGTGCCGCGTGATCTTGATGCCATGGCGACCGCCGCCTTCTTCCGGCAGGCGCTGGCCGCCAAAACCTGATATGGACGCGCTGCTGATCCGATCCGGCTTGCCCCGGCAGGCTGATGCGCTAGTCTCTGGGGATTGGCACGCACATCACGTCAGAGGCCTGAAACATGAGTAACCTGAAACATGGGTGATTTTTCTCTTCCCGACAACACGCACACAGTCGTTCTGGGTATGGGCGATCTGAACGGCATCATGCGCGGCAAACGCATTCCGGCCAGCCGCTGGCAAGCCACCTGCAAGACCGGCAATGCCTGTTGCCTGTCGCTGTTCACAATGGATATGACCTGTGATGTCTGGGATACGCCGCTGGTCAATTTTGACAATGGCTTTCCCGATTTCCATATCATGCCGGCGACAAAGCCCGTGTCGATCCCGTGGGAACCGGGGGTGGCGATGTGCTTTGGCACCGGGCTTGGCATGGACCATAATCCCGTGCCGATTGACCCGCGCCAGGCCCTTGTCCGTCAGGTTGAACGTGCCGCCAACATGGGGATTGATGTGCAGGCAGGGACCGAACTGGAATTCTATCTGCTTGATCCGGAGACCTGCCGGCCCCGCGATATCGGCAATGACTGTTACGGGCTGGAACGCGCCGCCGAGCTGGAGCATGTATTGGGTCCGATCCGCCAGCAGATCGAAGCCATGGGCATCCCGATTGAACAGTCGAACCCGGAATATGCCCCCGGTCAGGTGGAAGTGAATATGCGCTATGACAGTGCGTTGCTTGCCGCTGACCGGGTGGTGATGTTCCGCTCGCTTGTCAAACAGCTGGCAACACAGCATGGCTATATCGCCAGTTTCATGGCGAAACCCTTCATCGATCTGGGCGGCAACGGCTTTCATATGCATTACTCGCTATGGTCGGATGGCCAGAACGCCATTTCGGATGACGGGACACTGAACACGACCGGCAGGCATTTTCTGGGCGGTCTGCAAAAACGAATGGTTGAGGCATCGATCTGCGGCGCAGCGAACGTCAACGCCTATCGCCGCCGCGTTGCCTACAGCTTTTGTCCGACCACTGCCAGCTGGGGCATGGATAACCGGACTGTTGGTCTGCGTGTGATTGAAGGCAGCCCCGAGGCAACGCGTATCGAAAAACGTGATGCCGGCGCCGACTGCAACCCCTATCTGCTGCTGGCAAGCGACATCGCGGCCGGGCTGGATGGTATCGAACAACAGATCGACCCGTCGCCAATGACCACCGGTGATGCCTATAAAAACAGCCATGATGCGGCGTTGCCCACCGACCTTGATACCGCGATCCGGCTGGCACGAGGGTCCGGCTGGCTGGCATCGGTTCTGGGCGACTCCCAGCTGGAGATCTGGCTGCAACAGGCCGAGCGCGAATCCGGATTTTTCCGTGCGCAGGTCACGCCGTTTGAGACGGATCGGTATCTGCGGCGCTTCTGATCTGATGGCGGGTTCGCCTGATCGTGAAGCCGCATCTCTGGAATTGTTGTGCGCCGTGGCCTATATCTTCCGTCAGAAACACCCGCACACCCCGCCCACCATGCAGAGGTTACACTGTGAAAATCACGCGCAAGGTCAAATCCATCCTCGACAATTATGATTCTGACAGCCCGGGGGTAAAGGCCAATCTGGCACGTATCCTCATGCAGGGCCGCCTTGGTGGCACTGGCAAACTTGTGATCCTGCCCGTGGATCAGGGGTTCGAACATGGCCCGGCGCGCAGTTTTGCCGTCAATCCCGACGCCTATGACCCGCATTACCATTACCAGCTTGCCATTGATGCCGGCCTGTCTGCCTATGCCGCCCCGCTTGGCATGATAGAGGCAGGTGCCAGCAGGTTTGCCGGCCAGATCCCGACCATCATGAAGGTCAATTCATCAAACTCGCTGGCGGCCGGGGGCAGCGCACCGACCCAGGCCATCACCGGGTCAGTGTCCGAGGCATTGCGTCTTGGCTGCAGCGCCATCGGCTTTACCATCTATCCGGGATCAGATGCCGCGTTTGACATGATGGGCACCTTTCAGGATATGGCCGCCGAGGCAAAGGCGCTCGGCCTTGCCGTGGTGCTGTGGTCCTATCCACGCGGCGGCGGGCTGAGCAAGCAGGGGGAAACCGCTCTTGATATTGCCGCCTATGCCGCGCATATGGCCGCCTTGCTGGGGGCCCATATCATCAAGGTGAAACCGCCAGCCGACGCGCTGGAACAGCCAGAGGCAACAAGCGTCTATCAGGCCACAGGCCTGCCGCGCAGCACTCTGGCAGAGCGCGTCAACCACATCATGCAGGCCTCGTTTGCCGGACGCCGGATCGTGGTGTTCTCGGGCGGCGCTGCAAAAGATCGTGACGGGCTTCTTGATGAAGTGCGGGCGGTGCGTGACGGCGGCGCAAACGGGTCGATCATCGGCCGCAACACTTTCCAGCGTCCGCGTGATGAGGCGCTGGATCTGCTTGGTGATATCATCGATATCTATCGCGGAAAAATCTGACCCGATCACCGTTTCCTGCCGACTGTTCTGGCGTGACATACCGGCCCTTGCGGCCTTATGCTGCTGGCCTGTTGTGAACGCATGCAGCGCCAGTGAACCAACCGGTGGGGGATCGTATGATGCGAGAAGATTTTGCCGCCTGTCGTGAAATGTATCAGCGCGACGGATATGTAACGATGAAAGATGCGGTCACGCCCGAGGCGCTTGCCGCGATGCGCACACAGCTTGATATATGGACCGATGAATCCCGGCAGCATGACGCGCCTTACGGCCAGATCATGGATGGACGGCCGCGCTTTGATGTCGAACCGGCAACGCATGGCCCCGATACACCGGCGCTGCGCCGGATCACCTCGCCAATCGAAATTTCCGACGATTTTCTGGCCGTTGCCCGCGATAATGCAGCGCTTGATCTGCTGGCCGAGGTCATGTCACCCAACATCAAGCTGCAGGCCAGCAAGGTCAACCTCAAGCTGCCCGGTTCGGGCACCAATGTGCGCTATCATCAGGATTTTCCGTTCGAGCCGCACAGCAATGATGATCTGTGTACCGTGCTGATCTTTCTTGATGATGTGACGCTGGATAATGGTCCGCTGGAAGTGGTGCCGGGCACACATCGCGGTGAATTATACACCTTGTGGCATGACGGGGTGTTCACCGGTGCCGTCGATCACAGCGTTGAGGCCACGCATCGGCCGAACGCACTGAAATGCACCGGCAAGGCCGGCGATGCCTGTTTGATGCACACCCGCCTGCTGCACGGCTCGCTGCCGAATATGACCGATGCCCCGCGCCGCCTGTTCATTGTTACCTACGCGGCTGATGATGCCATTCCACTGACCGAGAATCAGGTGCCGCACAAATATGATGGTGAGATTGTGCGCGGTGTTGCGGCCGGCCGTATCCGCACCAGCAGCTATGATATGGATATGCCGGAATATCCGAAAACGGCGTCTTTTTTTGGTCAGCAGGCCCGCAGCCGCGAGGCGGCAGATGGCGGCGCAACCTGACCGTGAATATGAAGATGAACAACAATGGAACTGGAACTGGCAGATGAAACTTCTTCGTTTTGGCGCACCGGGAGCCGAGGCACCCGGCCTTCTTGACCAGAACGGCGTGATCCGCGATCTGTCGGGTCATGTCGATGATATCAACGGGGCGGCCCTTGATACCGCTGTGCTGGACCGGCTGCGCGGCCTTGATCCGGCAACATTGCCGGCTGTTGACGCCAGCGTGCGGATTGGACCCTGCGTCGGGGCGGTGGGCAAGTTCCTGTGCATCGGGTTGAATTATTCAGACCATGCTGCCGAAGCCGGCATGCCCATTCCCGAACATCCGATCCTGTTCCTGAAGGCCAATTCGGCAATTGCCGGTCCGGATGACACAATCATGCTGCCGCGGCATTCAAGACACACCGACTGGGAGGTCGAACTTGCCCTTGTGATCGGCAAGACATGCAAATATGTCGGCAGTGATACGGCGCTGGAGTATGTTGCCGGCTATTGCGTTGCCAATGATGTGTCGGAACGCCATTTCCAGTCAAAGCTCACCGGCCAGTGGACCAAGGGCAAGTCCTGCGACACTTTTGGGCCGATCGGCCCGTGGCTTGTCACCGCTGATGAGGTGCCTGACCCGCAGGCCCTCGACATGACGCTGGATGTGAATGGCGTGCGCCGCCAGACCGGCAACACATCTACAATGATCTTTTCGGTGGCCGAGATCATCTCCCACATGTCCGGGCTGATGACCCTGCATCCGGGTGATGTGATTTCTACCGGCACGCCGCCGGGCGTCGGTATGGGCATCAAGCCGAAACCTGTCTTTCTTCAGGAAGGTGACGTGATGGAGGTGTGGATCGACGGGCTTGGACGCCAGCACCAGACAGTTGGCCGGGATGCCGGCGCATAACCGCCAGACACGGAATAACAATCAGGCCCGGAATAACAGTCAGGCCCGGAATAACAGTCAGTCTTGAAGACCCAGCTCGGCGCGGGTTGGCGGGTTGCATCCCTGCCGTCCGCAATTGATGGCAGCGGCCAGCGCAGCGCGCTGCAGGACAGTGCGCAGATCATCGCTGCTGATATCTTCCAGTGCCGCACGCCCGGTACGCCCGGTCTCGATCACCCATGCCAGAATGCTGGCCATGAATGTGTCACCGGCACCAACCGTATCGACCATCTGCGCGACCGGTGCGGACGGCACACGCATCTCAACCGCGCCAGCAAAACCGTGCGCCCCGTCCGGCCCCATGGTCAGCACGAACAGCGCCGCACCGCAGTCAGCACGGCAGTCAGCCAGCGCCTGTTCCAGTGACCGGTCAGGATACAGCCACAGCAGATCCTCGTCGCTGAGCTTGAAAATATCCACCTGCTGCATCATCCGTTTCAGACGCGCCACATAGGGATCACGCTCGGGGATCAGCACCGGCCGCACATTCGGGTCCATCGCGGTCAGAAGGCCGCGCGCCTTGCAGTCTGCAAAGCACCCTTCCCAGGCGTCTGCATCGGGCCCATCGATCAGGGCCAGCCCACCGACATGCAGAATGTTCGTTGCAGGCGGCAGCCAGCTGTCCAGCTGGTCGCGCGTGACCTGACGCTCGGCAGTGCCATTGCGGTGAAAGGCATAGCCTGGCACGCCCTCTGCGCCCAGTGAGACAACCGCCAGCGATGTGGGTTGTGATACCCGCGGCGCGGCGATGGTAACGCCGCTTTCAACCAGCCGGTCCGCCAGCAGGTCACCCAGCGCATCGCTGGAAATCGGCGTCATATAGGCCACGTCATGCCCCTGACGACCAGCCGCCATAGCTGCATTGAACGGGGCACCACCAGGATTTGCAACATAGGTTGGCAGCCCATTACCGGTCGGTGAACCGAACACAAAATCAATCAGATTTTCACCGCCAACTGCCAGCATATCCTGCACCTCCCCGTTACCCGCTGATTGGCGACAGTCCTATGCGCTGAGGGTCGCGCCGTCAAGTAACCGCCGCGATGCGCCTAGCGCACAATCGATGGCAACCAGGTGGCAGCGGCGGGAAACAGGATCATCATGACCCCATAGATGATGCCGACACCCACAAACAGCGGCACCTCGCGAAAGGCGCTGGCAGGATTTTCCTTCAGCACGCTGGCACTGGTATAAATACCGACACAGACTGGCGGTGTGATCATGCCGATACCCGCAAAGGCCACAAACACCACATACAGATGCAGCAAGCTCTGGTTGAAGGACAGCGTGATTGCCGCGAATATCGGCACCGTCAGATAAAAGACCGGCACAATCTCGATAAAGGTGCCAAGGATCAGACAAATCACCGCAAGGGCAATCCAGAACAGCGTCAGATTGGCCCCCATATCGGTGAAATAGGCTATGATCGCCTGCGGTGCCTGTGTATAGGTCAGCACCACGCTCAAGAATGTCGCGGTGGCAATGATCGCAAAAATGACCGCGGTGATTGTCGCCGTTTCCCGCAGGCTCTGCAGCAATGATGTGAAGGTCAGCTCGCGATAGATCACAAACCCCATGATGATGGCCCAGATACCGGCAACAGCGGCCGATTCTGACGGCGTCAGAATACCGGCATAGATGCCGCCAAGAATGATCAGCGGCGTCATCAGGGCTGGCAGCGCCTGACGGAAGGCCGTCCATTTCTCCGCCCCGGTGGCCGGCAAGCTGTTGCGAATATCACGACATTTGAACAGCACAACCAGCACCATCAATCCCAGCAGAATACATCCGGGGATTACACCGGCGGCAAAGGTCATCGATACCGGTACATTGGTCAGTGCGCTGAACAGGATGGCCGCATTTGAAGGCGGGATCAGCGCTTCCAGAAGCGCCGCCGAGGCTGCCAGAACAATCACGAACGGCTTTGGATATCCCTGCTCGATCATCTTCGGCATCATGATGGTGCCAACCGCGGTAATCGCCGCAAGAATCGACCCGCAGAAGGCGGCAAAGAAACCCATGGCAATCACCATGGCGATGCCCAGCCCGCCCGGCCAGTGTCCGACAAGGGCGGTGGAAAAACTCACAAGCCGTGTGGCAGCCCCGCCGCGCAACATTACCATACCGGCAAAAATAAACAGCGGCACTGCTGTCAGAACATGCTTTGTCAGCGCAGCAAACGATACCTGGATCAGCGTCGACCACGGCAAATTCAATCCCAGAATCGCCGCTGACGAACTGCCAATTCCAAACACCAGAAAGATCGGCACCGAACACAGCAACAGGATCAGCGAGACAAAAATGGACCCTGACAACACGGCCTATTCCTCCCCGCTATTGATCAATTGCTGCACATCACGCAGCGCCATTTCAGCAGCAAACAGCGCCAGAACAGCAAAACCGGTGGGAAAGGCAAGATACATCCACCAGATCGGAATCTCGATTTCCAGTTCCATCATCTGGCCCAGCATCATGTAGAGCTGTGTCGCATCAAGCCCGGCGCGCAAGAAGACAAGCGCCGATGCCAATGCGGTTATATGGATGAACAGGCTCAACACACCGCGCTGCCTGATGCTCAGAAACACCGGCAATATATCCACCTTGATATGCTGGCCGGCCTTCAGCAACGGGCCAAGCAGCGGAAATACCAGCCAGCAGGACAACACCGGCGGCAGCTCAATAAACCAGTCATAACCTGTGCCGGAAACAAACCGCGTCAGCGCGCTGAAGGCAAGTGCCAGCACCATGACAGCAACAATCAAGGCGGCCAGCGCATAAATCACCCGTTCAAGAAGGCGATTTACATGTCCAAGCCCGGCAAGGGCGGCGCGCAGCATCACGCACCGCCCCCGATCAGTTTAGTTGGCGACATAGGCCTGCGCAGCCTGCAATGCGTCCGCATCAAACATATCGGCCATGGCAGGCATGACCTCTTCACGCATCAGCTTGCCGAACTTTTCCTTTTCCGCACCGCTAAGCTCGGTCACGACACCACCGCGGGCCTGGAACTTTGAAAGGGTGCTTTCACCGGCATCAAGAATGGTGTTGGTGGATATCGCACCAACTTCCTTGCCGGCCTCGACGACAATCTGCTGCAGATCAGCAGGCAGCCCTTCGAACCAGCTGTTATTTGCCATGATGTAGGCGTCGGCAAAATACTGGTACGGCTTCTGGGCGTATTGCAGATACTCCCACCAGCTGTAGGCCTCAATCGAGCCGGGCGGGCTGTTGATCGTGTCAATCATGCCGGTTTGCAGGGCTGTATAGACCTCACCTGTTGGCAGCGACACCGTGTTGGCCTGCAGGGCATTCCACATCGGCCGCTCGCTCTTCAAAAGGGCCCGCGCTTTCAGACCCTTCATGACATCGATGCCGGTCAGTTCGCGGGCACTGCTGAATGTCATCACCGGACCAACCGGATTATACATGATCAGTTTTGAATTGCTTTTGCCGGTCAGATCGCCCCAGATTTTCTGGCCAGCCGGATCATCAAGAAAGAAGCCGCGTTGCTCGGCGTAGGACGAGAACAGGCCTGGATATGACGCCACGTTGAAGTTCTTGTTGATGGGCGGAAAGCTGACCACCCCGACAACGCCGCCAAGTTCGACCGCGCCGGATGTGATCGCGCCCAGAACATCGCGAATGCCAAACAGCTGGCCAGATGGATAATATTCGATTTTCAGCCGGCCGCCCGAACGTTCACTAACCATGTCGGCAAACATTTGCGCATGAACAGAACTCTGATGTGTCGGGCTCCAATGTCCGGACATCCGCGCGACCATCTGGTCAGCCGCTGCCGGCAATGCACCGAACACCAGCGACATAATAATCAGCAGATGCCATTTTACAGCCGCCAGAATGCGGATAATGCCATTCTCTTTTCTCATGAACTCCTCCCTTGGCTCTTTTTTAAACCATATTGTTGGGAAAATGCTGCCAAAGAAACGTCGCCCGGTAAATCAGAAATTTAAATCAGAAATT
>ERZ802827.453-NODE-453-length-21680-cov-18.429_pt1 | contig 21680 bp, 20 predicted proteins | sample MGYA00345652_ERZ802827 | MGnify/ENA primary metagenome ERZ802827 (study PRJEB30503, sample SAMEA104212372) | marine metagenome | biome: Westerlies Biome; feature: [SRF] surface water layer (ENVO:00010504) within the epipelagic zone...; material: water... | reverse complement strand
CACCGGCTGACCAGCCGCACGAAAACTTCGTCTTCCCTGAAGAGGTTCTGCCCCGTGGAAACGCCCTTTAATGCTGGTCTTGTCGCCACTGGCGGCAAAGACCTCGACTCCACTGGCTATGCCTGGTGGTCTGGAAATGCCCGCCTGATCAACCTTTCAGGCCGTTTGCTTGGCGCCCACGTGGCCCATGCCGGTTTGATGGTGTTCTGGGCTGGCGCAATGATGCTGTTCGAGGTGAGTCACTTCACCTTCGATAAGCCCATGTATGAGCAGGGCTTCATCTGCATGCCCCACGTCGCCACCCTTGGTTACGGCGTAGGACCCGGCGGAGAAGTCACTGATCTCTTCCCATTCTTTGTGGTTGGTGTTCTGCACCTGATCAGCTCAGCCGTTCTTGGCTTGGGTGGTCTGTACCACGCCCTGCGTGGTCCTGAGATTTTGGAGAACTACTCCTCTTTCTTCTCCCAGGACTGGCGCGACAAAAATCAGATGACCAACATCATTGGTTATCACCTGATTCTTCTTGGTGTCGGCTGCTTGCTGCTGGTCTTTAAGGCCATGTTCTTCGGCGGCGTCTACGACACCTGGGCCCCCGGCGGTGGCGACGTTCGTCTGATCACGAACCCCACCCTCGACCCCGGTGTGATCTTCGGTTATCTCTTCCGCGCCCCCTTTGGTGGCGAAGGTTGGATCATCGGCGTGAACTCGATGGAAGACATCATTGGTGGTCACATCTGGTTGGGCTTAACGCTGATCTTCGGTGGCATTTGGCACGCCATCACCAAGCCTTTCGGCTGGGTGCGTCGTGCCTTCATCTGGAATGGTGAGGCCTACCTGAGCTACAGCCTGGGTGCCTTGAGCTTCATGAGCTTCATCGCATCGTCCTACATCTGGTTCAACAACACCGCCTATCCATCTGAGTTCTGGGGTCCTACAAACGCTGAGGCATCCCAAGCTCAAAGTTTCACCTTCTTGGTGCGTGACCAACGCCTTGGAGCCAACATCGGTTCTGCCATGGGCCCCACCGGCCTCGGCAAATACCTGATGCGCTCACCAACCGGTGAAATCATCTTCGGTGGCGAAACCATGCGTTTCTGGGACTTCCGTGGTCCTTGGTTGGAGCCCCTCCGTGGCCCCAACGGTTTGAGCCTCGACAAACTGCAAAATGACATTCAGCCATGGCAAGTGCGCCGTGCTGCTGAGTACATGACGCACGCCCCCAACGCTTCACTGAACTCTGTTGGCGGCATCATCACCGAGCCCAACTCGGTGAACTACGTGAACCTGCGTCAGTGGCTGGGAGCAGCACAGTTCGTGCTCGCTTTCTTCTTCCTGGTGGGTCACCTCTGGCATGCAGGCCGCGCCCGCGCCGCCGCAGCTGGTTTTGAAAAAGGAATCGATCGCAAAGCAGAACCCGTTCTGGGAATGCCGGATCTCGACTGATCAATCAGCCGATTTCAACGATCGTCCAACGAGCAACCCTCATCACATAGATGGGGGTTTTTTATTGGCCAGGTGAAATCAACCAATCGTCCAGATCGCCAAAGCGCAACTCCAGTGAAACAATATCGTGAATATTTAGTTACTAATTAGACTACATATCGATTCAATCTCGTGAATCGTTGCAATACCTGCGATCTGGGCAGCATCGATTCGTAGCCTGAGTAGGCCGCTGTGATTGACGCCGCTGTGACGAACCCGGTGTCGGAGCCCGGAGCTAATCCCCCCGCAGTGGGAGTCAACACCCGAGTGATTCATCACGGTGAAAGCTTTGCTGGAGAGACCGGGTCGGTGATGCCGCCGATCTTCCCCACCAGCACCTTTGCCCATGGCAACGCTGGCGGGTTCGATTACACCCGTTCGGGCAATCCCAACTTCCGCATCCTTGATTCAGTGCTGGCGTCGGTGGAAGGCTGCGACCACGCCACTGTGTTCGGCTCCGGTGTGAGTGCCATCACTGCCGTGGTGTCGCAACTCAAACAGGGGGATCTGGTGCTCTGTGAAGAAAACCTCTACGGCTGCACCGTGCGGTTGTTCGAACAGGTGTTCGCAAAATTTGGACTGCGCACCGAATGGGTCGACTTCACCAAGCCCGAAGCTCTCGCCTCCATTCGGAACAGTCAGCCGGCCATGGTTTGGCTGGAAAGCCCCACAAACCCACTGCTGAAGGTGATTGACCTACAAGCCGTTTGCGCCGTAAGCCAACCGCTTGGCATTCCCGTTTTAGTGGACAACACCTTTGCCACAGCACTGGTTCAACGTCCGCTGGACCTTGGTGCAACGCTTTCGCTCACCAGCACCACCAAATACATCAACGGACACTCCGATGCCCTCGGCGGTGTCGTCTGCACCAATGATCCGGACTGGCATCAAAAGATGGTGTTTTCCCAAAAGGCTCTGGGATTACAACCCTCCCCCTTCGACTGCTGGCTGATCACCCGCGGCATCAAGACACTGCCACTGCGACTGAAGCAACAAATGGCGAATGCCGCTGCCTTAGCTGATCAATTGGCGTTGCATCCGAAGGTGGCATGGGTGCGCTACCCCCACCGCAACGACCATCCTCAGCACGCTTTGGCCCAACGACAGATGAAGGGTGGAGGAGCCATCGTGACCGTGAGCTTCCAGGCCAGCCAAGAGGAAACATATCGACTCTGCAAGCAGTTGAAGTGGTTCACGATGGCCGAAAGCCTTGGTGGCATTGAAAGCTTGATCTGCCACCCAGCCACCATGACCCATGCCGCCGTGTCGGCTGAGGTGAAGGCCAAACTCGGCATCGACGACGGTCTGGTGCGCTTCTCGGTGGGCTGCGAAGACTTGGTGGATCTACAGGCCGACCTAGCGCAAGCCCTGGAGCTGCTGGCGTGAGCGAGCGAAACCTGCTGAAGGAACCTTGCTGGCAGGGATCAGACCTCGGCCATCCTCTGCCCGATCACCCCCATGCCGTGTCGATGGCTCTGCCTCGATGGCGTGATGTGATCGCCTACGAAGAGCACGAAGCCACCTGCCGTGCAGCACTGCAAACGATTTATCCCCGCTTTGGACTGCACCCGTTCCTCCAAGAGCTAGTCAAACAAGTGTCCAGTGACGGCATGGGAGTGTGGCCCTTCGCTAGCAGGGCCGCTGCCCTAGCAGCCCAGAAGCATTGCCAAAGGAAATCGCCCCAATCGAGCCTTCGTTTGCTGGATCAACACAAGATCAGCTGTTTATGCACGGATGCCGCGGCCAACGCCCATGCCAAAGCCTTTTGGCAACACACAGGACTCGGAGCTTCATCGCGGCAGGCGGCCATCGCCCTTGGACGCGAGGAAGCGCCATCCTCCGATCAGGGGGAGAAGGCACGTCGCATCGTTCGGCAACGGCTCGCCGAAATACACCATTGCCCTGAAGAGCACATCAGCCTCGTTCCAGCCGGCATGGCTGCACTCCACGCTGGATTAGAGGCCGTTCAAACCCTGCGACCGGGCCGACCCACCTTGCAGCTGGGCTTTCCCTATGTGGATGTTCTGAAACAACCTCAGGTGGTGTTCCATGGCAGTGAGTTGCTCAGAAGCACGGATCTGGGCGACATCGTCGCAACATTGGACCGACTGGATCCCGCGGCGGTGATTGTGGAACTCCCCAGCAATCCGCTGTTGCGCTGTGTGGATTTACCGGCCGTCGCGGAACTCGCCCATGCCCGAGGGATCCCCCTCATCGCCGACGACACGATCGGAACTGGGATCAACCTCGAGTCACTCCCCTACGCAGACCTAGTTTTCACCTCGCTCACAAAAAGCTTTGCTGGACGCGGCAATGTGATGGCGGGATGTCTGCTGATCAGCCCCGACTCGCAGTGGAGGGCCACCCTGCTGGAGGCCGTCGCACCAAGGGCGAGCCTGAGCGACGCCGATGCCATCGCCCTAGAACACAGCAGCCGCGACGTGAACGAACGGGTGCCACGCCTGGATGCCAATTGCATAGAACTGGCCCAAAAGCTGGAGAAGCATCCAGCCGTGAAGCGTGTGCTGCACCCCAAAGATTGCAAGAACTTCCAGGCCCTGAAGAAGCGCGGTGCCGGAGATGGTTGTCTGCTGAGCTTCGAACTGCATGCAGGCGAACGCAATGCCCAACGGGTTTTCGACGCGCTACAGATTTGCAAAGGACCCAGCCTGGGCACCTCCTTCAGCCTGGTGTGTCCTTACACCCAACTGGCCCACTACGACGAACTGGACTGGGCTGAAGCCTGTGGTGTTCCAGCTCATCTGCTCAGGGTTTCGGTTGGACTCGAACAACCAGATGAGCTCTGGAGCCGCTTCCAAGAAGCCCTAGCCCATGCAACCGACCCACACAAAGTCTGAAAATGCCGTTAACAACTGAAGTTTTTACGAGCCAAATCACTAAGTTGACGTCTTAGGGCCAATTCCAATACAGACGCGTTATGTCTCGCATTTACGACGACAACAGCCTCGCCATCGGCAACACCCCGCTGGTGAAACTGAATCACGTCACCAAAAACTGCAAAGCCACCGTTCTCGCAAAGGTCGAAGGCCGCAATCCCGCTTACAGCGTGAAGTGCCGGATCGGCGCCAACATGATCTGGGACGCAGAAAAGAGCGGCAAACTCACCAAAGACAAGGTCATTGTTGAGCCCACATCGGGCAACACAGGGATCGCTTTGGCCTTCACCGCCGCGGCACGTGGCTACAAGCTGATCCTCACCATGCCGGAGTCGATGTCGATCGAACGGCGACGTGTCATGGCTGTGATGGGAGCCGAAATCGTTTTAACCGAAGCTGCCAAAGGCATGCCGGGTGCGATTGCGAAAGCCAAGGAGATTGCCGACAGCAATCCCTCCAAATTTTTCATGCCTGGGCAATTCGATAACCCAGCCAATCCAGAGATCCATTTCAAGACCACCGGTCCTGAAATCTGGAACGATTGCGATGGCGCCATCGACGTGTTCGTGGCTGGCGTTGGCACCGGCGGAACGATCACCGGCGTGTCGCGCTACATCAAAAATGAAGCGGGTAAAGCGATTGAATCCGTCGCGGTGGAGCCAACAAATAGCCCCGTGATCACCCAAACCATGAATGGTGAGGCGGTGAAGCCTGGTCCCCACAAGATTCAGGGCATCGGTGCTGGCTTCATCCCCAAGAACCTCGACCTCTCCGTTGTCGACAAGGTCGAGCAGGTCACCAACGAAGAATCGATCGCCATGGCACTTCGTCTGGCCGAGGAAGAGGGTCTATTAGTTGGGATCTCTTGTGGCGCTGCTGCCGCAGCGGCCATTCGCCTTGCAGAACAGGATGCCTATGCGGGCAAAACCATTGTTGTGGTTCTACCCGACCTCGCTGAGCGTTATCTCTCCTCAGTGATGTTTGCCGAAGTGCCCACTGGAATCATCGAACAACCGGTCGCGGTTTAATTCAGCGCTGGCCCCTCAAGCCAAAGGCTTGCTTCGCCCCGCACAGTGTGCGGGGCTTTTTTTTGGGCACCGTCAATTCGGGGTCACCCCTGGCAATACAGCGTCCGGAGAAATCCACATGGCATCGCCATAGGAAAAAAACCGGTACTCGCGATCAATCGCCTCGGCATACAGCGCCAACAGCTTCTCCCGACCAATCAGGGCACTCACCAGCAGCAACAAGGAACTTTTCGGCAGATGGAAATTGGTTAACAGTCCTTGAACAACCCGAAATTGATAGCCCGGTTGAATCACCAGATTCACCGGTCCGGTGAATGGTTTCAACACGCCACCATGCATTTGTGCTGCCCCCTCAAGGGCACGAACACTGGTGGTTCCAACGGCAATCACGCGGCCACGGCACTGCTGAATCGCCTTCACCACTGACGCATTCACTTCAATCCATTCGCTGTGCAATGCCAACTGCGTGAGATCTTCTGTTTCCACAGGGCGAAACGTACCCAGCCCCACATGCAGCGTGATGCGCGTCAGCTCGACGCCCTTGCTCTGCAAACCAGCCAACAGTTCATCGCTGAAATGAAGGCCTGCCGTGGGTGCCGCAACAGCACCGGGTCGATCCGCATAACGGGTCTGGTAACGCTCGGCATCAGCCGGATCATGACGATCGATGTAAGGCGGCAATGGAACTTCTCCGCACTGATTGAGCAGCGCTTCGATCGACTCCGCATCGCTGCAATCGGTCGGAAACTGCACAATCCGTCCCCCACTGGCGGGGTCTTCCGCCACCACTTTTAAGGTCAAATCTGTGGAGTCGATCCACAGCTGATCCCCCGGACGCATGCGCTTTGCCGGCCGAGCCAAACACAGCCATCGGCCATCACCACGGGGCTCCAGAACCAGCAATTCAGACACCCCACCACCGGATCGCCGCACCTTGAGCCGCGCCTTGAGAACCCTGGTGTCGTTCACCACCAGCAAATCACCGGGACGCAGTTCCTCCAGCAGATCCCAAACGGTTTGATGCCGCGCTGCCTCCACACCATCAGCGTGGCTAGGTGCCATCAACAGCCGCGCCTCGTGGCGGGGATTCACCGGTGCCTGAGCGATTCGCTCAGGCGGTAATAAGTAGGCGTAACTGCTGAGCTGTTGGTCTAAAGACTCCGACACCCGAATCAGAGCGCCAAGCTCTCCGGACGGTTTTCAATCAATTCAGCCAGATCTTTCAGGAACGACGCTCCATCAGCGCCATACACAACCCGATGATCTGCGGTGAGGTTCACCTGCATCTGACGTTTCACCGCAATCGAGCCATCCTTTCCGGCCACCACCATGGGGCGCGAGGCGGCAACAGCCAAAATCGCCCCAGTGCCGGGAGGAAGAATCGCATCGAAGCGATCCACTCCAAACATGCCCAAGTTGGAAAGGGTGAACGTTCCCGTGCTGTATTCCTCAGGCAAGAGCTGCTTGCTGCGCGAACGCTTGACCAGATCGGCCCATTGACGCGACATCTCATAGAGATCAGTGCGATCGGCTTGGCGCAACACAGGCGTGATTAAGCCACCGTCTTCCATGGCGACGGCGATGGCCACATTCACCTCGGCGGGGTAACTCATACCCGCTGCGGTGGTGGCCGCATTCACCTGAGGGTGCCGGGCAAGGGTAACGGCCACAGCCTTGGCCAATAGGGCCGTCATCGTGACGCCCTTGGGCTTCACCTGTTTATAAAAAGCATCCAATTTGTCGGTGGTGATGGTGTATCCGACGCGGAAGCAAGGCACAGCCAAGCTGGCTTCCATGTTGCGGTTCACAGCCCCTTGCAGGGTGTTGAACGCCACCGTTTCACCAGGACGGCCAAAGCTGTTGCCAGCAGGTGCCGCTGCTGCTGGAGGAGCTGCTGGAGCTGCGGTTGAGCTGGCAGATCCCCCAGAGGCTGGGGCGGTTCCTTCCGCCACCCGCGGCACCGAAATGGGCTGACCGCTGGCCTGTTCCACGTCTTCGGCCTGGATGCGCCCGTGAGGACCACTGCCCCGCACCGTTGCCAAATCCACTCCCATCTGGGAGGCCAACTTCTTGGCGCGGGGACTTGCCACCACCCGGCCGTTACTGACGACTGGAGCAGCCACCACTGGAGCAGCAGCCACCGGTGCCGGAGCTACCGGAGCAGCCGCCACTGGAGGAGTGGGGGGTGTGGCTGCTGGAGCTGCTGCTGCGGCAGGGGCTGCTGGTGCTGGAGCGTTGGCTTTGGCGTCAGCGATCTCAGCTTCTGTTTCCACAATCAAACCGATGGTTTCCCCCACCGGTGCCGTGCTGCCAGCTGGCATCAAAACAGCTGCCAGAAAGCCATCTTGAAACGACTCCACATCCATGTCGGCTTTATCCGACTCCACCACCAAGACAGATTCCCCACGGGCGACCTTCTCGCCAGGCTGTTTCAGCCACTCGACGATCTTGCCCTCCGTCATGGTGGAGCTAAGAGCCGGCATGAAGATGTCGTGGGTCGCCATTGAGTCCTAATGCCAGAGGGTTTAGGGACGCTGTCCAAGTCTTTGTCCAAGACTTGTTCAACTCGTTCTTCAATTTTAGAGCGGTGCCAGCACCCCCCTATTTCGCTATCGGCACCACTTCAAGAGCGATTGCCAAACAGGCGCGCACAAACCCTTCAGCGAGGGGCGAAGCCCCACGGAGACACAAGCATTTCGGATTGGACCGAATCAATATTGACTTGCTTCATACCATTTACCGGCGTGCTTATTGTCTTGCCCTAAATGTATTCATAGCTGCGACAAGGGTACTTAGTCCTGTGATCACACAATTGGGAGACCGAGTTGTCAAAGCAGAACGGCCACGCCAATGTCCCTGATTAAGGACTCTATGAAGATGTTTGTAGGTGACAGTGCACTTGGCGGCAGGGACTCCAAGGATGAGGAGTAACTGCTCTAAAAAGCTTGTCTCCATACGTCTACATGCTTTCAGAAGGACAAAAAGTCAGCATGGATGTCCACCCTGATGCGGTGATTACTGAGGACTTCTACTTAGATGCCAATGAAGTGGTTCATGTCGTGATCGGGCAAGAAGAGGAAGAGAAGTTGGTTGCTCTCCAAAAAATCCTGAATGAGAACGATTGAGTCTCTCTTGCATCGATGCATCAAAGTCGCAGTCGAAAAGAGGAGTTGATCTTCCGACATGCAGAACATCGTTAAACGGGAAAGACGGCATGAAGCATGTCCTGGATCAGGACATTCCCGTCACGCCCAGCAAGTCAGACAATTCATCAATTTGAACAGGTCCCTTGTCTCTATCTTCCACAAAAGTGACTTCATACCCTTCGTAGTTTTTCATCAAATCAAGCTCAAGCAGCTGTCCATTCAGAAACATCCTGATATTGATCCCCCAGTCGGCACATTGAACCAAGAGGGATTCAACTTTATCGCTCTCACACGCATTAAATAGATTTCTGATTGTTTCTTCCGTTTCATTGCTGTCCATCAGAAATACCCCTCTTTCGGGTTTAGTGCTTTCCGCTGGAACATACCAAGAACGTTTAAATACGACCGTATCAAAATGATCTATGGGATCAGCCGGTCCATCAGATCTCCAGCTTCATCAATGACCCCCTGAACCATAGAAAGCCTTATTCCCATGAATCGTCTGATTCACGACACACCAGAGAACTTCAACGCTTCATATATGCATTGGCATACTGATCAATCACATCTGGATCATAGTGCTGCCCAGACAAGAGCTCAGTAATCTTGTATGCCATAGCCCTAGATGTGGCGGCATAACGAAGTCCAAGCGGTTTAAGCTTCTTCCCTTCTTCTCTAAGCTGATCAATCTTCGAGATACGGTACTGTTCTTCAGTCAGATCAATCACATCGCCAGTACTATTTTGCAACCACCAGTGATAGTCATGAGATTCGTCATATTTACAAGTGCCTCTATAGCAATCAAAATCTTTCCAAAAAAAGCGATGAAGTGTATTCACCGCAAACAAGCACCAGCCCCGAGTTGAATTATCAGAATCAGCATTTTTGCCTCTTATGGTTGAATCTTCAGCTTGAACAGCCGCAGAACTTGAATAATTTTGCGCGATATCAAGTGTTGAATGCAACCACCTCTTGCCCGAAGGCCTCTTCTCTAGGACCATCCCCATGGGTTTAACAAAAAGATCTAGATAACATTGAGAAACCATCTTTAGATTAATATCAGTTGCAGGCAAGGAAAGATCACCACTCGTGAATTGATCAGCTGGGAACATGCCCTCGAAATAGGGTGTCATGACTCTCTTGCCATCAACACAAAGACGACCTTCACGGCTGGAAAGAAGAAACCCCATCTGACTTTATTAAAACCTTTTATTTTATTGATTATTGTTTAGATCGTAGTGCAAGGGCATTGGTAAATCATCTCTTTTTACGGACTTCAGCATACCCACATGCTTGTCTTGATTCCTAGCAACCTGTTGAGCGTTCAAAAGACCCAGGGGAATCATGCCCACGCGACCTAAAATCAATGTTCAGACAAAGGATATCGATGAGGCGAATATATTTCTCATCGCGTCCAATCTGAGTACGGCTGAAGAACTCGAGATAACACCTATGGTCACCCTAAAATGTGCTCTATGCAACATATTATACTAGATATCTCCATACCTATTGCTTAACATCTGACTGCTTTCGCTTGGACTCGTTCTACGAACTCACAATGACATATTACTTACGCTAAATAATACCTCATCACCACTCTTTTAGATATCTTCGATATTGTTTACAAGGGGATCGATTTGGATGAGTATAAGTCGATGCTCAATCAATTGAGTGCTGCAGAGCCAAGAAAATAAGAAAAGAGTTGCCCGTTGAGGATGATGAAATGCATGAGTTTATGGAACCTTATTGAAGTGGTCACTCAATAAAATAAAAATGTGCATGACCGCCATAGAACACTGTTTTTGGGTTTCCGTGAACGGTCTGGTACTTGGATTGCCCTGCGACATCGCCCGCTCCAACGATCAGGAGGCGAAGATGAATGCATATGGAATTCAAAACTCTCTCCGGGCGTGTTTTTAGCGAGCAACAGGCCATCGACCTCCTGGTGTCGCTAACGGCCTCTGATGCCAATTCGGAGAAGAAGTGGCGAGGGTTTTACAACTCACTATCCCCTGCTGAGTTGCAACAAGAGTGGAACGACCACTGGTCGTCGAACTGATCGGTGGCAATGGCAGCACCAGTGGATTGGAGATCGTCCCCAGGGTTTAGTGCCCGTTCCTACAACAACGTTCCAGACAATCAACAATAATTCGACCGTCCCAGCAGGGGATGCGTCGAACTTGGGGAGGTCTGGGGAGACCTTCCTTTTTTTGTGCTCGGCTCACCTTTTGTCGAGCGCAATCACCCCACAAGACACATCATGCATCCACGAAAAGCTCATCCTGAGGAGCGACCTTCTGCCGATGCATACCCAGTTCTTTGATGTTGAGCAGGTTGTTCAGTCGGACGTACCTTGATTCAATGTCTGATTCAGAGGTGCCAACGTTGTCGGCAATCAACCTGATTCGGGCTCCATTCAGCAGATTGTGAGTGATGTGCGTGGATCTCAGTGAGTAAAGAGTGAACCGCTTGGATTCAGTGCCACGCTCCTTTCCCTTGAAGAAGCACGTCATCGCTTCATCCACTAGCGCCTGATACTTGGCACGAATCTGCTCTAACGAAACAACATCCACATCCCAGCGAACCTCATCGAGTCGCGCGTCTGCCTCAAACTTCCTCATGGAACGTTTGTCTTCCTTGTTGATGATGTGGAACAGAGGATTCAGAAATAGGGGTGTGTCCTTATCTGGTTTTAGCAGCAAAGGAATACGACCTTGGTGCCTCCATCTGTAATTTTTAATTGCACCGGTTTCCACCAATTGATTGTGGTCTTTGATTTGCTGATTGCGAAGTTCCACTCCCTTGAATAAATGAGATTGAACCGTATCAATCCAGTAACCATTCATCACCGCAGTTCGCTTCGATCCTTTCGTAGAGGGAGCAACCCGCACCATCCCCTTCAATCGTCCATCAGGCATGGTCTGGATTTCTAGATCACCTAAGCGAAGGGCCCGCGCTTCATGGGGGCGACCTCCGAAGTGATACATAAAAAAAATCCAATTATAAAGCCAACGTTTTCTCCACGCCTTCAATGCATCATCAGCTTCCATATCATTATCTTCGACCCATCGATTCATGCACGACTTCATCGCATCCCACTCCTTGGGCAAAAATGCTGGATTCGCATCGTCACTGCACTCCTTCGTTTGACGAAGCTTGGTGATCAATGGGAACGAATTAGCATCTAAATAGTTCCTCTTCACCATCCAACTCATCAATTCATTGATCGTTGTTATGTCGGAATTGATCGTAGAAGCAGAGAGCCCCTTCGTAGCCTTTTTCCATTGACCCTTGATTTCAACCTTTCCATAAAAAGTGGAATAATTTTCAAAACTACTTTTGCCGATGTCGCTTATATTATTGATGCCAGATATCTTGGCGTAGGGAATAATTCTCTGATAGATACGCTGCGTATAGGTATCCACAGAACTTTCTTTTATCGCTCCGCTTTCACACTGTTCTTGCTTCCAGGCGAGGAACTGTTTACAACCATTGGCAAGATGATGCTTCTTACTTCTAGAGACTGGAGGATGATTGATCGTCGCCGCATAAACATCCAATGCCTTGTCGTGGGCGACTTTTAGATCTGTTGTACCTAGTGAAATATTGGTGTATTGAGTGTTACCTCGGTGAATCCGAAGAGTCAGATATTCCCGATCCGCATACGCAATGATGTGCGCCCGTCCATTCAGGGTTTCTTGCTTGAACTGGATCTTGGGCATCGGGGCGACGTCTCCAAGTCTCTGCCCACAGCAGGAGCAGAGACTTCAACCTTCAAGCACGCTAGTCACACTGTCTAAGTCTTGTCCAAGCAGCAAACTGATTGGCAGCATTGAACTTAGACAATGCTGCAGATTGCAAAACCAAACTCCGAGAGCTGATCAGATCAGTTGAGGGGTCAGCCAAAGACTGAAATCAACCCTCTTCAATCGACTGCACAACACCATCACGAACAACGATGGCAACCTGCATTTTTTGGACGAGGTTGTCGCCCACCTTGAGCTCACAGGTGCTCTCCAACTGACCCTGTTCGACGATCTGATCCATCTCCAGTTCACGGACCTGAGCTTGCTGCTGCAACAGATTGCGCTTTTGCTCTTCGAGCTCAGCGCGCTTGGCTCCCACCTGTTGCTGGATCTGTCCCACTTGCTCCTGAACCCTTGGGTCCAGGGGATTCGCACTCTGACGACGAACCTGATCCACGACGTCCTGACCCTCCTGTTCCAGCTGCGCCAGCTGCTGGTCGGCTGTCGCGATGCCATTGCTGAGCTCACGCTCGGCTTCCTCTTTCCAGGTTGGAGTCACCACGGCACGCACCGTGATCGGACGCTTGATGTTCAGGAACGTGCCGTCGGACATGGACTTCGAAGATTTGATTTAAGCGTCACAGGCGTTCATGCTTCGGTCAATCACCGGAGAACCGCACCGATCACGTTCGAAGGGCTCCCCCAACAGTTAGCGGTTGTACATCCCTCGGATTCGTGCGTGATCTCGGGCGGTGATTCGGTCGCGACGTTGCTTGAGGGTTTGCGTGAGTAATCCGTTGTCGATGGTGAAGGGATCGACCAAGACCACGCCCGCCAGCCGCTCATCCCCTCGGGCCCCAACGCGTTGCTTCAACAGTCGATTGCATTCCTGCATCAGCAATCGGAGCAGCGCTTGATCAGCTGGCTTTCCGCCTAAGTCGTCAGCAAGGTTGAGTCCTTGCTCACGAGCCCAATCAACAATCACTTCAGCCCTAGGCACGATTAACGCCGCCAATTGGCGCTCGTCCTGGCCCACCAACATCACCTGCTCGATCAATGGACTCGCCACCAAGACGTCCTCCAACGGACCGGGCTCAATGTTCTCGCCACTGCTTAAAACAATCGTGTCCTTGGCGCGGCCGGTTAAGGCCACCGAGCCATCCGCTAACAACATCCCCAGATCACCAGTATCGAACCAACCATCAGCATCCAGAACTTTTGCAGTGGCTTCGGGTTTACCCCAGTAGCCCCCCATCACCTGCGGTCCGCGCACCAAAACCCTCCCCCTCTGACGAAAACCCAGGGGGACTCCTGATTCAGGATCCACAACGCGGAATTCGGTGCCCGGCAACGGCAAACCCGAACTGCCGCGAATGTTGTGCCAGGGGCGCCGACAACTGATCACAGGACTGGTTTCGGTGAGGCCATAGCCCACCAGCAGTTCGATCCCCACCGCTTCAAAAAACGCATCGATGTGGGGGGCAATCGCTCCACCTCCACTAATTGGATAGGCAAGCTGCCCTCCGCTCAGCTGACGTCGCACCTTCGGCCACAACAAGGCCGATGCCAAGGCATGCAAAGGCCAGCGGAGACATGCCACCCCAGCGGCTTGGAACCGTCCCAACCAGGACACAGGCTCCAACATCAAATCGTTCGCCCGACGCAGAGCTTGTCGCTGGGCAGAACTGTTGCTGAGCGCAGAACGAAGCAAGCGTTGACGGGAGGGCGGAAACGTTTTCACCACCTCCTCGAAACCGGCCTGCACCGACTCCCACAACCGTGGAACGGTGGCCATGGCAATCGGTTGCACCCGGGGCAGATCCTTTTTGAGCTGCTTAATCGTGGTGTAGCTCTGCGTGCAGGCACACGACAGGAAGTAGTAGCTGGCACTGCGCTCGTAGGCATGCCAAATCGGCAAAACACTCAACACCGGATCCCCTGGCTTGGGATAAGCCACACAGGCCAGGGAGCGAATTTGATGCAACAGGTTGGCGTGGGTGAGCGGCACCCCCTTGGGCTGACCGGTGGTCCCTGAGGTGTACAAAATCGTGGCCACCGGAGACGCAGCTCCAGCAAGGTCTTGGCTGCGCTGAAGCGGAGCCAAGCCCACCGCCGATGCCAGCAACGCGTCCCAACCGGTGAGTTCATCCACCGGATCACCCTCCAGCTGCACCACCACCTTCAAGCGCGTTCGCTGCTCCGGTGTCAACGCCAAGCGGCGCCACAGATCAGCGTTCTGCACCACAAGAGCTGTGGCTTTTGAATCATCAAGGATGTATCGGAGCTCCTCAACAGGAGCAGACGCACCGCGAACCGCATCAGCGGCACCACAACGCATGAGAGCTTGATCCGCCACCAACCAGCGGGGACTGTTTTCGGAGAACAACGCCACAACATCGTTCTCTCGCACACCCTTGGCTTCGAAAGCTGCAGCGGCCGTCGCAATGCGTTGGGCCAATTCACCAAAACTGAACTGTTCCGGATGGCTGGCGTGGGGGGCATCAAGGGCGGTGATCGTTCCATACCGATCCGCTAACCATGGCCACATGGCATCCACCCGGGAGAAGCTTTGGGTGTGGCCATGCCGTTGCAGCGACGTCGTTTCCCTAGCGGTCGGGGTCCAGCTGGCCGTCATCCGAGACGTTGCATCGATCAGCACAGGCGTATCACGCCTGCGGGGTCCACGCCAAGTGGAAGCGTGCGGCAAGGGACTGGCGAAGCAAAGGCTGCACATCGCTCACCGTCAGCCCGGGCAACCAATCGCAAAGTCGTCCGACCGGATGCCCGACCAATCCACAGGGTGTGATTTCGGCAAATCCCTGTAATTCGCAATCCACATTCAGCGCCAATCCATGTTGCGTAATCCAGCGTCGACAGCCCACACCAATGGCGGCCACCTTGCATCCCTCCATCCACACCCCCGTGAGGCCTGGTATGGATTCACCTCGGAGGCCTAAATCATGCAAAACATCCAGCACCACATGCTCCAACTGCCGCATGTACCAGTGGAGATCTGGACTGTGCCGTTGCAAATCCAAAACGGGATACGCCACCAACTGGCCCGGCAAATGATGGGTCACTTCTCCGCCCCGATCAATGCGATGCAACGGGGCCGGCGATTCGTTGGGGTCGAAATGCAAGTGTTCGGCACTGGCACCCCGCCCGAGCGTGTAACAGGCGGAATGCTGCAGGAGCCACACTGCTGCGGGGCTGGAAGGATCCTCGAGAAGGCGTTGCTGCCAAAGCTGCTGATCCCGCCAAGCCCGCTCAAACGGGATGAGCGCGGATGGCTCAAAAAGAAATGCCTCTGCGGGGTGTTCCGAAGAGCAACGCGTTACTAACTTGCCGATATCCACCGGCACAAGGGCAAACGATGAAGGTGTTGATCCATGGTCGCAACCTCGAGATCACTCCTGCGCTGCGGGAGTACACCAACACAAAATTAGAACGGGCCACGTCCCATTTCGGTGATGCCATCCGTGAGGCCGATGTTCACTTGTCTGTGGCCAGGAACCCAAGGGTGCCCCAGCAAACAGCAGAGGTGACTGTGTTTGCAAATGGCACGGTGATTCGTGCCCAAGAACGCAGCGAAAACCTCTACGCCAGCATTGATCTGGTGGTGGGCAAGCTGGCGCGACAGCTGCGCAAATGGAAAGAGCGTCATACGGATCACCACCACAGCCACGGGCACAGCGCCAGCCTGACGCCCAGCACGGAAGAAGTGAGTGATGACAGCGCCGTTGAGGGCTCACTCATAGATGGGAAGGAGGCACAGCTCCCCGATCCAGGCGTACGACGCAAATATTTTTCGATGCCACCGATGACGCTCGATGACGCTCGGCATCAACTGGACGTGATCGACCACGATTTTTATCTCTTTAGGAACAGTGAAACGAATGAACTGCAGGTGATTTATCGCCGAAATCACGGCGGTTATGGCGTGATCCAAGCTCGGGATTAACGGGATTCGAGCCAATAAAAACTGAGTACCTCCAATTGAGTACCTCCAACTAAGCCCTGTGATGGCCGCAATCCCCAAGGACCTTCCAGACCTGCCACCACTTCTGGATCAGGCCATCCTCGATCCATTACTGAACGACGAACAACTCCATGAGTTGTGCGATGCCAGTCGCCAGGAAAACGTTCGCGCCATTTGCACCAGCCTGCAGCAGTTACCGCTGCTGCGTCAGCGGTTGGGAGCATCCGAAGGGGGGCCGAAATTGATCGCAGCGATCGGATTTCCATTTGGCGCCCTTCCCTCTGAACTCAAACAGGCGGAAGCGGAATGGGCTGCATCCCAGGGCGCCGAAGAGCTGGATGTTGTGCCTGATTTCCGAGCACTGGCCAATGGATCAATCACCACCTTTGCCGATGAGCTAGGTGCGCTCTGTGGCCTGGGATTACCGCTAAGGGTGATTCTCGACATGGCCCGATTAACGCAGGATCAACTCGCCCTCGCGGTGGAAGCAGCCATCGATGTTGGCGCTACGGGCGTTCAAACCGGCAATGGCTTCGGTCCTGCCTGTCACCCGGAGCAGGTGCAACAGCTGACGGGGCTCTGCCGCAAACGCTGCGCCATCAAAGCGGCCGGTGGCATTCACAGCATCGATCGCGTTACGGAGCTGGTCGAAGCCGGTGCCGACCTGCTGGGCACCAGCAGTGCGCCCCAATTGCTTCAATCCCTTCGCCAACCGATGGGCTAAGTGGCGGACCGGCGATTGGAGGGCCTAGCCCTGAAGGTGGGACCACTCGGGGAAAATGATCGTCTCCTCAGCCTGCTGAGTGATGCAGAGGGGCTGACCCGATTTGCCGTACCTGGCGCGCGACGCCCCAAAAGCAGCTTGGCAGCGGCCGCCCCACTCACCCTGCTGGAACTCCAGGTGGGGGGTCGCAGTGGTCTGGGCCGCGTGCGCCAATTGCGAGTGCTGCGCAGTTTTTCCAGGCTGGGGAAACGTTTGGAAACCCTGTCTGCCGCCCAAGCCCTTTGCGACCTCTGCCTGCAGTTGGCCGCTGACGATCCAGTGCATGGGCTACTGAGCACCGTGCTGCTGCATTTGGAACGGTTGGAAGAGCATGCCGACGATGCTGATCTCGTCTTGGCAGGCACCGTTCAAGCCTCCATACACCTGCTCACACTCGGTGGCTACGGCCTACCCATGCAAAGTTGCTGCTTAAGCGGTGCACCGCTGGATGCTCCCCTGGGCCAATGGGACTGGCGCTGCAGCTTGTTGCCAGAAGACGGGTTCGCCATCGATTCGCAACCCGGCTCCGCCATCGAGCTCAACCCATCGGAACTGGCCCTCCTGCAGCGACTCGTGCGAGCCGATTTGCCACGCCGGCAGGACGGGGAACTGATGGGGCCCCAACGGGTTTGGCTGCGGTTACTACGGGTCGTTGAACTTTGGGTGCGCACCCACCTAGCGCACCGCAGTCGGGCCCTCGCCATGCTCCGCGAAACACTGATCAACCCGGCATAAGCCATCATGGCCGCGACGCACTGACTCCTTGAGCGGTCCAAGCCTGTCCACTCCAGAACCCGCCCTGCCTACAGGCGGCAACCCGGAAGGAAACCGGGGGATCCAGGCCGTGATGGCACTGGGGGATTTTCGCAAGCTCTGGCTGGGGCAAATCTTTTCCCAGTTAGCCGACAAGTTCTACATCGTGTTGATGGTCTTTTTGATCGATCAACACCTGCTCGTGATGGGTGGTGGAGGCTCGGGAGTCCTGGCGAATATGGCCTCCGATTACGGGCTCGATATCAGCACCCGTACCAAGGTGATCACCCTGTTGGCGACCGGCATTTTTGTCGCCAACACCATTCCCGCCATGGTGCTTGGAACCCTGGCTGGGGTGTGGGCCGACCGTTGGCCAAAGCGACGGGTAATGGTGGCGTCGAATGCGCTGCGAGCCCTCTTGGTGGTGTTCACTCCCCTGTTTCTTCTGCCTGGCCCTCTGTGGCTGGGGTTGCCATGGGGTTACTGGGGTTTGGTGGGGATGACATTTCTCGAATCAATCCTCACCCAGTTCTTTGCTCCCTCTGAGCAAGCGGCGATTCCAGTCCTGGTACCAAACGAACACCTCTTGGCGGCCAATTCTCTTTATCAGGCCACCAGCATGGGGGCAACGATCCTGGGATTCGCCCTGGGGGAACCCATCCTCCGCGCACTGCATCATCTGTTCGCCTTCGCGGGGATCGATGGCGGTGAATTTGTTCTGCTTCCGCTTTGCTACGGCCTGGCAGCATTGAGCCTGGCGAGGTTGTCCTTGCGAGAGGCACCAAAGCCACCGCCAACCGCATCGGTTTGGGCCGAGATTGGTGAGGGCCTACAGGTGTTGCGCCAGGTGCCCTCCGTTCGAGGAGCCATGCTGCACTTGGTGCTCCTCTACAGCCTGCTCGCCGCCCTCTATGTGCTGGCGCTTCAGCTCGCCGCCCTAATCACCAGCCTCGGACCTTCCGGGTTCGGTGCGCTCCTCGCCATGAGCGGTGTGGGCATGGCGATCGGTGCCATCGTGATTGCGCAAATGGGACATCGGTTCAGCCGACGCCGCCTCACCGCCTCAGGCCTTGGCACGATCACCTGGACGCTCGTTCTCTTGAGCCAGCTGCGCGGATCCCTGGTGTTTACCTTGACCCTCTGCGGGATCTTGGGCATTGGTGCAGCCATGGTGGCCATCCCCGCCCAAACCACCATTCAAGAGGAAACCCCAGAGGCAGAGCGCGGCCGCGTCTTTGGGTTACAGAACAATTTGATCAACATCGCCTTGAGTCTTCCCTTGGTGCTGGCGGGCACCCTCGTGAGCAGTCTTGGCCTAAAACCAGTACTTTTTATTCTTGCCGGGCTCGCCCTAATTGCGGCGTTACTCGAGAAGCCATGGCAACGCTGCTAACTTTTGCTGTCGCCTAAGGAGGAGCAACCAGGTTGGTGCAAGTTGCATGGCTTGGAAAGAAGTCGCCCTTTTGCGGGAATGTCTCCTACGGGCTGAGCACCACTGAGGCGCTCCGCCAACGCGGCCATCAAACTCATTTCATTCATTTCGACACCCCACTCAGTCCTGAGCGGGGTGGAGCATCCCTGCTGGGACATGATCCAGATGTAAGCCTCCCTTACCTGGTGAAATCCCAGGTGTACACAATCCCTTCCCTGGGAGCACAACGGGAGCTGCGTGATTCCCTGGAACGGATCAAACCCGATCTAGTCCACGCCAGTCTCACGCTGTCCCCCCTTGACTTTCGGCTTCCAGAGCTTTGTCAGCAACTAGGGGTTCCGTTGGTGGCAACCTTCCATCCCGCCTTTGATGCCGATGCTGGGTTACGCAACTTTTCCGCCGGCACCCAACAGCTGTCTTACCAGCTCTATGCACCCTTCTTAGCTCGCTACGACAGGGTGATCGTGTTCTCGGAACTTCAGGCCGATGTGCTGATCAAGCTTGGGGTCCCGGCCAAAACACTCGCCGTGATTCCGAATGGCGTCGACACCGATCGCTGGTGTCCAGCCAGTCCGAGCACGGTTTCACTCCTGCAAAAAAATGTGCGTCAACGGCTGGGGAACGAGCGAATTTTTCTCTACATGGGGCGACTTGTCACCGAGAAAAACGTCGAAGCCTTGCTAAGGGCGTGGCGCTTGGTCTCACCCGCGGGCTGTCGCTTGGTGGTGGTTGGTGACGGTCCCCTCACCAGCAGTTTGCAGAACCAATTCAGTGATCCAAAGATCCTCTGGTGGGGTTACGAACCCGATCTGGAAACGCGGATCGCACTGCTGCAATGCGCTGAGGTGTTTTTATTGCCGAGCCTCGTCGAGGGTTTATCTCTTGCCCTGCTCGAGGCGATGGCCACGGGAACGGCATGCGTCGCCACCGATGCTGGAGCCGATGGAGAGGTCTTAGCCGGGGGGGCAGGAATTGTGATGAGTACCCAGGGGGTGACCACCCAATTACGCACCTTGCTGCCCGTGCTGCGAGATCAGCCCGTCCTTACCGCAGAACTGGGGCGTCGAGCCCGCGAACGGGCCTTGCAGCACTACACCATCGGTAGCAACATCGACGCCATTGAAAAGTTGTATCGCGACTTACTCAACGACTTCAGGGTCGCCGCCTAGTTATTCGAGGCTGCGCCAGTCCAACCCCGGCCAATGGTTAGCAATCGCTGGGGTGGAGGCGGCATAGGCGACGTAGTCGGGATGCAGCTGGCGCAAACCCAACTCTTCAAACCGCGCCTTACCGCGCAATACCACCGCCAACGCCACGAACAAGCCGAGATGGACCAGGCTGCCAGTGGCCACAACCACCCCTAGAGAACACAGCAACACCGCCTGGTACATCGGATGACGGCAGTGGCTGTACACACCCGTACGAATCAGCTGATTGTGCTGCTTCGGCACCGGTAAGGGCGAGAGACTCGCCCCAAGCGACAACAAGGACTGAACCGCCCGAATCAGCCCCAAAGCCAAAAGCAGCAGGCCAAGTGCAAACAAGAGGCGCGGCCAGCTCACGAGACCCCAAAACGCTGGAACCGGCCAAATCGGCAAAAGATGAGCGGCAATCAACAGCAACTGAGCAACCAGCCACCATTCCCCACGGCGATTATCAAACCAACCTGCCCAACTCAAACCCCAGCCGGAAAACATTGGAACGCGTCCACCCCTGAGCGGAGATTACGGCCATCTCCCACACGATCAAAACAACGTGGGCTTGAGTTAAAGCTCATCGCGGAGCAATGTTTGCGCCGCTTGTTCGTGCTTCGGATCCAGACTGCAATCAGCCCCGAGCAGCCCCTGGAAGCGAGGACTCACCTTTTCCACCAATGGGTTCTCTAAAACGCCCGGATCAATCCCCAAATCCTGCAGAGTGATGTTGAGAGCCTGACCAGCCTGCGACGAACTCAACGTTCCCTGGCGTACAAGGCAAAGGCTGTGGGCTTGCGCCATCGCGGCAAAAGCACGGATTCGTTGCGCCAAGATCACCGTCGCGACGCGACGCTGCACAACGGGGGTTAAGGCTTCTTGATCCGCCCGGCCAGGCCTACCAGTAACAACCAACCCAGTCACAGCAAAACCAGTGATCAGGCCAGCAGCCATCAAGCCCAAAGGCATGGCAGAACGGAGGTTCAAAATCTTGAAACCCTTCTGCATCAATCCAGTTTTGGGAAGCGCTCAGAGATTTTATTCCCCGTAAATGTTGCCACCCAACCAACGGTGTTGTTGAACCAGCGCACAGCACAGAAGGCTGGTTCGCTTCCCATGTCAAACCAATGTTTTGTTCCAGCCGGAACCCGGATCAAATCCCCTCGTTCACACAGGGTGAGCAGCACCTCTGCACCGATGTGCAGGCAGAACAAACCACGACCCTCCACAAAAAATCGCACCTCATCTTCTGCATGGATGT
>ERZ802827.430-NODE-430-length-22162-cov-15.4788_pt1 | contig 22162 bp, 17 predicted proteins | sample MGYA00345652_ERZ802827 | MGnify/ENA primary metagenome ERZ802827 (study PRJEB30503, sample SAMEA104212372) | marine metagenome | biome: Westerlies Biome; feature: [SRF] surface water layer (ENVO:00010504) within the epipelagic zone...; material: water... | reverse complement strand
ATCGCAGCAATCTCCTGCGCCCGATGCCCGGTCTGTTTCGCCCAGCGGCTGTCCAAAGCCTCGGTACTGGCCCGCTGAAAACAGTGCGGCCGATCGATCATCCGCACCGGCATCTGCTGATACTTCCAAACAGCATGACGGCGAACGGAATACGGGCGTGCAGCATTCGGGCGTGCAGCATTCGGGCGAAAAGCCGGGCACGCGCGTCCGCCGCTCAAAGGCACCTTCCTCCGGTCTTGATGCACCGCGGCGGCGCTTGCGGGATGCGCTGGCCACAGCTGGTCTGTCACTCAAGGAGGCATCGCGCGCCATCGGCCGGAATGATGCCTATCTGCAGCAGTTTCTGTACCGGGAGTTGCCACGCCGCCTGCCTGAGGAGGCGCGTCACCGCTTGGCCACTATTCTTGACATCGACCAGCAGCAACTGGCCGACCGGCATCTGTCGGCAGCCATGTCAGATCGTCCGCCCGCGCAGATCAGTGTTCCCTTTTTCGACGTCCGTGCCGCGGCTGGTGGCGGGGCCATGCCCCCTGATCTGTCCAGTTCGGCCAATTCTGACAGTCAGGACAATGCTGGCAACCCTGAGGTGCTGTCGCCAATCGGCCTTGGCTTTCCCTCTTCGCTGCTGCGCCGCATTACCAGCGCCCCTGCCGCCAGCCTGCAGCTGATCTCGGTCAGCGGCGATTCGATGGACCCGACCCTGGCCGATGGTGACCTTGTGATGATCGACACTGCGCGCAAGCAACCGTCACCTCCCGGCATTTTCATCCTTGATGATGGTGTGGGGCTGGTGGCAAAACGGGTCGATGCGGTGCCAAACACCACGCCGCCGATGCTGCGCCTGTCATCTGACAATCCGGCCCATTCGAATTATCAGCGCCACCTTGACGAGGTGCATATCATCGGTCAGGTCATCTGGTTTGGACGCAGCCTGCAATGATGTGCGCCATAATTATGATATCCGTAGTTATGACATCCGTGATGATGCAGCCTGTTATGCGCGAGCATTTATCGTTACCGCGTGAAAGGGGTATGACATGACCGGGTATTCTTCAGGGCCTGCATCGCGCCGGCGTTCAGCGCAAGGCCGCAAGCGCGCCGGCAACAAGCGCAACCGGTCTGATGGGCGTCTGCCGCGCAATGCCCCGCCCCTGCAGCTGCAGATCAGCCATATCGGCGGGCGCGGTGATGGTGTCGGGCGGGCCGGCTACACGCATAATTACCGTACCGCCGATCACAATGTCTTTGTGCCCGCCACCCTGCCCGGCGAGGATATTCTGGCACAGCCCCTGTCGCTGACCGCGCAAGGCATCCGGTGTGTGCCGCAGGAAATTCTCACTCCCTCACCCGAACGCCGCGATCCGGATTGTGAGGCCTTCCCGGCCTGTGGCGGTTGCACCTTTCAGCATTGGCAGGATGACCCGGTCACCCTCTGGAAAGAGGCGCAGCTTGACAGTTTTCTGCAGCGTGAAAACATCTCGCCGGTCCACCGCCTTACCCCGCATATCTCGCCGCGCAACAGTCGACGGCGCGCCACATTCCATCTGAAACGCCTTGCCAGCGGGGTGGCAGCCGGTTTTCTTGAACGCGGCTCCAGCCATATTATTACCCCGACCGGCTGCAGCATCTTACGTCCGGAACTCGCCACGCTTCTGCCGGCGCTTGCCGGTCATGCTGGCCGCCATTTCCCGCTTGGCGTCACCATTGATGCGGCGGCCAACTGTCTTGATAACGGCATCTGCCTGTTGCTGCGTGGCCCTGAAGGCTGGCATGATGGCCTTCTGGAAGGCCTTGCAACATGGGCCGACGGCAAGGGGCTTGCCCGCCTGTCGGTGGCCGAGGACACAGGCCGCGCCGCACCGGAAAACCCGTCTGGTACAGTGGCGCTGACGATCTATGCCCCGGCACCGCCGCGCCTTGCCATAGGCGGCATTGATATTGCGCCGCCACCGGGCGCGTTTCTGCAAGCCACCAGCGAAGCACAAGCCATCATGCAGGCAGATATCGCCAGATTTGCTGCTGATACCGGCCTTGCCGCATCGGCGCGCATCCTTGATCTTTATGCTGGTTGCGGCACCCTCGGTCTGCCGCTGCTTGCCGGCGGTGCACAGATGCTTGCGGCCGAAAGTGACGCAGACGCGCTGGCCGCACTGAAAGCCGGTGTTGATGCGGCCGGTTATGGGGCGCAGCTGACGATCAGCCAGACAGACCTGGCGAACGCTCCGCTGACAGGTGAAACGCTGCCACCTGTCGATCTGGCGATCATCGACCCGCCACGCAGCGGTGCCGCCGCCCAGGTAACCGCCCTTGTCGATGCATCTTCGCCGCCGCAACGCATTGCCATGGTGTCATGCAATCCGGCCAGCTTTGCCCGTGATGCCGCCATGCTGGTAGCGGGCGGCTATGTCTTTGACAGGCTGCGGATGATTGACCAGTTCCGTTTTGCGCCGCATGTTGAACTGGTTGCCGGATTTGTACGGCAGGATTAGGCTCAATTGGCCAGATTCCTGAAACAGGTCCGTCATGAAAAAACGCTCGGTCAGCATTCGCGGTCACCGGACAAGCCTGTCCCTTGAAGATCCCTTCTGGGATGAACTGCTGCTGCTGGCCAATGAAAGTGGCACGTCGGTCGCCGGATTGATCACCGAGATTGACAAGAACCGGCAGGCTGGCCTGTCGTCGGCGGTCCGCATCTTTGTGTTGCAGACCCTCAAACAAAAGGCCGCCGCTTGCAGGACAGTTTCTGGCGTGACCGATTGATAGCGTGGCGCGGTTAACAGGGTTCTGATCGTTAGCAGGAGACAACCAATGCATATCGCCATTCTGGAAACAGGCCGGATCAATCCCGCGATCGCCGATCGCTTTCCGCGTTACCCCGATATGTTCCGTAGCATGTTTGATGCTGCCAGCCTTTCTGCGACCGGCGGTGCGCCTGATACTGACAGCTTTACCTTTACCGCTGTGCCAGTCCTTGACGGCGAATTTCCTGCCACGGTGGATGATTATGATGGCTATCTGGTCACCGGTTCGGCTGCCGGTGTGTATGATGATTATGACTGGATAGACCCGCTGAAGGCCTTCATCCGCGATCTTCATGCTGCCGACAAGCCGCTTGCCGGGGTCTGTTTTGGTCATCAGATCATTGCCGAAGCCCTTGGCGGCACCTGTATCAAATGGCCTGGCGGCTGGGGTGTTGGTCCGTTTGATGTGGCCCTCGACAATACCCCGCGCTGGATGCCGCAACGCGATCAGGTGCGGCTGATCCATGTGCATCAGGATCAGGTGACCCGCCTTCCCGAAGGGGCCACGCATCTGGGTGCCACCGGGTTCTGTGACAACGCCATGTTCTATGTTGGTGATTCTGTTTTCTGCATGCAGGGTCACCCTGAATTCGAAGCCGACTATACCGGTGCGCTGCTCACCTTGCGCGAAGACAGTATCGGCACCGAAAAGGTTGCCACCGCCCTCGAAGGGCTGAAGCAGGAGCATGAAGGCATAGTCATTGCCCGCTGGATACTTTCATTCTTTGCCGGTCACGCCGCATCGCGCGCTGCCGAAACCGCTGCCTGAAGAGGCGGTAAATTGACAGCCAGCTTATCAGTTCAGATTGTCGGTTATCCAGACAGCCGGTTATCTGATGTGGCGATGACGCAAGGTGACGGACCATTGATGGCGGCAGCAAAATGACACGTGTGATCGGGCTGGATACTGGCGGCACCTATACCGATGCCGCGCTGGTCGACACTGATGCCGGGCGCGTTGTTGCCACTGGCAAGGCACTGACCACGCGTGATGATCTGTCCATTGGTGTTGGCGGAGCAATCCGCCGTATTCTGGATAATTATGACGGCGATGCCAGTGACATCGGGCTGATCTCACTGTCGACGACACTTGCTACCAATGCGGTGGTTGAGGGTGTTGGCGGGCGTGTCTGTCTTGTCATGATCGGTTTCGATGAAGACGCGCTCGGACGCGCCGATCTGGCGCGCGCACTTGGTCAGGATGATGTCTTTTTCATCTCGGGCGGTCATGCTGCTGACGGGGCTGAACAGGCAGTGCTTGATGAAGGTGCCATCCGCGCCGCTGCCAGCAAGACGGGCAGTGACGTTTCGGCCTATGCGGTGGCAGCTCATTTTGCCACGCGCAACCCGGCGCATGAACGGCGTGCCCGCGACATCATTCGCGACATCACCGGCTGCCCGGTAACATGCAGTCATGAATTATCCTCTGCCCTTGGCGGGCCGCGCCGTGCGCTTACCGCGGTTCTGAATGCGCGCCTGATCAATCTTCTCGACCGGCTGATTGCCGCCACCGAATCCATCATGACCGATCTGCAGCTGAACTGCCCGCTGATGGTGGTCAAGGGTGATGGCTCGCTGTTGCGCGCTGATTTTGCGCGTTCACGGCCAGTTGAAACCGTGCTGTCTGGTCCGGCTGCCAGCCTTGCCGGCGCTGCCTTTCTGGCCGGGGCAAAAACCGCCATGGTTGCCGATATCGGCGGCACTACCACAGATATAGCGCTGTTGCAGAATGGTGCACCGCGCCTGAAAAACGACGGGGCCCTTGTCGGTGGCTGGAAAACCATGGTTGAGGCCGCTGATATTCGCACCTGCGGGCTTGGCGGTGATTCCGAGGTATTGCCTGTCACTCGCGGTACCGCTGGCGGCCTGACCCTTGGTCCGCGCCGCGCCGTCCCGCTGTCGCTTCTTGCAACGCAATGGCCACAGGTCAAAGACATTCTTGCCGAACAGCTGGGGGTGAGCGTGCCGATGGCCACCGACGGGCGGTTTGTCATGCCGTTGATGCCCAATGGCGTACCGGGCTGGCTGACCCGGTCGGAGGCGCGACTTGCGGCCAAGGCAATCGAAATGGGACCGACCAGCGTTGCCGAAATTGCCTCGACACAGCTGGCACTGGGAGCGGTGGACAGGCTGATCGGACGCGGACTTCTTACCCTCGCTGCTTTTACACCCACTGATGCGCTGCATGTCACCGGTGATTTCGATGAATTCGATAGTGATGCCGCACGCCTCGGCGCCGAATTGATGGCCCGCCAGCGCAATGGTGTTGGCGCGCCTGTCGCCAAAGATGCAGCGACCCTTGCACAGATCACCCTTGGCGAGTTGCATCGCCGTTCAGGCGTTGCGCTGATGGATGCTGCGCTTGCACATGACGGGGCTGGCGAGGGTCAGGCCAGCAGCAACCCGCTTCTGAACGAGCTGTATCGCGGCACACCGGGCACGGCCGGACTGCCGCAACAGGCAGGCCTGGTTAATCTGAAGCTGTCACTTGATACCGGCGTCATTGCGCTTGGCGCATCAGCTGCCACACATTATCCGCATGTGGCGCATCTCATGGGGGTTGGACTGACGGTGCCCGATCATGCCGATGTGGCGGGGGCTGTCGGCGCTGCGGCCGGCACCGTGCGCCAGCGTGTGATGATCTCGGTCAGCCAGCCCGACGAAGGCCGCTTCCGCGTGCATCTGCCAACCGGCCCGCAGGATATGACTGATATGGAAGCCGCCTTGCAGGCCGCCCGCGATGCTGCCACTGCGCTTGCCAATGATCGTGCGCTTCAGGCCGGTGCCACCGTCGTTGATGTCTGCCTGTCCGAAGATGTGAAACTCGTTCCGCTCAGCGCTGATCGTGACATGTTCATCGAGGCGCTTGTTTACGCCACAGCCGATGGCCGCGCTGGCTGATCGACTCCAGATCGATCCGCCCGTCTTAAACTTCCGTTAACACATACCTGCTAACCTTCACCTCTCAATATCCGGCTGTAATCACGTCGGCTGGTTGATTCAGGTGGCAGGTGACCCGTCAGCAACTGATCTGGATCATGGAAAACAGGTTCAGGAAATCCTGGCTTGAGGGACAACAGACATGACATCCGTTCTATTATTCGCCGGTTCGGTCCGGCGCGGGGCGTTTTCCAGACGACTTGCCGCAGCGGCGGGCCTTGCGGTGGCGCGTTATGGCGGCAAGCCAACGATGATCGATCTCGCCGATTATGAGGCACCACTCTACAACGCTGATATTGAGGATAGTGACGGCATTCCCCAGGGGGTGCTGGATTTTCGCCGGCTTGTTGCCACGCATGATGCACTGTGCCTTGCCACACCAGAATATAATGGCGGAATGACACCAATCCTGCTCAACATGTTCTGCTGGGCATCGCGCCCGTCGCCGACAGATGATTTTGGCGCGGTCTTTCAGGGCAAACCAGTGGCGCTGATGGCCTCCAGCCCGGGGCGACTTGGCGGGGTGCGCGTCATTCCCCGGCTGCGTGATGCGGTTTGCGAACTTGGCATGGTGCCGGTACCCGGCTTTGCCAGCGTTGGCAATGCTGCGCAGGCCTTTTCAGAAAATGGTGACCTCGGCGATGAACAGCTGGCGCAGGGTTTGAATGGCCTTGTTCAGCGTCTTGTAAATCGTGCTGGCTAAGCCTGCCAGACGCAAAGCGGTAGAGACTTAACCTCCCGAACTGACCACCCTGACCAGAAAGCCCATTCGGATCAGAATACCGGCCCGAATCAGAAATGCCACCCGAATCAAAAGGTTTGTTGCGCCACCGGCTTGCAGCTGCCGGTAAAGGTCTTTTCGTTGCGCAATTGCACCTTTGCCGCGCGGATCGCCCCCGGCACCTTGTGGTCACGCACCCGGTTCTCGGTCCAGACCATTGTGATATCACCGTTGATACGGTCCAGAAATAGCTCGGTGGTGGCAATGCTTTCGCGTGTCATAACCAGCGGCTTGCCGTCAACGCGTGCGCGAATTTCTGGTCCGCTTTCAAGGCTTTGTGTCAACATCACATCCATATCGGTGGCGGTGATCTCGACCATCAGATCGTCGGGATTTTCCGGCATGGCCGGTGCCTTTGTGATCGTGGAATCATTCAATACCAGCGCGGCTGCCTGACCAACCAGTCCCGCATCTGCGGTATCTGTCATGCCGGCATGTACGCCGCCGCCAAGCGTGAATACCTGCTCGGGCACCAGAATGCCGCGCTCATAGGCCTGTGCCCGTACCTCGACAAAGTCCCCCTCACGGTCAACCAGCACCAGATGCACCGGGCCGTCGAATGTTTCTTCAGTACTGCTGTCGACACTGCCGGTAACCAGTTGGAATGTGCCATCGCAGACGAGGCCGGTGATCTTTGGCGGGGGCGGTGAGGACTTTTCGGCAAGCGCTATACCGCTGCCAGCAACGAGCAGCGCGAACATCGCGCCGGCCAGCTTTGTGCCAATGCGCAAAGCAGTTGCACCCGGTACAACGTCACGCGAAAACGGACCGCCTGAACCCTGCCGGTAGATAACTTGTCCCTTGCGGGAGATGTAACGCGCAAATCTGAACATGCGCGAAAATTAATATAATTAACATTTTGGTCAAAATACCTTACGCGGCTGGTACCGTCAGCATCTCTACACCATTGGTATATTTGTTATATCTCTCAATGCTGATATTCGATCCGCACGCCAGCACGCCAATCTTTTTTCCGGCCAGTCGGCTGCGCAAGGGGCCCAGCGCGGTGCCAAGCGAAGCAGCACAGGCAGGCTCCGCCAGCAGCATCAGCCGCTCGCGCATCAGCAGCATTGTGCGGGTCATGACCGCATCTTCAATCTGCACCAGCTCATCGACATGACGGCGGGCCAGTGCCAGCGAATCAGCCATCGCCATCGGTGCACCCAGACTGTCGGCAACCGTATCAACCTGTGCCAGCGCCTCTGGTCTGCCCGATTTGAAAGACTGCGCCAGGCTGTCAGCACCAACAGGTTCCACCCCGATAACCGTGATGTCCGGATTATGCCGTTTTATAGACGCCGCCATCCCGCAAATCAGCCCGCCCCCGCCAACCGGCAGGATCACCACGTCAAGATCGGGCACATCTTCGACAAATTCAGCGCCGCATGTCGCCGCGCCACATGCCATGTTCAGATCATTGAAGGGATGCAGGATCCGTCGGCCTTCCTCAGCCTCGATTCGTTCCAGTTCCGGCAAGGCAGCTGCAATGCCGTCGACCAGCACGATCTCGGCGCCCAGTTCGCGGCAGCCCTCGATACGCAGCGGATCGGCTGTTTTCGACATCACCACCTTTGCTGACACACCGCTTTGGCGCGCCGCCCAGGCCAGTGCCAGCGCAAAGTTGCCGCCCGAAAATCCGGCCACACCACGGTTTCGTCGCGCCTCGTCCAGCCAGTCGACGCCCAGCAGCGCACCGCGCGCCTTGAACGATCCTGTGTGCTGGAAAAGTTCCAGCTTCATGAACATCTCGCAATCTGGTGGCAGATAGGGGGCAATCTTGCTGCTGCACAGCGGCAGGACGGGGGTGCGAATCACGCGGCCATCAATGGTCTTGCGTGCTTTATCGACAAGTTCGAAGCTGAAATTTTCCATGGTCGCCACGCTATCAGGGCCATTTCACTGCCGTCAATGACCCTGATTCCGCATGCCCTGATCCATCATGGCACCATCGCTGGCACTGCTGACGCCCGTTTCACGGATCCAGGGTCGATGACAGCCCCACCCGCCTTTGCAAGGCAGGCAGGGCCATCATACGGAGGGGTTCCAAAAACGTGATTGCGTGTGCCAGCTGTCCTATTCAGCGGCCAGCAAGGTGGCTGATTGCTGAGCTGTGTAATAGCTGATAGCAGCCCCGACACCGCTGCCCGGTGCAAAGGCAAGGCCGGCATCGCGCATGGCAAGTTCCGCTCCGCCCAGTGCCTGCAACACCATGGTCTCGTTCAGCCAGCCAAGATGCCCGATGCGGAATACCTTGCCCGCAACCGCGCCCAAGCCGCCGCCAAGTGACACACCGTACCGGTGATAGGCGGCTTTGATCAAATCATTCGCATCGCTGCCGTCGGGCACCACAATTGCCGTCACCGTATCCGATGCTGTGGCCAGATCAACGGCGCAGGGGCGAAGTCCCCAGGCGGCAACAGCGCGGCGCACACCTTCAGCCAGCCGGAAATGACGGTCGAACACATTGTTCATGCCCTCTTCCAGCAGCATATCCGTTGATTCGCGCAGTCCGCGCATCAATGTCATCGCAGGCGTGTAGGGGAAATAGCCGGTCTTGTTGGCATTCAGCATCGTCGCAAAATCCCAATAGCCGTACCCGATGTCTGTATCACCGCGGCGCAGCGACCTGCTGGCAATCTGCTGCATGCATTTTGCAGATACCCCGACAATGGCAAGGCCAGTCGGCATCATAAAACCTTTTTGTGATCCGGCCACGGCCACATCAACGCCCCAGCCATCCATGTCGAACTCAATTGAGGCGATAGAGCTCACACCATCAACAAACAGCAATGCCGGGTGGCCCAGATCATCCAGAATGGCGCGAATGGCTGCCACATCGCTGGTAACACCGGTGGCCGTCTCGTTCTGGCACACCAGTACAGCCTTGATCGCGTGGCTCTTGTCGTCTTCCAGCGCGCGGCGATAGCCATCAACGGGTGTTGCCTCGCCCCAGCTGCAGTCGATGTTGGTTACGTTCAGGCGCAGCTGGCGGCACATCTGCACCCACAGCATTGAAAACTGGCCGAATGAGGCACCAAGAACACGGTCGCCTTCGCGCAGCGTGTTGCGCAGGGCTGCTTCCCATCCACCGGTACCCGATCCCGGGAATACCAGCACATGCCCTGTTTCCGTGCGAAAGATCTGCTTCAGATCCTGCAGCAGCGGCACAATGAACTCACCCATATCGGGGGCGCGGTGATCCTCCAGCGGTACCGCCATGGCGCGTGCGATGCGGGGCGGCAGGTTGGTGGGGCCCGGTACGGCCAGTGTTCTGTTTCCAATCATGGTGTTTTGCCAATCTTTCGATTGCTCCTCGTGTTTTGTTGGCAGGATAGTTGTATTAAGCACTTCGCTTGTCACCAAGTTTCGTGTTTTTGTGTTGATTGTGTGATTTACATCTGCAAAATCTGTGGGGTTGTTAATATTTGTGTGTTCAATCGCATACCCCGTTGCGGGACACTGGCCAACAGATAGCGAGGCAAATATGGAAAAGGCGTTTGTCGGCAGCAAGCTGCGCCAGCTGCGCCGCAGCAAAAACCAGACCCAGGCAGATATGGCCACCACCCTTGGCATTAGCGCCGCCTATGTAAATATGCTGGAAAAGAACCAGCGCAGCCTGTCTGTGACCGTCTTGATGGCGCTGTCCGATCAGTATGGTGTGGACTGGCGTGACCTTGTTGCCGACAACAGTCAGGCCGTGTTGTCTGAAGTGCGCGCCGCCATGCAGGACCCGTTCTTTGCGGAAGCGCGGCCTGATCTGGATGAATTGCGCTCGGCCATCAGTCACGCCCCGGCCTTTGTCGACAGCTTCCTTGCGCTGTATCGCAGCCATCACTCGACGCTGGAAAAGATGATGCATCTTGGTAGCGAACTGATGCCGGAATCACTGGTACGCGCCTCTCCCGGCGCTGCCATTCATGATTTCTTCCGGGAAAACGGAAACCATTTCGAAGCACTGGAACGCGCGACCGAGGCGCTGGCTGCCGAAGAGCCGCATGATCCCTACACCGCTCAGCAGGTCCTGCAGAAGCGCCTTCTGGAGAATCATGGCTACCGCGTTGTTACAAGCCCCATTGACAGCCTGCCCGACACCCTGCGCGTCTGGGACGAAGCAGAACGGAAGATCTATTTGTCCGAGGCGCTCGATCATCAGAACCGCACCTTTCAGCTGGCGCATGCATTATGCTTCATCGAGTTTTCTGATGTGCTTGACGCCATTACCGGTTCCACCAGCTTTACCAGCGAGTCGCACGCCACGCGGTGCCATGTGGAACTTGCCAACTATTTCGCAGCTGCATTCCTGATGCCGTATGACGCCTTTCTCGACAAGGCAGAGGAGACCCGCTACGACCTCGACCGCCTGGCCGCCGCCTTTGCCGTTTCCATCGAACAGGCAGCCCAGCGTCTGACAACCCTGCAGCGTGACGGCCGGCGCGGTGTGCCGTTCTTCTTTCTGCGGATCGACAAGGCCGGCAACGTTACCAAGCGCTTCAACGCTACATCCTTCTCGATTGCCGAATATGGCGGTGCCTGCCCTGTCTGGAACGTCCATGTCGCCTTTCGCACGCCCGGCGTGCTGCTTCCGCAGCTTGTCGAATTGCCCGACGGGCAACAGTTTTTCACGATCAGCCGCACAACCGAACGGCCGGTTTACTCAATGGAAACACAGGACCGCCGCCTGGCCATCGCGCTGGGGTGTGAATCACAGCACGCCCACCGCGTCATCTATGCCAGCGGCCTTGACCTGTCGCCAAGCGGTGCGGCCAGCAAGATCGGCATCAACTGCCATCTTTGCCCGCGTCACAATTGTGGCCAGCGCGCCTATGATCCGATCGTGACGGAACTGACAACCGATACCAAGCGGCGCGGCGAAACTCGTTACGAAAGCTGAAAACCCAACAGGCGCACCGCTTGGCGCTGGGTGCATAGACGGACGCCACGCCTGTTGGCACAGCAGCCGACGCTCTGCTCACCCGGGAAACAAGCCATCTCGCCCACATCCAGGCCATGACAAGCATAATGGCTGTAATTGTAAATTTTTTACAATTTTCAAATTTTCATTTTTTTCCTTTTATAAATCATACGCCGGCGGTACTCCTGCGACATCTGATCACAGTAATGCCGAACAGTGCTTTGTCGGAGGGACACATGCCGCGTACAACACAAACATCGAATGACACCCCCAATCTCACCCCACAGCAGCAGGCTTTCGAGACCCACAGCCGCGCCGCCGCTGGTCGTTTCGCCAATACCGAGCGCGATTACGATATGGAAGATGTGGCGCGCCTCAGCGGGTCAATGACCTTCGACTATACATTGGCGCGGCACGGCGCTGACAAGCTGTGGCATCTTCTGCACACCGAGGATTATGTGCCGTCCCTCGGGGCGATGACTGGCAACCAGGCCATGCAGATGGTCCGTGCGGGTCTGAAGGCGATCTATCTTTCCGGCTGGCAGGTGGCAGCAGATTCGAACACAGCTGGCGGCATGTATCCCGACCAGTCGCTGTATCCGGCCAATTCAGGCCCCGAACTTGCCCGTCGCATCAACCGCACGCTGCAGCGTGCCGACCAGATTCAGACCCTTGAAGGCGAAGGTGACATTGACTGGTTCGCCCCGATCGTTGCCGATGCCGAGGCCGGTTTTGGTGGCTCTCTCAACGCGTTCGAACTCACCCGAAATTATATCGAGGCCGGTGTCGCCGGTGTACATTTTGAAGACCAGCTCGCATCCGAGAAAAAATGTGGTCACATGGGCGGCAAGGTGTTGATCCCGGTCCGTCAGGCAGTCGCCAATCTGAATGCGGCGCGTCTTGCCGCAGATATCTCGGGCGTCTCGACCATCATTATGGCCCGTACCGATGCCGAAAGCGCCAAGCTCATCACATCCGATATTGATGAACGCGACCAGCCTTTCATTTCGGGAGAGCGCACTGAAGAAGGCTTCTTCAAACTGCGCGACGCGGATTCGTTCGACAGATGCGTTGTCCGCGGCCTCGCGTTCGCACCTTACGCCGATCTGTTGTGGATGGAGACATCGACCCCGAACCTCGATCAGGCCGAAGCCTTTGCCAAGGCAATCCGGGCAGAATATCCAGACCAGATGCTGGCCTATAACTGCAGCCCGTCTTTCAACTGGTCGGCCAATCTCAGCGAAGATGACATTGCCCGCTTCCAGCGCGAAATCGGCAAAATGGGTTACAAGTTCCAGTTCATCACGCTGGCTGGCTTCCATTCGCTCAACTACGCGACATACGAGTTGTCACGCGGCTATCGCGACAGCGGCATGACAGCTTATTCCGCCTTGCAGAACGCTGAATTCGCGGCCGAAGAGAATGGCTACACGGCACATCGGCATCAGCGCGAAGTTGGTGCGGGATGGTTTGATGCCGTCTCGATGGCGGTTTCGGCCGGCACATCCTCGACGACAGCACTGGATGACAGCACAGAAGAAGCCCAGTTCACCCAGGTTGCGGCTGAATAGACCGTACCTGCCCCCATTTGCACAGCAACCGTAAACGACCCCAATCGACGGAGACCAAAATGAAACAGTCAATAGCGCACAATGACGACCAGGTAGGCGATCGCATCACCCTGATCATCCCATCACTGACAGATGCCGCCGTTCAGCTGCATCGCCAACAGATGTGGAGCAAGGGTTACCAGCTTGAATCAAAGATCGAATGCCAGACATTCTTTGCCAGTGACGGCCGTGAGATCGACAGCATGTTTGACGGCAAGGCAATGTATTCGGCCACTTTCATCAAGCGCGAAACCTGATCTGGAAAAGCCGCGTCACGCCTCGGCGGCGGGGCGCGGTATGACACCGGCATCCAGCCAGCTGTCCAGTACCGACAGCGCCGCCTCACAAAAGGCCGCATCATTGATGTGCGCGTTGAGGCGGTGCAGTTCCACATGATCGGGACACCCGTCCAGCAGGCGCCCCATAAAGGCCTGCAATCCGTCCGGGTTATATAGATCTGCCCCCGGCCGGTCCCACTCCCCGCACCCGCCCAACGGCAGCAGCAACGCCGTCGCACCGCTGGCGGCCGCAAGACGCTCAAGATGGGCATCTGCTACCTTCAGGCAATCCTCTTCACGCAGCACAACTGATGTGATCAGCCGGTTATGCGCATGCGTGGGATAACCCTGCCACTTATCATCCAGCTCCTGCCAGCCGATGACATCCACGAGATCATAACATCCGGGCGCAACGATCTGCGGTGTCGCGGCAGCCCCCGCCCCCTTCAGCCGCGTATCACCTGCAGAAATGGATGACCCATGCACATGGTTGCCAAGCTCCTGCGTACAAAAATCCATAACAGCCGCAAAGGCCCCCTGGCTGGCCAGTGATTCAAAGGCGCGTCCACCCATGCCGGTCGCATGAAAAACAGCCACCTCAAATCCCCGCGCTTCCAGCTCAGGCTTCAAATCCGCCATATAGGTCAGTGTCGACAATCCAAGGCTTGTCATCCCGATCATCGGTTTGTCGGGGTCAGGGGGCAGCACCGTCTGACAGGCACCCAGCACGGCACCGGCGGCCTGTGACAAGGCGGATTTACAAACACTGGAAAGTCCGTACAGCCCACCTGCCCACAGGATCATCTGAATATCGGCTGGCAAACGTGCCGGCGGGATCATCGGGCTGAAAGCAACCGTCGAGATAATATATTTCGGCACGCCGATTGGCAGCGCTGCACACAGATCAAGGGCAAGGTCAGTGCCCATCGATCCACCAAGCGCCAGCACACCATCGAACTTGCCCGCCAGATGCGCATCCCCGGCCAGCTCTGCCGCACCGCGCGCCATCGCCTGCATCGCCAGATTTTCATCCGGGCTGGCGATAACGGCCGCGATATCCATTCCAGCTGCGGCTGCCACATCATGCTTGCTGATCGCGACCGGCTGATCAGACTCCCAAAAAACGCTGGCATCCCCCAAAACGCTGGCATCCCCCAGAACACTGACATCCATAGCCAGCACCCGGCCGCCGGCTTGTTGAATAGTGCTGGCCAGAAATGTCAGTTCATCCTGCTTGGTATCGTAGGTTCCAACCAGCAATATCGTCTTTCGGCTCATAGGGCGATCCAGGCCGTTTTCAGGTCGGTGAACTTGTCCAGCGCATGCAGCGACTTGTCACTGCCATTACCCGACTGTTTCATCCCGCTCAGCGGTACAGTGATATCAGGCCCGCCATAGCAGTTGACATGCACGACACCTGCCTTGATCTCCCGCACCATCCGGTGTGCGCGGCTCAGATCGCGGGTGAAGATGGCGGCCGCCAGGCCGTAGTCGGTCCCGTTGGCAAGGGCCACCGCCTCGGCTTCGTCCTCAAATGTGGTAACTGACAGGACAGGTCCGAACACCTCACTCTGGAAGATGCTGCTATCACGGTCTACCTTGTCGAGGATTGTGGGGGCATAATAGTAACCACCGCTTTCTGCCAGCATCTGGTGCCCACCGGTCAGAATGTCGGCGCCTTGCGATGCTGCGTCATCTACATGCTGTGCGATACGCGCCAGTTGTCCGGCATTGTTGATGGCACCGGCCTGCGTTTCCAGCTGCAGCGGATCACCGGTGCGAAAACCGGCCAACCTGTCATTCAGCAGCCCAATAAAGTCGGCCTTTACCGACTGTTCAACCATCAGCCGCGATCCGGCAACACAAACCTGCCCGGCATTGCGGAAAATGCCGCCGATCGTTGCATCCGCCGCGGCCTCCATGTCACCAGCATCGGCAAACACCAGATTGGGGGATTTACCGCCCAGCTCCAGATAACAGGCCTTGCGATTGGACCGGCCGGCATTCTGCATGATCAACCCGCCAACCGCGCCCGATCCGGTAAATGTCAGGATATCCACATCCATCGATGCCGACAGCGCATCACCAACCACATCACCAGTGCCTGTGACCACATTCAGCACCCCTTCGGGCAGGCCGGCCTCAAGCGCCAGCGCCGCGATCCGTAACAGGCTGAGCGACGCCGTCTCGGCCGGTTTCAGCACCACCGAATTACCCACTGCCAGCGCTGGTGCCAACTTCCAGGCACCGATCATCAACGGGAAATTCCACGGTACAATGGCGGCAACCACCCCCACCGGCTCGCGCAAGATCATCCCCAGATGACTGCCGGGTGTTGGTGCCACCTCACCGTAGATCTTGTCGATCGCCTCGGCATAGAACCGGATGGTACGGATCGCCGACCCCGCCTCGGCCTTCTCTGCCATACCAATCTCTGTCCCGTTGTCGCGCACTCCCAGCACGGTCAGCGCCAGCGTATCAGCCTCGATCAGATCGGCCCATTTCAGCAGCACCGCCTTGCGCGCCATGGGCGGCATATTGCGCCAGACACCCCGCTCAAAACTGCTGCGGGCAGCAGCCACAGCCGCATCGACATCTGCCTGTGACCCGCTCGCGATACTGGTGAAGGCTGCGCCATCGATGGGCGAGATGACCTCCATCACCGCCTCCGACTGGCTGGACCGCCAATCGCTGCCGATCAGCATCTTTTGCGGGGCAATCTGGGCCGTTCGCAATTGGTCTATATTCGCCTGGGTTACCGCATTCTGGGTCATCATCCTGCCTTCCGGTCAATGAACGGGATGTCGTCCACCATTTGTTGTGTGCTGGTGCGTAGTATTGCACATGTCAGCAAGCAGACAGGTTCAGAACAACAAAAATTTTATTCAATTATCTGAAAAGGTGATTTAATTATTGCGCAGGTGCCGAAAAATGCTGAACAGTCGGGTGGGGCAAGATCGCCGTTCAGGCACCTGCCGCCAGACTTTCCGCAGATACAATCTGATGATGTGTCGATGACGGATCAGCCGACAAGGGACTGAACATGCCAGAAGCCCGTCAACAGGACGATAATTTCATCAAGGAAAAAAACGCCCGTCATCTGTGGCATCCGATGGCGCATCCGGCGGACAGTCAGGCCCACCCGCCGACCATCGTTACCAGGGGCGAAGGCGTCTTCATTACCGATATAGACGGGCATCGTGTCGTTGACGGTGTTGGCGGGTTGTGGAACGTCAATCTCGGATTTTCCTGCGAGCCAATAAAGCAGGCCATCAGCGACCAGCTGGACAGGCTGCCCTATTATTCGATCTTCCGCGGCACCACCAATGACGCTGCTGTGGAACTGTCATATGAACTGGCGCAGTTTTTTGAACCTGATGGTCTGCAGCGCGCTTTCTATACCTCTGGCGGCGGCGACAGTGTCGAGACCGCTTTGCGCCTTGCCCGCCAGTATCACAAAATTCGTGGCGATGCCGGGCGCGTAAAATTCATCAGCCTGAAAAAAGGGTATCACGGCACGCATATGGGCGGTGCCAGCGTCAATGGAGATGCCAAATTCAGGACCCAGTACGAACCGCTGCTTCCCGGCTGTTATCACATCCCGGCCCCTTATACCTATCGCAACCCGTTTGACGAGACGGATCCGGCGCGCCTTGCCCAGCTCTGCGCAGCGGCCCTGGTTGATGAAATTGCCTTTCAGGGGCCGGATACCATCGCCGCCTTTATCATGGAGCCTGTCCTTGGTGCCGGCGGGGTGATCCCGCCACATGAAAGCTTCATGCCGATGATGCGTGACATCTGCGACAACCACGGCATTCTGCTGATCGCTGATGAGGTTATCACAGCTTTCGGACGGACCGGATCCTGGTCCGGGTCGCGTCACTGGGGGGTAAAGCCCGATTTTGCCTGCACGGCCAAGGCCATCACCAATGGCTATTTTCCGTTCGGCGCGGTGATGATGTCCGAGAAGATCGCCGAGCTGTTTGAACATGATGAAACCGGCAAGGCCGCGATCGGTCATGGCTACACCTATTCCGGCCACCCGGTGGGTGCCGCTGCCGCCCTTGCCTGTCTCGCCGAAACAAAGCGACTGGACGTGCCGCTGAATGCTGCAAAGCGTGGCACCCAGATGTATGAGGGCTGTCTGCGCCTGCAGGAAAAATATGAACTCATCGGCGATGTGCGCGGCGGACACGGGCTGATGACGGCCCTTGAGCTGGTGTCCGATCGCAAGACAAAGACCCCTCCCGCCAAGCCGGTTCCTCTGGCCTTGCAGGCAGCCGCCTATGAGAATGGGGCAATGGTGCGTGTCTCGGGCCCGAACGTCATTCTGTCCCCTGCCCTTGTCATCAGCGAAAGCGAAGTTGAGACTATTTTGTCCGCCCTCGACAAGGGGCTTGCCGAGGCATCAGAACTATGAACAACACAGCCCCCACAGGGACACATCATCATCATGAATAATGATCAGGAATTTGTGGCGCTTCTTGGCACCAAGGGCGGGCCGGCTGTACGCCCCGGCTCAACCATGCCAACATCATCGCTGATCAGTCTTGGTGGCCAGCAGATTGTTGTGGATTGCGGACTTGGTGTTACTCGCGGGTTGCTCGACCAGCAGGTTGATCTGCGTACCCTGAAAACGGTGATCATCACGCATCTGCATTCCGACCATTATCTCGAGCTTGGTCCGTTATTGCACACCGCCTGGACTGCCGGCCTGAAAACCCCTGTAACGGTCTGGGGGCCGGACGGGCTGCAGGACTATTGGGACGGGTTCTACCGTTCGATGATCGCCGATATCGAGCTGCGCCAATCCGATGAAGGCCGGCCTGACCTCGCGGGACTTGTGCAGATCAATACCCTTGATGATGGTGCATTCCTAGATCAGGACGGGCTGTCGATTACCGCCATGCGCAACCTGCACCCACCGCTGATAGATACATTTGCACTTTCCTTTCGCACAGCCAGCCGGCATGTGGTGTTTTCTGGCGATACGGCGCCGCTTTCCGCTCTGGTCGATTTTGCGCGCGATGCAGATTTGCTGGTCCACGAAGCCATGCTGCAGCCCGCGCTGGAGGCGCTGGTCGCGCGTGTCGGCTCTACTGATGACCGGTTGATGAATCATCTGATGCGCTCGCATACAATGGCTGATCAGGCTGCTGTTATTGCGTCTGATGCAGGTGTGCATGCGCTGGCCTTGCATCATCTGATCCCGTCTGATGACCCGAATTATGGCCTGTCGGACTGGCAGGCGGCTGTCAGCCCGCATTTCTCTGGCCGTATCCATATCGGCACTGACGGGCTGCGTATCGCGCTATAGCTGCCAAAAGCCCTGCCACAGAATTGCGCTGATTTTCCATGAAAGAATATTGCGCAGGTTGGCGCTGCGCGCTTTCATCCTAGGCTTGTTGCGCCGCAAACAGATGCCGCCAGACTTCCTGAACCAGGCCAAAACGTGCATTGCTGTGGCTGAACAGCGATATATTCAAATCGACGCACAAGTCGCGTCCCCCCGCCAAGACCAGATGTTTGTTTGATATTTCCGCGCGCACCAGCCGGTGCGGCAACCAGCACACGCCAACCCCCTTCAATGTCCAGTTCAGCAAGGTACTGGACATGGGGTTTTCATAGATGAGCTGAATGTTTTCACTCAACAGCTTCGGGCGCACATGCCTCTCGAACAAATCGCCAAGCGGTGATGCCTGCCCATAACTGATCAGGGGAAGCAGTTTCTTGCTGTTGCAGTCGAAGACGGGGCACCCCTGATCATCAGGCGCGCACACCGGCACCAGCATATCTTCTCCTACAACAAGTGATTCAACCTCGGCGGTGAGCCCGTGTGAGAAGGCGGCGTCAACAACATCATAGGCCAGCAGAAAGTTCACCTCCTGCTCGGTAAAACTGTTTACGCATTCTGTCAGATCCTCAGCCCGCATGCGGGTCGAAACCGGGCCAAATTGCAGTTCGATTTGGCGCAGCCAGTCAGGAAAGAAGTGCCAGGCAATTGAATGCTGGGCGGCGAACCGAATGACGGTTTGCTTGTTGACAGCCGTCCTGTTCAGCAGATCAAGCCTTTGATGCTCCAGCGTTTCAAAGAATTCCGCACAGGTCGAACACAAGGCATGCCCCGCACTTGTCAGGGATACCGGTCGCTTGTTCCGGTCAACAAGCGGTTGCTCTGCCCATTCTTCCAGCGCCTTGATCCGCTTCGTAAGTGCTGGCTGGCTGGCTGATATTGCGCAATCCCGATGCTTTGGAAAAGCTGCCTGTCTGCTCTATCGCCTGCAGATCTTTGAACCAGTCAATATTCATCAATCATACCCGCCGCATGCTTCTGCTACCGGATTCCGGCCACCCGGTGAATAATCCAGTTTTATGCAAAATACGCAGCATGTTTATGCAAAATAAACAATTGCTGAATGCATCGTGGCTTGTCAGCATCAAAAGAAAAGGGGCGGCTGAATGAATGACATTCTCTCGGGGTTCAAGCGCGTAGATTTGTGCCATCAACCGACGGCGCTGGAAGAGATGCCGCGTTTGACCAAGGCGCTTGGCGGACCAAATTTATGGATCAAGCGTGATGATTGCACCGGCCTTGCAACCGGCGGCAACAAGACGCGGAAACTGGAATTCCTGATGGCCGCTGCTCTCGATGCCGGCGCGGACATGGTGGTAACCCAGGGGGCTGTGCAGTCCAATCACGTGCGCCAAACCGCGGCCGCAGCCTGCAAACTGGGTCTTGATTGCTATGCGCTGCTTGAACGCCGCGTGCCCGACAAGGGAGCGGACTATGAGCAAACCGGCAATGTCCTGTTTGATCATATGTTTAACACACAGATCGAATTTCGCGGTCCCGGCCTTGATATGAATGCAGAGGCGCTGGCCGTCACAGACCGGCTGCGGGGCGAAGGCCGAAACCCATATTTCATCCCGGGAGGCGGCTCAAACGAGATCGGGGCGCTGGGCTATGTCTCTACGGCGCAGGAATTGTTGCAACAATGCGCGGCGCTGGACCTTGCGCCCAAGCTGGTTGTTCTGGCCACGGGCAGCGCCGGCACGCATGCAGGTCTTGTGGCCGGCTTTCACGCGATGGGATGCGACATACCGATCCTTGGCATCAGTGTCCGCCAGCCCGAAGCGGTTCAGATTGAAAACGTCTATAAGCTGGCCGTTAAAACCGCAGCTCAACTGACCGACAAACCCTTGTCGCGTGACAAGGTGATTGTGGATGACGGTTATGTTGGCGCGGGATACGGCATCCCCACCGAAACGATGATTGCGGCGACAAACATGCTGGCGCGCAATGAAGGCATTCTGCTTGATCCCGTTTATTCAGGAAAGGGAATGGCAGGGTTGATTGGCCAGATCAAGACCGGCCAGATCACATGCGAAGGAGACGTGATCTTCCTCCACACCGGAGGAGCAGTCTCGTTATTTGCATATGAAGACCAGTTTTCAACTTTGCATGCTGCAAACTAAAACAAGGAAGGAAACGATCATGAAAAAAACATTTTTGGGGCTGGCTGCGGCAACCCTTCTTGCATCAGTGGCCAGCACGGCTTCTGCTATGATCGTATCAATGCGAGACTGTTCGCCGGCATCTTTCATCCGGGTCAAGCGTTCGGTGTAGAGGAACCAGATCGCGCGGATGGCAGGTCGCGCCTGATCGCCGATATCTGCAATCTTGCCAACAATTTTCCCGCCCTCGTCAACCTGACTGGTATTGGCTTCACTCACCACTACCAGATCTGTTGAAATCGACAGCTCTCTCTTTGACTCGTCACAAATATCGGTCCCGTTCCACGTTGGTGAAACGGACCGGATACGTCTTTGTCGTCGTGCCAGCCACTTCGTCGGAAGGTGTATTGATGGCCAAGTCTAAGTTTCGTTGGCACACTTGGTAGCGCACTTCGAAGTGTTGCTCCACCGTTCTTATTGAGGCCATAACGACACTTGGGAACGCATTACAAAGATGGCGGCGGTATGTGTTATGAATGATAAAGATCTCTGGTATTCAGTTTAAGCAATCGAAAGATGTACTTCCAAAATCGAATCCATCATCTCTAAGACCTTCGATTGTCCTTACGACGGTTCCCCCCGAGATAAAGAAGGCATAGTTACTATTTCCGACATATCCGCCGTATGAATTCTTGGCATTGTATTTCGCGCACACACAATACATCGGGTTGGAGAATGACCTGCCAGACGGTCCTGTATTGAATGCCCCATAGTTCAGGGCTCCACGCTTGACCGCCGAAATCAAGGCGAAGTCTTTCAAGCTATCGGGATCTTTTAAATTCTCATCAAGATAAATCCATCACCAGCGCTCTAGCGTCGATTACCGGTAGTGGCTCCCCGATATTCATGGCAGCCAAGTTCTCGCTTTGGGTTGTGCCGCATCCAGTCAATGACAACAGACTGGCTACCAGCATTATGGTTAATCGAAATCTGACCATAGGGCATTTCCATCGCTATGAGTTACGACTAGCTACTGAAGGAAATACTGGGCAATGACTTCTGTCATCACGGCCAATCTATCTCGCCGCAATTTATGCAGCTTCCTCCAGAACGTATTTTACTTATAGCCAATTAAATTTTTGTTACTTGGAAGTTTATTATGGCAACTTTTGGTTGAAGTTTTGATGCTGGACCGTATCGTTCAGGGCCGCAACCGCTAGCCCGCGAAACGAAAGACCCTGCCATTACCCCTAATGACCAACGGGAAAGCGTCCACACCCTTGATCGGGGTTACTAGCCCCCTTTTTTGCCAGGCGCTGGTTCAGGACTGTTCTTCCAGCCGGTCGGTGGCGGGCGCGGGCATTGGCGAGACCGCGTTGATCATG
>ERZ802827.424-NODE-424-length-22436-cov-33.453_pt1 | contig 22436 bp, 22 predicted proteins | sample MGYA00345652_ERZ802827 | MGnify/ENA primary metagenome ERZ802827 (study PRJEB30503, sample SAMEA104212372) | marine metagenome | biome: Westerlies Biome; feature: [SRF] surface water layer (ENVO:00010504) within the epipelagic zone...; material: water... | reverse complement strand
TAAATCTGGAGATGCTAGAGAAATTTTTATATGATCAAACTTCTTATCATTGTTAGTTTTCTTAAACATGTTTAGTATTTCTTGCATATTATTTCCTAATTAGTTTTATTTTCTGAATCTAGATCTATATTAATACTCAAAGATCTAATTTCTTTGAGTAGCACATTAAAAGATTCTGGAACATGAGCATCAGTACTGTATTCACCATCAACAATATTCTTGTAAACTTTATTTCTTCCAGCAATATCATCTGATTTCACAGTCAATACTTCCTGAAGTACATTGGTTGCGCCATAAGCTTGTAGCGCCCAGACTTCCATCTCTCCAAACCTTTGTCCTCCAAATTGGGCTTTACCGCCAAGTGGTTGTTGAGTTACAAGACTGTATGGTCCTGTTGACCTTGCATGCATTTTATCATCAACTAAATGATTCAATTTAATAATATACATATATCCAATTGTTACAGGACGATCAAACTGTTCTCCTGTTCTACCATCAAAAAGTATAGATTGTCCACTTGTTGGTAAATCAGCAAGCTCTAGCATTTTTTTGATTTCTTCTTCTGAAGCACCGTCGAAGACTGGGGTTGCCATAGGCACACCATTTCTTAGATTATTAGCTAAAGTAATGATTTCTGAATCTGAAAACTTTTCTATAGAGTATTTTGTAAACCCTGGGCATTCCTTGTAAATCTTTGTGATAAATTGTTTTAATTTCTTAACATCTTGTTGTTCTTTAAGCATTTCATTTATTTTATCTCCGATGCCTCGTGCAGCCCAACCTAGATGAGTTTCTAAAACTTGGCCTACATTCATTCTTGATGGTACACCTAGCGGATTAAGAACAATATCAACCGGAGTTCCGTCTTCTCGATGAGGCATATCCTCAACAGGAACAATTTGTGAAATAACACCTTTGTTACCGTGACGGCCTGCCATCTTATCCCCAGGCTGGAGAGTTCTTTTTACTGCTAGATAAACTTTAATCTTCTTTTGTACTCCAGGGCCTAAATCATCTGGCATACTTATTTTTTTTGTAATGTCCTCTAAATCTTGATTAAATTTGGATTGAAGATCGTCCAGGCTATTAGCTAGATTAGCTAGACTGATATTAGTTTTTTCAACTTTACTCTGTATTTTAAAAAGATCCTGATCAGAAATTGACTCTAAAACAGAGTTTGTTAATTTACTTTCTGCTTTTAAATCTAAAACAGGTTTTGACACCATCTTATTCAGAAGAAGTTTTCTAGCTCTGATATAAACCGTTTCTTGATTAATCCTCAGTTCATCTACCAAGTTCTTTTTTACTTCTTCAATTTGATGCTCTTCTATTTCCTTTGCTCTTTTATCTTTGTCTATTCCCTCTCTTGTAAAGACTCTTACGTCTATAACTGTTCCGTCCATTCCTGATGGAACCTTTAGAGATGAATCTTTCACGTCAGAAGCTTTCTCACCAAAGATAGCTCTTAGTAGTTTTTCCTCTGGTGTAAGCTGTGTCTCTCCTTTAGGTGTGACTTTACCTACTAATATATCGCCGGATTTTACTTCCGCACCAACATAGACAATACCTGATGTATCTAGCTTGTTTAGTAGATTTTCACTAACATTCGGAATATCAGATGTGATTTCCTCTGAACCAAGCTTAGTATCTCTAGCTACACATTCTAACTCTTCTATGTGAATTGATGTAAATCTATCTTCTCTTACTACTTTCTCTGAAACCAAAATAGAATCTTCATAGTTGTAGCCATTCCAAGGCATAAATGCAATCAATAGGTTTTGGCCCAGAGCTAGCTCCCCCAAATCAGTTGATGGGCCATCAGCAATTGCATCTCCAGCAACAACTTGGTCTCCGGGTTTAACAAGTGGTCTTTGATTTATACATGTATTTTGGTTAGTTCGCGTATATTTTGTAAGGGGATAAATATCAACCCCAGTATCTGTATCATCACCAACATGTTTATCTTCTACGTTTACTATAATTCTTGATGCATCAACATAATCTACGGTTCCATCTCTTCTGACTTTCACTGAAGCTCCAGAATCAACGGCAACTGTTTTTTCCATACCAGTACCAACTAGTGGTTTATCAGGTATAAGCAAAGGAACGGCTTGTCTTTGCATATTTGATCCCATTAGTGCTCTGTTAGCATCATCATGTTCAAGAAATGGAATAAGTGCGGCAGCAACAGAAACTACTTGTCTTGGTGAAACATCCATAAGATCGACTTTCTCCGGTGATGAGATAGTAAATTCATTGTTGAATCTGCATGATATCAAGTCGCCTTGAATATTTCCTCTAGAATCTAAATGTGTATTTGCTTGGGCAATAGTATATTTACTTTCTTCAATAGCTGAAAGCCATTTAATTTCATCTCTTACTTTATTTTTAGTCACTACTCTGTATGGCGTTTCCAAAAAGCCATAAGAGTTTGTTCTTGAATAGGTTGCAAGTGAGTTTATTAAACCAATATTGGGTCCTTCTGGTGTTTCTATTGGGCAAACTCGCCCATAGTGTGTAGGGTGTACATCTCTTACTTCAAAACCCGCACGCTCTCTAGTAAGCCCACCAGGTCCAAGCGCTGAAATTCTTCTTTTATGTGTTATCTCTGCAAGAGGGTTATTTTGATCCATAAACTGTGATAGCTGGCTGGTACCAAAAAATTCTTTCAGTGTAGCTGTTATTGGCTTTGAGTTGACAATATCTTTTGGTTGAAGTTTATCGGCAAGTTCCATAGTAGTCATTCTTTCTTTGACTGCTTTTTCAACTCTTACAAGTCCAACTCTAAATACATTCTCCACCATCTCACCAACACATTTAACCCTACGATTACCAAGATGGTCTATATCATCAACTGTATCAGAGCCATTTCTTATGTTTATAAGAGTTTTAAGTACATCAAAAATATCATCATTTGATAAAGTAGTGTCGCCTTCCATTTTTTCTCTACCCACTCTTGAATTAAATTTCATTCTCCCTACATCAGATAAATCATATCTATCACTTGATTGAAATAGATTGGTAAATAATTGACTTGCTGCATCAGCTGTTGGAGGTTCACCTGGTCTCATCATTCTATAGATTTCAATTAATGCTGAGTTCTGATCATGAGTTGGATCTACATCTAATGTATTGCAGATAAAAGAGCCTCTATCCAAATCATTTGTATGTAGTATTTTGAAACTTGTAATATTTAGTTCATTGATTAGAGCAATCATATCAGCATCAATTTCTTGATTGCAATTTAGTACGTTAATAGCAATTTTCTTAGTATCAGCTAATTTTTCTTTTATTTCCTTATCAATTTTTTGGTTTGCTTCACAAATAAGTTCGCCTGTTTCAGAGTCTATAATTTGTTCTGAAGAAATCATGTCAACTTTGATATCAGAGCCATTTAGTTTTATTGAAATATCCTCTGCTATCCGTTTACCTATTAGATAGTCCTCAGGCACTTGGAAATTTTTCATCTTACTTTTTTTTGCTGCCTCAATTTGCCTCATAGTGACACGCTTACCTTTTGCAACAATTAGTTTTTTATTATGATAAATATCAAATGAGGCAATGCTTCCTTTAAGATCATCTAACTTCTGATCAATAAATATATGGCCATCTTTGATACTAATTTTATTTAGTTCATAAAACTTATTTATAATCTCTTGGGTAGAGTATCCGAGAGCTCTGAGAATTATTGTAGAAGGAATTTTTCTTCTTCTATCTATTCTAGCGAAGATAATATCTTTTTGATCAAACTCAAAATCTAACCATGAACCTCTATAAGGTATTACTCTTGCTGAGAATAAAAGTTTACCAGAGGAGTGTGTTCTTCCTCGGTCATGATCAAAGAAAACCCCTGGTGATCTATGTAGCTGGGAGACAACTACTCTCTCAGTGCCATTGACAATAAATGTGCCATATTTAGTCATGATAGGTAATTCGCCTAAAAAGACTTCTTCGTTTTCAAATATCTCGACTTTTTCAGAATTTTTTTCATCTATATTTGTGTAAAGCTTAAAATTAACTTTGATTGGGACAGAATATGTCTTGCTGCTAATTCTACATTCCTCTTCAGTAAATTCTGGTTTATCAAGTTTGAAACTTGAATACTCGAGTTTACAGTTATTTGAATAATCATAAATCGGGAAAACTGACTCAAATACAGTATGCAAACCTGATTGATTTATGTCCAAATTGCCATCAATCATTCCTAGGAATTCATTGTACGAATTAATTTGTAAATCGATTAAATTGGGAGCTTGAATAACATCACTCGTTTTACCAAAACTCTTACGAATACGTTTTTTCTCAGTATAGGAATACATCATAGCCAAAAGTTCCTTTTGGTTTCTACCAAATTAGTTAACTCAACGTTAGTGTGAGATTTGATTAGTTGTCTAAATTTACTTGAGTTCAACGGTTGCTCCAGCCTCTTCCAATTGTTTTTTAAAGTCCTCTGCTTCTTCTTTAGAAACACCTTCTTTTAAAACACATGGTGCTGATTCAACCTTGTCTTTTGCTTCTTTTAATCCAAGACCTGTTATTGCTCGTACAGCTTTAATTACTGCAACTTTGTTGCCACCCATATCTGCAAGGGCTACATCAAACTCAGTTTTTTCCTCTGCTGCTTCGCCACCTCCAGCTGCTGCTGGTGCTGCCGCTACAGCTGCTGCTGCTGTTACGCCAAATTTTTCTTCCATTTCTGATATAAGGTCCACAACTTCCATCACTGTCATATTGGAAATGCTTTCTAGTATATCCTCTTTAGTTACTGCCATTATTTTCTCCCGATTAAATTAATTCTTTGATGCCTTCACTGCATCTACTGTTCTTACAAGCTTACTTGGTACTGCTTGCATAGTGCCCATAAGCTTCTGAATAGGGCCCTGCATTACAGATAATAATTTTGAAATCGCTTCTTCGTAAGTAGGAAGTGAGGCGAGCTTCTTAAGTTCACTAATATCTAAATCTTGACCTTGATAATTAATAGCTTTTGGTATTAGATTCTCATGTTTATCAGCAAATTCTTTTATGGATTTAGCAAATTTTCCAGCATCCTCTTTGCCTACCGCAACTATCTGAGGTCCGGAAATATTTTCAGACATTGATGAAAATTGACTATCTTTAAGAGCCATTTTAAGCATGTTATTTTTAACTAATTTTAGAAAGACACCTGCTTCACGCGTGGTTTTTCTGAGCTCATTTAACTCGTTTGATGTTAGACCTGAATAGTCAGCTGTGAGTACAACCTCGGCATCGCTTAAGATTGCTGCCATTTCTTTAACAAGATCCTGTTTTTGTGTAAGGTTTAATGGCATTTTAGCTCCTTTTCTCGACTGACGACAAGTCTACCCTAATTCCTGGCCCCATAGTAGAGGAAATTGTAATATTTTTCATATATTTACCCTTAGCAGATGCGGGTTTAGATTTATTTAAATCTGAAATAAGGGAAGCTACATTGTCTGCTAATTTTTTAGTATCAAAGTCTAGTTTACCGACGATTGTATGAACAATACCGGCTTTATCATTTTTATACCTTATCTGGCCTTTTTTGGCTTTTGAAACTGCCTCACCAATATTTTTAGTAACTGTACCCTCTTTTGGATTAGGCATAAGGTTTTTTGGTCCTAAAATTCTGCCCAATTGGCCCATCTTTTTCATACAATCAGGTGTTGCAACGACAATATCTGCAACAAGATCTTTATCTTTTTTAACCTGTTCAATTAAATCTTCAAATCCTACTATATCTGCACCTGCATCTTTAGCAGCTTTTTCATCTTCGCCATCCGCAAATGCAACGACATTCATATTTTTTCCTATACCATGTGGAAGAGTTGATGAGCCTCTAACGCCTTGATCAGACTTAGTAGCATCAATTCCTAAATTTACACTGAGATCAACACTCTCATTGAATTTTACTTTTGGTGCACTTTTAAGTAATTCGATAGCTTCCTCGATATCATAATCTTTGATAACATCTATCTTTTCTTTAATAGTCTTTATTCTTTTTGATAATGCCATTATTCTTCTACCTCTATGCCCATGCTTCTTGCAGTTCCAGCAATAATCTTTATTGAGTTTTCTAGATTCGCTCCAGTCAAATCACCTTCTTTTGTTTTAACAATTTCTGCTAATTGATCTTTTGTAACTTTTGCCACTTTGTTAGTATGTGGTGTTGGGCTACCTTTTTGAATTCCAGCAGCTTTTTTAAGTAGTGCTGCAGCAGGTGCTGATTTTATAACAAAATCAAATGATCTATCTTTATATACATTTATTACCACAGGCAACGCCATTCCTTTTTCTGCGTCTTTAGTTTTATCATTAAATTGCTTGCAAAAATCTTGGATATTAAGTCCATGCTGGCCTAGTGCCGGGCCTACAGGAGGAGCCGGGTTAGCAGCGCCTGCAGGTACTTGAAGTTTAACTTGAGTTATTAATTCTTTTGCTGCCATTATCCTTTCTCCACTTGTGTCAATGAAAGCTCAATTGGTGTTGGCTTACCAAAAACTAGAACTGATACTTTAAGCTTATTTTTTTCAAAATCAACTGTTTCTACAACTCCATTGAAGTCATTGAAGGGGCCATCAGTAATACGAACAACTTCACCAGGCTCAAACATTACTTTTGGTTTAGGCTTATCCACATCTTCTTGCATTGATTGAATTAAATTGTCAGCCTCAGATTGCTTTAGTGGCACCGGTTTATCACTTGTGCCTCCTATAAAGCCTAATACTTGGGGCGCATTTTTAACTAGATGCCATGTTTCATCATTCATATCCATTTTTATCATTACGTATCCTGGAAAATATTTTCTTTCTGATCTTTTCTTTTTTCCTTCTTTAATTTCAAGAACTTCCTCTGTTGGAACTAGAATTTCTTCAAAAGACTTCTCTAGGCCACTTCTTCTAATTCTATCTTCAAGTGTTAATTTTACTTTATTCTCATAACCAGAGAATGCTTGTAATACATACCAATCCATTATGCAACTCCATATAAAGTGCCGATTGCCCAGCCAAGGAGCATATCGAATAACCACAATAGTATACCTACAATAATAACTACCACTATTACTCCAAGTGTTGTTTGAGTTGTCTCTTGTTTTGTAGGCCAAGTAACTTTTTTAAGCTCGACCTTCGAATCCGTTACATAGGAATATACTAACTTACCAAAATCACTTTGATACCCTATAAAGCCTGATAGTATTAGAACAGCAATCATGCCAAGTACTCTGTAGAACAATCTTATGTCACTAAAATAATAGAATAAAACCATACCAGCAATCAGCACTCCGATAGAAAGTATCAGATATGTATTACTAGGTTTTTGTTCTATGTTTGTTTCTGTCATGGCAATCCTTATGTTAATTCGTCAGGCCAGGAGGGACTCGAACCCCCAACCTACGGTTTTGGAGACCGTCGCTCTACCAGTTGAGCTACTAGCCTATCATTCTTATACTAATGATAGTGTTACTCGACTATTTTCGATACAACTCCAGCTCCAACTGTTTTGCCACCTTCACGTATTGCAAATTTTAGACCCGCTTCTAAAGCAATAGGTGTAATCAGTTCGACGTTCATTTTAACATTATCACCAGGCATAACCATTTCCACATCTTTAGGTAATTCTATAGCACCCGTTACGTCAGTAGTTCTGAAGTAAAACTGAGGTCTATAGTTACCAAAGAATGGAGTATGTCTTCCGCCTTCATCTTTTGATAAAACATAAACTTCACATTCAAATTTTGTATGAGGCTTGATAGAGCCAGGTACACATAAGACTTGACCTCTTTCAACTTCCTCACGTTTTGTACCTCTAAGTAGTACACCGACGTTATCACCTGCAACGCCTTCATCTAGAAGTTTTCTAAACATTTCAACACCAGTACATGTAGTTTTTTGTGTGTCTTTGATTCCAACAATCTCAATTTCTTCACCTACATTTACTTTTCCTCTCTCGATACGGCCAGTTACAACTGTTCCCCTACCTGAGATTGAAAATACATCTTCAATTGGCATTAGGAATGTTTGATCAATTGGGCGCTCAGGAACGGGTATAAATTTATCCATTTCTTCAACTAGCTTTTCAATTGAAGGTACGCCTATTTCTGATGTATCGCCTTCGATAGCTTTTAGAGCTGAACCAGAGATTATAGGTACATCATCACCCGGAAAGTCATACTTAGATAGAAGCTCTCTAATTTCCATCTCAACTAATTCGGTTAATTCTTTATCGTCTACTTGATCGGCTTTGTTCAAGTATACAATTACGTGTGGTACTCCAACCTGTCTAGCAAGTAAGATATGTTCTCTTGTTTGTGGCATAGGTCCATCTGCTGCAGAGCAAACCAGTATCGCTCCATCCATCTGAGCAGCGCCTGTAATCATGTTTTTAACATAATCAGCATGTCCTGGGCAATCGACGTGAGCGTAATGTCTGTCTGTAGACTCATACTCTACGTGAGCTGTAGCAATTGTGATTCCACGCTCTCTTTCTTCAGGAGCATTATCAATTTGGTCATAAGCTTTTGCTTCACCACCAAACTTTTCGCCCATCACTTTTGTGATAGCTGCAGTTAATGTTGTTTTACCATGATCAACGTGTCCAATTGTTCCAACGTTCACATGGGCCTTATTTCGTTCAAATTTTTCCTTAGCCATTTTCTAAATCCCGGGTTAGTTAACTTTCAAGTGGATGATATGATAAACCACTTTTATGCTCATTTACACTAAAATTTTAATGAAATCAACAAAAAAAGAGCCCATAACCGGATTTGAACCGGTGACCTCTTCCTTACCAAGGAAGTGCTCTACCGACTGAGCTATATGGGCAATCAATCAGTCCATGCGATGATATTAAAAAGAAGGCTTTTATACAACAAGATTGGTCTAGATTAACCCCCACCGGAGCTAATTAACAAGGGATGGGGTCAATTAGCTCCTACAAGTAGCTTTTCTGGAGGAAAAGTTGATTCCATAGTAAGTGCTAATTGTGAAAATTTAATTACTCGTCAATTAAACATTTGTTTAGAGATTTTTTGAGCGGGTAGCGGGAATCGAACCCGCATCGTCAGCTTGGAAGGCTGAAGTTCTACCATTGTACCATACCCGCATCGATTGAATTTGGAGGGGGCAGGATTCGAACCTGCGAAGGCAGGGCCAGCAGATTTACAGTCTGCCCTCGTTGACCGCTTGAGTACCCCTCCGAAAATCAACTTGTGTATATTAACAAAGCATCAGACTTATAGCATTATTTTTTTTACTAGTAAGGTCTTTCAGGTTTTTTAATAAACCAAAGATATAAAATCCATGCAATACCCAGAGAGAAAATTACTTGGCTCGTTTTGCCAAAGTCATTAGCATAGAAAATTAGCGTCAAGACTATAGTGGCGAATAAAACAAAAAAAGCTTCTATTCTATTAGAAGTGATTTTCATGCCATATATTCTTGGCGGTGGACCCAAAGGCTTCATTTAGACTCCATTAATTTAATAATATTTGTATTTAATACATTTATATCATGAGTCTTAACTATATTATAGACTTCCTCAACACCAATCTGTCTATTTTTTGCAATACGGTATAGTCCTGGTTTTTTTTTAAAGTCATGAATTATTGGCTTATTAGACTGATAGAAGACCTCTTTTTTTATAACAAAAAAAGCATGTAAAAAACTTTTAATTTTATTTTTAGTATCCATTAATTATTTTCTCTAAATCTTCCAGACTTTTTTGTTTTTTTCTGTCAAATCTCTCAAAAATCTTAAGATATTTATTACAACTTTTTTTTTGTGAATTGAGCTTTAATTTCATTAGTTGAGAAATAGTTGCAGACTTAGTCTTTATGTATGTTGATTTAAGAACGTTATAATCATCCTCTGTAATAAGGAGATATTCTGACTTAACTTCATTAAGAATGGTAAAGAGGTTTGTCATCTCTTTTTCATCATTGTAATTTTTGATACAAAGTGAACTATACCCATCAATACTTGCAGAGTAGTTTACAAAATCTAGAAATAGTTTATCTGGACCAGCAACTGCTGTATTAAAAAATAATACAACTGCAGCAATACATTTAGTTATAAATACTTTCATATATTTTTTTTATTATATCCTTATTAAAATTATATCCTTTTATACGAAAGAACTTCTCAAATTCACGTATGAATGATTCTTTATTATAGTTCTTATTTACTAAAGTTACAGCCTGCGCCACAAATGCTTTAAGCTCCCATTTAATAAATTGTGAACTACCTAAAGATGGATAATGTTTCTTGTTAATATTTGCTTGAGAAATAATCTCATTCCATACAAAAATCATCTCTGAGGATGACAAAAGACTATTAAGAGTTTCAAGCCAAACGCCTTGCCATACTATAGGATCCAGATCAGAAAATATATGTCTAACTTTTAGAGGTAAATCTTTATTCATTACTAAAACTTCGATATTATACGTCAATATTATATCATTGAGTCTATAATAGATTTTATTAATCGCCACCTTAGCTCAGTTGGCCAGAGCAGGGGTTTTGTAAACCTCAGGTCGTCAGTTCGAATCTGACAGGTGGCTCACATGATTGGTGGTTGCAATGGATAAAATACCTATGACAGTTGAAGGTGAAAAATTGCTTAGAGAAGAGCTGTCAGAATTAAAAACCATCATACGTCCCCAAATATCTGAAGCTATCAAAGAAGCAAGAGAAAAAGGTGATTTAAAAGAAAATGCAGAATATCACGCCGCCAGAGAGCAACAAAGTTTTGCTGAAGGACGCATAAAAGATATTGAAGGCAAGCTTTCAAATGCTCAAGTCATAGATATCACTAGGATGCCCGTATCAGATAAGGTTATCTTTGGAACAACTGTTATTGTTGCTGACGAAAATAATAATGAAATTACTTATAAAATAGTCGGTGAAGATGAAGCAGATTTAAAAAAAGACAAAATATCTGTTACCTCTCCAATATCAAGAGCTCTTGTAGGAAAAAGCGAAGGAGACGAAGTCACAATAAAAACTCCATCGGGTAATATTATTTATGAAATAGTAGAGGTTAAATATGTCTGATGTTCAAAAAAATGTTCTTGGCGAAGATTTAGAACTATGTGGTTCAAATCCAATTACAGGATATCTAAGAGATGGCTGTTGTAATACAGACAACTTCGATAGAGGCTCTCATACTGTTTGCGCTGTTGTGACAGACGAATTTCTAGAATTTTCAAAATCTCAAGGAAATGATTTAACTACTCCTATACCTGAATTAGATTTTAATGGGTTGATGCATGGTGATTCATGGTGTCTTTGTGCTGATAGGTGGCTTGAGGCATATCAAAATCATAAAGCTCCTTACGTAAAACTTAAATCAACAAACATTAAGGCGCTTGAGAAAATCGATTTAGACAGTCTTAAAGAATTTGCTCTCGACATTTCTTGACTTTGTCACTCTCAAAAAGAATAATCGTCATATGAAGAAATTATTTTCTACAGCAATCATGCTATTATCTTTTACAGTGATGGATGTGTCAGCAAATCAATGCCCTAAAGCTCTAGACTTTGAGATTAAACGTCTTGGAGAAGATAAGGTAGAGAATCTTTGTCAATACAAGGGTAAGGTTATACTCGTTGTTAATACGGCTAGTAAGTGCGGTTTTACCCCTCAATATGAAGGGTTAGAAAAATTATATTCTGAAAAAAAAGATCAAGGTCTTGTGGTTTTGGGATTTCCATCTCATGATTTTTATCAAGAGCCAGCTCCAGAACAAGACATAAAAGATTTCTGCAACTTAACGTATGATGTGAAGTTTCCTATGTTTACTAAAGTAAATGTAAGGGGAGAAAAAGCTCACCCATTTTATAAAAACCTTGCAACAGAAACTAATAGCTCGCCCAAATGGAATTTTTGGAAATACTTAATAAATAAAGAAGGTGAAGTTGTTAAAAGTTACTCTATGGTTACAAGTCCTGATGGTAATAAACTTACAGGCATGATTGATAAACTCTTATCTGAATAATTACTTTTGATCTTGAATTAAGGCTAGACTTTTTAAAACAAAGTATGGCTCAACCAAACATTTAATCTTTAGATATCGTGATATATTTTTCGAATAACTTCCAGTAATTAAAAGTTTTGGTTTAGGTTTACTGTTTTGACATAAGTTAGAGTATATTTCATTGATTGATGAAGAAATCATTACTCTATAACCCGTAGTGATTTGTTTTAATGTATTTGATTGAAGAATTTTTGAGTTTTTATTTTGATTGATACTGAGCTTAATATTTTTCAAATTATGTATATCTGAAAAGCAATTACTGTATCTCTCAGCGCCACTTAATATTAAACCTCCTTTATGATTTCCTGATCCGGTTACATAATCAATACTTATTGCACTTCCACAGCTCACAATCATAATATTTTTTTCAAAAATTTTATAAGCAGCTACTATCTGTGCCCATCTATCGGGCCCCAGTCTGCTTGCCTGAGGATAACAGTTCTTCACTGACAACAAAGTCTTAGTTGATTTAAACTCCGTTTCTTTGACAAATATACCTTTTAATTTTTTTTTAAATTCTTTATTAAATTTAACGCCTAGGACTGAGGAGTAAAATAATGTGCAATCTTTATTGATATAAGTTTTAGTTATGTACTTATGAAATTTATCAATATCTTCTAATGGGAAAGATTTAATTTTCAGAAGATTTTGATTTTGAGTCTCCGCAACCTTTATCTGACTATTGCCAATATCTGCTAATAATTTCATAACCGTCTCATAGTACTATCAATATTATCTATTCGCTTAATATTTCCATTATTTTGTATCATTAATTGCCCTTGTTCATTAATACCTAATAATTTGCCTTCATAGAAATTATTATTATCTTTGATGCTCACTCTTTTTTGATACCAAAATAAATTATCATTATAAAGTTTTATAATCTCATCTATATTAATCTGGTTTATGTTTTTAAATAGTGCTTCACAAAATAAAGATACTAATAAAGCTTGATCTAGATTCTTATCAAGATTTGAATATGGTCTGTTAATAGAGTAATTTTTTGGAATATCTATATTAATACCAACCCCAATTGATACATAAATTTCTTTATCAATAGATAATGATTCGATAAGAATTCCAGAAACTTTCTTATCATTATGATACAGATCATTTGGCCATTTAATTTTTATATCTTCACAATTATTTTTATTCATAGCATCAAGAAGACATGTGCATGATAAATAACTTAAATATCTTAAATCTAATTGCTTAGCATTAACTTTAAAGCACAAACTAAATGAAATGGATTTCTGATTTAAGCTTACCCAGGTTTTTTGATTACGTCCTCTTGCAGCACGCTGATTATTTGTAATAACAAGTAAAGGAAATAAATCTCTTGCATATTGATAGTTTAAATAGTCATTTGTTGAACTTACATGATTTTTAAACAACACATTTAAATGGGTATTGCTGTAATGTATCGACTTTAATTTTTTTTTTAGTTCTGTGATATTTAACATTATTTTGACATGATAAATTCAATCACTTATTATTGTCTCACACAATTCAGGAGTAACTTAGCATAATGGCAATTAATTGGATAGAATCTAAGGTTATTGATCAAATCAAATGGACAGATGATTTAGTATCTATTCGATTTGAAAATAATGTGCCCGCATATACTGCCGGACAATTTACAAAAATTGGTCTGAAAATAGACGGTGAAATTATCTCAAGGCCATATTCTTTGGTAAGTGCGCCTCATGAAGATTTTTTAGAAGTGATCTATGTAAATGTACCTGATGGTAAGCTGACACCCAAGCTACATAATCTTAAAAAAGACGATACTATTTATGTAATGGATAAATCATCCGGTTTCTTTGTTATGGATGAAGTGCCGGATGGTGATAAATTATGGCTGATCGCTACCGGGACAGGATTAGGTGTATTTATTTCTTTACTTAAAACAGATGCTCCATGGGAACGTTTTAAAGAAATTATTCTGGTGCATGGTGTGAGAACTGCAGACGAACTTACCTATCAAAAGCAAATTGAAGAATTTCAAAATGAACACCCAAACCAACTAAAATATATTCAGACTGTTACACGTGAAAAAATAGAAAATGCATTGAACTCTCGAATACCAGAAGCAATTAAAGATAATACAATTACTGATATTTGTGGAAATATCGATAAGAGTTCACAGTTCATGCTTTGCGGTAACCCTGACATGATTAACGATATGGTTGATCTATTAGGAGAATATGGACTCGAAAGAAATCGAAGAAGTAAGCCTGGCAATATCACTCTAGAAAAATATTGGTAAAATAAACCATCCTTTGTAGATGAATTTCATTATATAAAAAAGGCTCCAATAAAGGAGCCTTTAATATCTAAGCTGATGATGTCCTACTCTCACATGGGGAGACCCCACACTACCATCGGCGCTGTATAGTTTCACTGCTGAGTTCGAAATGGATCAGGTGGTTCCTATACGCTATTGTCATCAAACATTAATTTGATTTGGAAAATGTACATGCTATTTAATCTAGAAAAACGAGTTTACTTAAGATTATAAGAGCAAGCCTCACGATCAATTAGTACTAGTTAGCTTCACTTGTTACCAAGCTTCCACACCTAGCCTATCAACGTCGTAGTCTACAACGGATCTTTAGGGACCTTATAGGTCCAGTGATATCTAATCTTTGGTATGGCTTCCCGCTTAGATGCTTTCAGCGGTTATCACAACCCTATATAGCTACCCAGCAATGCCTCTGGTGAGACAACTGGAACACCAGGGATAGGTTCACTCCGGTCCTCTCGTACTAGGAGCAACATCCATCAAATATCAAACGCGCACGGTAGATAGGGACCGAACTGTCTCACGACGTTCTAAACCCAGCTCGCGTACCACTTTAAATGGCGAACAGCCATACCCTTGGGACCTGCTCCAGCCCCAGGATGTGATGAGCCGACATCGAGGTGCCAAACACCCCCGTCGATGTGAACTCTTGGGGGGTATCAGCCTGTTATCCCCGGCGTACCTTTTATCCGTTGAGCGATGGCCCTTCCATACAGAACCACCGGATCACTAAGACCTACTTTCGTACCTGCTCGACATGTCTGTCTCGCAGTCAAGCACCCTTATGCCTTTACACGCATCATACGATTTCCAACCGTATTGAGGGTACCATCGCGTTCCTCCGTTACTCTTTAGGAGGAGACCGCCCCAGTCAAACTACCCACCATACACTGTCTCCGAACCGGATAACGGTCCTGGGTTAGAACTCCAAAGATAATAGGCTGGTATTTCAAGGTTGCCTCCACCAATGCTAGCGCATCAGCTTCAAAGGCTCCCAGCTATCCTACACAATTAGATTCAAAGTTCAGTGTAAAGCTGTAGTAAAGGTGCACGGGGTCTTTCCGTCTAGCCGCGCGTACACTGCATCTTCACAGCAATTTCAATTTCACTGAGTCTCGGTTGGAGACAGTATGGCCATCGTTACGCCATTCGTGCAGGTCGGAACTTACCCGACAAGGAATTTCGCTACCTTAGGACCGTTATAGTTACGGCCGCCGTTCACCGGGGCTTCGATCAAGAGCTTCGCTTGCAAGCAAGCTAACCCCATCAATTAACCTTCCGGCACCGGGCAGGCGTCACACCCTATACTTCCTCTTACGAGTTTGCAGAGTGCTGTGTTTTTAGTAAACAGTCGCAGCCATCGTTTTAATGCTACCTTCTTCTGCTCAGCCAGCAAGTGGCTTCACATAAAAAAGGCATACCTTCTCCCGAAGTTACGGTATCATTTTGCCTAGTTCCTTCAACTGAGTTCTCTCATGCGCCTTAGAATTCTCATCCCACCCACGTGTGTCCGTTTAGGGTACGGCCACTTTTAACCTGAAGCTTAGAAGATTTTCTTGGAAGCATGGTATCGACCACTTCGCTAATTCCGAAGAAAAAGCTTCGCATTCGTATCTCGAAATAAATACTCCCGGATTTTCCTAAGAGTAATCTCTACATACTTACACCAGTATAACCGTTGACTGGCTGATCTAACCTTCTCCGTCTCTCCATCGCAGTTAAAAGCGGTACAGGAATATTAACCTGTTTTCCATCGACTACGCCTTTCGGCCTCGCCTTAGGTACCGACTAACCCTCCGCCGATTGACGTTGCGGAGGAAACCTTAGGTTTTCGGCGTGTAGGGTTCTCACCTACATTATCGTTACTTATGTCAGCATTCGCACTTCTGATATCTCCAGCATACCTCACGATACACCTTCATCAACTTACAGAACGCTCCGCTACCATCCTAGTAAACTAGGATCCAAAGCTTCGGTATATGACTTAGCCCCGGTAAATCTTCCGCGCAGGCCGACTCGACCAGTGAGCTATTACGCTTTCTTTAAAGGATGGCTGCTTCTAAGCCAACCTCCTGGATGTCTAGGCCTTCCCACTTCGTTTTCCACTTAGTCATAATTTTGGGACCTTAGCTGTTGGTCTGGGTTGTTTCCCTCTCCACTACGGACGTTAGCACCCGCAGTGTGTCTCCCGTGCTCTACTTGTTGGTATTCGGAGTTTGCAATGGTTTGGTAAGACGGGATGTCCCCCTAGCCATAACAGTGCTCTACCCCCAACAGTAATACACGAGGCGCTACCTAAATAGCTTTCGCGGAGAACCAGCTATCTCCGGGTTTGATTAGCCTTTCACTCCGATCCACAGCTCATCCCCTCATTTTTCAACATAAGTGGGTTCGAGCCTCCAGTAGGAATTACCCCACCTTCACTCTGGCCATGGATAGATCACTCGGTTTCGGGTCTACACCTAGAAACTAAACGCCCTATTAAGACTCGGTTTCCCTTCGCCTACCTTATAAAAGTTAAGCTTGCTACTAAATGTAAGTCGCTGACCCATTATACAAAAGGTACGCAGTCACCCACAAGGGGCTCCCACTGCTTGTACGCATACGGTTTCAGGTTCTATTTCACTCCCCTAACCGGGGTTCTTTTCGCCTTTCCTTCACAGTACTAGTTCACTATCGGTCGGCATAGAGTATTTAGTCTTGGAGGATGGTCCCCCCATGTTCAAGCAAGATACCACGTGTCCCGCTCTACTCTTCGTCACCCACCAAATTCAATTTTCGTATACAGGGCTATCACCTTCTATGGCCAACCTTCCCAGGTTGTTTTACTAATATCATTTGGATTCAGTGACTGGACTATTTCCGTTTCGCTCGCCGCTACTCAGGAAATCTCAATTGATTTCTTTTCCTCTGGTTACTAAGATGTTTCAGTTCTCCAGGTTTGCTTCTACCATCCTATAAATTCGGATGGAGATACTCTACTTATGTAGAGTGGGTTTTCCCATTCGGAAATCTCCGGGTCAAAGCTTGTTTATCAGCTTACCGAAGCTTATCGCAGATTACTACGTCCTTCATCGCCTTATGCCGCCAAGGCATCCACCACATGCGCTTATTCACTTGACCTTATAACTTAAATAAACTCAAAATCGTTTATCAAAGTGTCTATTTGGTTCTCAAATAAAAGTAACATTCATTATATCTTTTCAGATATATGAGTTCTCGTTTTCAAAATCACTAGATTTTAAAAATGCATGTACATTAATTCCAAATTTTCATCAGAGCAAAAAAAAGCGAACATCACTTTTAATGCTCACCGAAAAGTATTATATAGCAAAGTTCCATAAATAGTAGAAATATTTAAGGTTTTATGTGCTTTTTTGTGGAGCTAGTCGGGATCGAACCGACGACCTCCTGCTTGCAAAGCAGATGCTCTCCCAGCTGAGCTATAGCCCCAAAAAACAATGTATGAAGTGTATTACTGATACAAAAAATATTCAACATCTATATGTTTACCAAAAGTTCACAAAAATGGTGTTCCAAGGATAGATATTATGGTGCATTTTTATATTTAAATTGACATTTATCCTCTATTTATTGTCTTTTACATAAAAAGTTAGAAACAACAGGTTGGCACATATATTGCATCTAAGTAAGTATTAGCATACTCGTGATTGACGAACGTTTCCTCATTCACCCCTTAGTTAGTCACGAGCCCTGTCTGTGACTGGTATTGACTCCTAATCCCCCAATACCAGTCTAGTCTGGCTATATGATTAATACTGAATCATGAACAAGTCGTGCTATGATGCAAACTTACTAAAAGGATATTTATGAGAATTGTAAGTTTTGACTACCTAAAAGAAGCATATGGATTGCTAAATGCAAACGGCACTAAAGTATCCAATAAAAGACTTAGAAGAATGGCATACCTTGATGTTCACCAAAATAATTATACCGCGTACGAACTCTATAATAGTTACAAAAAAATCGTTAACAGCGAAGCAGCAAACAATCAACTTATGGTGTTAGTTATAGTAATAGGGTTAATTACAGCTGTAATGCTTTTCATATTTACATAAGGATTTTGATTTAAAAGCTCAGCGTTTTATTGTGATGACTGAGCTTGGACAACTAGCTCTTTACTCATATATTCTTCCCCATTGTAATTGCTTTTAACACCTTTAATCATCGGTGTATAAGAAAAATCATAGCCACAACCTACCCTTATGTATGTATCATTGATACATCTTTTATGACACGGATCAAAACCAACCCACCCTAAATTATTAATGTATATCTCGACCCAAGCATGAGTATCATTTTCTGCAATTTCAGAATCATCTAAAAGAAAACCATTTACATATCTTGCAGGGAAATTATGTGATCTTGCAAGACTGATGAGAATATGAGAGAAATCTTGGCAGACCCCTGATCCTTGTTCTATAGCATTTATGGCTGATGTGAAAATATTAGTTGATCCTGATAAGTACTTTATCGAATCTGCGGCAGCATTATTAAGTCCATGACAAAACTCCACTGAATCCTTTTTATTTGTATTTTTTACTAAATTTATTATTTTCGTATTAGGTTTAGTTAGGTTTGATTGTCTTAGAAAACAGCTAGGATGGACAGATTCATTAAGACCTTTCATTACCCCTGAATAGTCTTTAGTCTCTACTGTGCTTTTCATCGTTATTGTTTGAGGTTCAATAAGATTTTTTATATAAATATTGAATGTCTTATGGCCCAGAGCATCAACCGGGTTTTCTTCAAGCTTGCCTTGTGATGCTTTGATATCACAATCAATAAGTTTTTGATTTTTACATTCAGTTGGGTAAATATTCAAGGACTGGACTAATCTTGGAACATGCGATGTGAACTTGTAAGATGTTTTATAATTTATCTTAATAATCATTTATCAATTCCTAAAAAATATACCTCTTCTAAATCAGAATATGTAGTCGACATGTCATCAATAAATTTTGTTAAAAATTCATGAAGACCAAACTCGATAATTTCATCTGCTGAACTATCAATAAGGCCCTTGTGTATCGCTTTAATATTTCTATGAGCTTTATTATCAGATTTATAGAACTTAGTAAGTCTTCCAAGATGATGCTGAATCTTATCAAGTGCATAAAAAATTGACCTAGGGCATAACTCGCTGAGGATTAGAAAATCAATTATCTTTGTATAATCAATTTGACTATTTCCATATGCCCATTTAAATCCTCGGTATGCTGAGACAGATCTTAGCATTATGCTCCATTGAAAATTATCGACTTGTGTGCCCACATAAGAACTGCTTGGCAGCAAGATATAATATTTAACGTCGATTATGCGTGCCGTAAAATCTGCTCTTTCATAAAAAATACCTAAATATATAAAATCAAATCCATCATTGATCAGTTGAGTGTTATTTATTGTGCCTTTGATAAGATTGACTTGTTTTTTTATCCAATCTAAAGTCATGGGAAGATTTTTTGTATCGTATTTTTCAGTATCGTATTTATCAATTTCATGATACCAAGTATTGACAGTGTTCCAGACTTCGAGGGTCACTGCTGTCCTAACCATCTTTAAATTATTACGAGCACTTTCTATACAGGCCTTTACAGATGAACTATTGTTTGGATCAAAAAGCAGGAAATATTCAATTTTATTCTTACTGATTTCTTTGTAATTATTCAAGTAACTTTCTTTAATGCCAGCAGCAGATAAAATGGACTCCCACTCATTTAAATATCCTTCACTAGTGTTGGGAATTAAATGTATTCTATAAGCTACTTCGAGTAATCTTGCTATAGAATCTGCCCTTTCTATATACCTAGCTGTCCAATATAAATTTTCTGCTGTTCTACTTAACATTTTTTAATTTTTTAATACCCATGTATCTTTTACGCCACCACCTTGGGATGAATTAACTACAAGTGAACCTTCTTTGAGAGCTACTCTTGTCAGCCCTCCTGGAACCAACTTCCTTTTACGATTACCAATGAGCGTGAAAGGTCTTAAATCTACATGCCGAGGAGAAAGGGATTTATTCTTAAAAATTGGAACAGATGATAAATCTAGAATAGGTTGGGCAATATAATTATTGGGATTATTGCTGATCTTTTTTTTAAACACATTTAGTTTTGACTTCGAAGCAGAGTTTCCTATCAGCATCCCATACCCACCTGAGCCATGAACTTCTTTAACAACTAATTTATCTAAATGGTTTAAGACATAATTTTTATCGGCTGTTTTAGAACATCTCCATGTTTTTATGCCAGAAAGCTTAGGTTCTTCGCCTAAATAAAATCTGATAATTTCTGGCATATAAGCATATATTGCTTTGTCGTCTGCGATACCCGAGCCTGGGGCTGAGCAAATATTTACATAACCAGATTTATAAGAATGAAAAAGTCCTGGAACTCCAATGACAGAGTTTTCATTAAATGATATTGGATCAATAAAATCATCATCAATCCTTCTGTATATAATATCAACCTTTTGCATTCCTTGAGTTGTCCTCATATATGTAATATTTTTCTCAACAATTAAATCTGATCCCTGTACAAGCTCAACACCCATAGTGTCAGCCAAATAGCTATGTTCATAATAAGCACTATTAAGTGGGCCTGGCGTAAGAATAACTATTTTTGGATCATTGTCACATTTTTTGGGAGCAAGACTCTTCAAAGTATCATTCAAATATGATGAATAATTTTCAACAGGTTCTATGTTATTTTTTTCAAAAAGCTCTGGAAACATTCTCATCATAATTTCTCGATTCTCAATCATGTATGAAACGCCCGATGGTGTCCTGCAGTTATCTTCTAAAACTTTAAAAGATTTTATATCAGTTCGTATGATATCTGTTCCTATAATAGGGCTATATATATTGTGTGGAACTTTAACTCCAACCATTTTAATTTCATAAGCAGGGTTCATATAGATTAGATCAGCAGGTATTTTTTTTGCCTTAACTATTTCACACTTATTATAAATATCTCTCAGGAATGCATTAATAGCTAATGCGCGCTGTGTAACACCGTCTTGAATTTCTAGCCATTCTAATTTTGTAATGATTCTTGGAAACATATCAAAAGGAATTAATCTTTCTGAACTGTCAAAATTATTATAAACAGAGAAGGTAATTCCTATTTTTTTAAATAAATTTTCAGCTTCAGCTTTTTTTTTAATTAGTGTGTTATAAGGCAGTGAATTGGCCCAAGTTATTATGTCCTGATAGGCTTTCCTCGGTGTTTTTTTGTCAAAAACTTCGTTATACATATGTATTTACATGCAAGATATATACCAGTGATTAGTTTTTAGTGCTATGAAATAATTTTCCGTGGGTCAGGGTGGACTCGAACCACCGACCTCACCCTTATCAGGGGTGCGCTCTAACCAACTGAGCTACAGACCCATGGGTAGAATAAAAATTTAAGAATGATTTGTGACGTAATGCTTGTTTAAAAACTCACCCGATTTCTCTTTTAGGAGGTGATCCAGCCACAGGTTCCCCTACGGCTACCTTGTTACGACTTCACCCCAGTCATTGACCACACCGTTGTAAGCGTCCTCCCGAAGGTTAGACAACCCACTTCTGGTGCAACCAACTCCCATGGTGTGACGGGCGGTGTGTACAAGGCCCGGGAACGTATTCACCGCGACATTCTGATTCGCGATTACTAGCGATTCCGACTTCACGAAGTCGAGTTGCAGACTTCGATCCGGACTGAGAACGGTTTTCTGAGATTAGCTCCCCCTCGCGGGTTGGCGACCCTCTGTACCGTCCATTGTAGCACGTGTGTAGCCCTACACATAAGGGCCATGATGACTTGACGTCATCCCCACCTTCCTCCGGTTTGTCACCGGCAGTCTCCCTAGAGTTCCCACCATAACGTGCTGGCAACTAAGGATAGGGGTTGCGCTCGTTGCGGGACTTAACCCAACATCTCACGACACGAGCTGACGACAGCCATGCAGCACCTGTCTATCAGTTCCCGAAGGCACCGAGTTATCTCTAACAAGTTCTGATGATGTCAAGTGTAGGTAAGGTTCTTCGCGTTGCATCGAATTAAACCACATGCTCCACCGCTTGTGCGG
>ERZ802827.415-NODE-415-length-22562-cov-12.8101_pt1 | contig 22562 bp, 13 predicted proteins | sample MGYA00345652_ERZ802827 | MGnify/ENA primary metagenome ERZ802827 (study PRJEB30503, sample SAMEA104212372) | marine metagenome | biome: Westerlies Biome; feature: [SRF] surface water layer (ENVO:00010504) within the epipelagic zone...; material: water... | reverse complement strand
TAGCTCCTGAAGCTGGCGCATTAGGAGTTGGTCCGAACAAAAACGATGTTTCTTGGTGGTCAAACGGTGCTGCCGATGTAACTACACGTGCGTGTTTATTTGACGACGAGTATGTATTTAATGCAGATGGTTCTTTTGAAAATGTATTAGGTGCGGACACTTGGTTAGAGCCATGGCAAGGTACTGATCCTGAAGCTTGTGGAGCACCACTTTTTCCACACGATAATTCTGGTAATTTCACTTATACATACGATGCAACTGCTGGAACAATTACACTCAATGGAAAAGGAGCATTCTTAGGCTTGGCAAAGGTTACAAACACAACCCAATTGACCAATCCAGCAGATGCGCCAGATTCGGTTACATATCCAGTCGAGCTTTCTGCAGATGGAAATACAATGGAAATAGACATTGACTATGGAGATGGTTGGTGGTCATTTACGCTTGTAAGAGACGTACCTCCAACTGGAGTTCAAGGATCATGGGTATTAGCTCCTGAAGCTGGCGCATTAGGAGTTGGTCCGAACAAAAACGATGTTTCTTGGTGGTCAAACGGTGCTGCCGATGTAACTACACGTGCGTGTTTATTTGACGACGAGTATGTATTTAATGCAGATGGTTCTTTTGAAAATGTATTAGGTGCGGACACTTGGTTAGAGCCATGGCAAGGTACTGATCCTGAAGCTTGTGGAGCACCACTTTTTCCACACGATAATTCTGGTAATTTCACTTATACATACGATGCAACTGCTGGAACAATTACACTCAATGGAAAAGGAGCATTCTTAGGCTTGGCAAAGGTTACAAACACAACCCAATTGACCAATCCAGCAGATGCGCCAGATTCGGTTACATATCCAGTCGAGCTTTCTGCAGATGGAAATACAATGGAAATAGACATTGACTATGGAGATGGTTGGTGGTCATTTAGGTTAGTTAGAAAATAAATTAAAAAACCCCGCCAATTTTGGCAGGGTTTTTTTAAATACATTTAAAAAAGCTGTAGTCACAGCCAATTGTTAGACTGATAATTTTTAAGCCATTTTTTTAAATTGTATATATATTGTATACATGCTTTTTTGCAATCTAGCAATACAATATTTATACATTTGACAAAAACCAGATTAAAACAATATTTTTAAAACTATTGACCTCATAATAGCATTAAGAAATGTTTACCCTAACAACAAAAATCAACACATGAAAAACATAATTTTTAAATTAATGTTCTGTATTCCTGCTTTCTCAGGAATTTCCCAGATGCACAATGTAGCAGTCAACCAAGGAGCCGATGGCACCACATTGGTTGTTAATGGAGAAGACTTTATGGTCAATGGTATGAATTGGGATTATTTCCCAATCGGCACCAACTATTCTTACAGCTTATGGAACCAGACTGATGACTTTATCATAGCAGCACTCGATGCTGAGATGGGATTGCTTAAAAACATGGGTGTTAATACCATTAGAACATACACAGGTATCCAACCAAGATGGATTACTTATATCTATGAGAACTACGGCATACACACCATATTAAATCATTCTTTTGGGCGCTATGGCCTCACTATTGATGGTGCATGGGTTCCTGTAACCGACTATAGAGACGAAAAAGCACAAAAGTTTCTTATGTCTGAAGTTACTGCACTTGCAAAAGAATACAAAAATACCCCTGGACTGCTTATGTTCTTGCTTGGAAACGAAAACAACTACGGGTTGTTTTGGGCAGGTGCTGAAACAGAAGACTTTCCAGATGAGGAGGATCAGCGTCGTGCTGTTGGTGAAAACCGTGGCCGTCCTATGTATAAACTCATGAATGATGCTGCCAAGGCGATAAAAGAAATTAATGATGCATATCCAGTAGCCATTTGTAATGGAGATTTAATGTTTCTAGAAATCATTGCGGAAGAATGTGCTGATGTTGATATCTACGGTACTAATATGTATCGCGGTATTTCATTTGGAGACACTTTTGAACGTGTTAAAAATGAATATGGTAAACCTGTATTATTTACGGAGTTTGGGTCTGATGCCTTTAATGCAATTTCCAATAAGGAAGATCAAATGGCCCAAGCAACTATTATGGTGGGCCAATGGAAAGAAATTTATGCCAATGCTGCTGGTCTTGGAAATGCTGGAAACTCCATTGGTGGGTGTACCTTCCAGTTTAGTGATGGCTGGTGGAAGTTTGGGCAAACAGACAACTTAGACGTACATAACAATAACGCTTCTTGGTCAAACGGAGGATATCCATTTGACTACAAACTAGGTCAAAACAACATGAACGAAGAGTGGTTTGGTATTTGTGCCAAGGGGCCTACTGATGCTCGGGGATTATACGACCTATATCCAAGAGCCGCTTATTATGCTCTTAAACAAGCACATACATTAAATCCATATAGCGAGGGTGTAGATGCTGATTTTGTGGACAGTCATTTTAATAGCATCCAAATAATGGATGCCATGTTACGCGCAAGAGGAGACAAAGCAGCCCTAGGCGGTGGCGAAAAAATTCGTCTAAGTAACTTAAGGGCAGAATTCACATCTTTTAACACGGGAGGAAGTTCAATTACAACTCCCAAAACCCCAGCCCCTTACGAGGTTGCATATCCAGACCAACAAGGTTTTGATAACATGGAGTCTTATTATGTTGGTGTTGAGGCAAATCCTGCACCAGGGATGCGCGCTGAAGTAAACGTAAACATTTTAGGGAATATTGCTAACAACCCTATAGATGAAATTTTTTATGAAAATAGAGGAAGAGCACAACGATTTACCACTCCTGATGGAGTAGTTACCTTGAATGACATGAATAGAGTTCAAGTGTATAACGCTGAATTTGAGTGGAATGCAAAAGACTTTAATCTTCGTGGATTCTATCGTACTGGACACTATCACTGGGCATACGAAGGAGATATCTTTAACTTGTATCCTGAAGCCTACTACGGCCCTAACCTAGACATCTATAACGGAGAAATTTTGGGTGCTGAGTTAGACGGTAAAGGAGCACTTTCAGGACTTAAAGTTGCTTTTGGACCGCAATTGTGGTGGGGTGCTAACCCAGCCATGCTTTTTAAGTATCAAAAAGAAGTGCTTAAATGGACCGTTACTGGGGTTTATCACAGAGATATTATTACTGCTCTTGAATATGATGAAAGCGGTAGACGTATTCTTGACCAAAACCAAGTAACAAGTGGTGTTATTCCAGCGTGGCCAACAGAACGTGCTACCATAGCTTTTGAACGTAAGTTTGGAAACTTTGGTGTTACCTTGGGTGGTATTTGGGGCGGTAGCCCTTTAAATGGAAGTTCTTTCCAAGTGATGGCGAAAAAACACATTGACGCGGTACTTGTTGATAAAGTTAACAACAAAGATAACTGGGGTGGAAAGGCTAAAATCACTTTCGCTCAAGGAAAGTTTATGTGGTATGCACAAGGTTCGTATATGGGCTTGGTTGCCAATGGAGGTGCAGACCAAACTAAAACCTTCACAGGATGGAAACTCAAAGATTCTGGTAGTGGAAACATGACCAATGTGCTTTCTGGGTTTACCTACCTCGCGGGGAACCTTCAAATTGCACCTAACTTTTTATACCAAAAACCCTTGGTTGATCCTATGCCAAATGGTGTTGGAGGGCAAGGGCGTTTGCGTAACTTAATAGACGACCCATTTGCCGTTAGAGGCGGAAACAGAGAAACCTTAGGTGCTGAAATTTTATTCACCTATGACCCAACTCCAGGAACTTGGATGTATGAATGGAACAATGATGTTGTTGAAGATGCCAAGTTTGCCATGAGCGCAGGATTTGTGTTTAGACACTTACCTACAACGCAAGATGCGCACATTGGGTTCCTAGCAAATCGTCAGTTCTTTGCTTTTGGTGAGAGTACTCCTGCTGAAGATTTATGGGAAGCACACACACGTATTGTATCTAAATTATCTCCAGAACTGGGTATGATTGGAAACTTCTACTACGGAAACGGACAAGCAAACGGAGATTCAGATCGAACCATTACACGTTATGGGGGAGATCTTAGAATGATTTATAAAAGGATGAAACTGGTGTCGCATTTTAAAGTTAACGATTGGGGTCCTTTTGACTACCACCGAGATTTTAACCTCACATTCCCACTTCAAGTAATGCTTGACGTATCCACATCTCTTGGTAAACAAGACTGGTTTGGACTACCTAACACACAAATTGGTATCCGCGGGACTTGGAGATCATTAGACCAGTATTCACCACGTTATGCTCCAGAGGGACTTACCCCTGCGCCAAATGTGTTTTATGCTGGCTATCCTGAAGGATCTGAATGGGAAATTAGAACGTATGTTCATATCAACATTGGTAAATAATAAAAAAGAAGACAATGAAAAATTTTAAGTTTAATACACAAATGTCTATCCTTCTTGCAGGGCTCCTATCCGTTGCTTTTGTAGGTTGTGAGAGAGAATTTTCAGACGAAATTAACTTGGCGACATATCCCGATATTCCCGAGGTATTTACAGACGCACCTGTATCGTTAACAGATCAATTTTTTATTTCATTTGACCCAGCTTCAGGCGCAAATGTTAATGGATTTGATATTGACACAAAAGAGGCATATTTGGGAACAACATCTATTAGAATCGACGTCCCAAGAATCGGAGATCCTGAAGGAGGTTATATTGGAGGTATTTTTCTTGACAGAGGAAATGGTAGAGACCTTTCAAAATATGACGCCATGACATTTTGGGCAAAAGGTACTATGACAGCAAATATTGACTTATTTGGTTTTGGCATTGACTTTGAAGAGGATAAGTATAGCGTAAGCTTAGAAGACTCACGCCTGTCCACGAACTGGAAAAAGTATACCATACCAATTCCTGATGCTTCAAAACTTGTACAGGAAAAAGGCATGTTTTCTTTTTCTGCTTGCGGATGTTCAGTACTCGGCGCTGGATTCGTTATGTGGATAGATGAAATCCGCTTTGAGAACCTAGGTATTTCGGCACAACCATTGGTCTCAATTTTCAATGGTGAAAATTTAGTACAAACTACGTACTCCAATTCTGTCATTAATGTAACTGGAACCACACATACCGTTACGTTAGGTGACGCATCGGTTGTTACTACTGCAATTGCACCGGGGTATTTGGATTTTAAAACCTCTGACCCTACTGTTGCTCAAGTAAATGAGTTGGGCGAAATTAGTGTTATTAGCGCTGGTACTGCCACGATAACAGCACAATTCAACGGTGTAGATGCTGTGGGTTCAATGGAAATTACTTCACTTGGCGAATTTGACCTTCCTGACGCGCCAACGCATGCAGCAGCAAATGTAATATCTATTTTCAGTGATGCTTATGAAAATGTACCTATTGATTTTTATAACGGCTATTGGCAACCATATCAAACTACAACATCTGCCGATTTTGATGTAAATGGAGATAATATTCTCAGCTATGAGAATTTTAATTTCGTTGGCCATCAGTTTTCTAACCCGACTGTTGATGCTACAGACATGACCCATTTCCACCTTGATGTTTTTGTTCCTGGAACATTAAGCTCAGGCGCACAATTAAAAGTGACCATTAAAGATTTTGGGCCTAATGGCGCAGATGGTGGAGGTGACGATACTACACAAGAGTTCACATTGCAAACTGCAGACCTTTCCGGAGATGCTTGGAGCAGTATTGATGTTGCATTATCATTATCACCAAAAACTAAAGTAGGGCAGCTTATTTTAGAGAACAACGGTACTAATCTAGAAGCATTTTATCTAGACAACGTTTATTTCTATAAAAATTAACTTCTATCCAATAAAATTGTTGCCCATGTAATCGGGCAACAATTTTATTTATCTAAAACCACTCATCACCAACGATTAAAGAAAAGGTATGCTATTTGCTTCAGATGCTTTTAAAACAAGTCAACATTTAGTGGGTTTGTTTTTCTTGTTTTTTATTGCCAGCTGTGGCAATGATGATGGAGAGGCTGTCAATAGTTCAAACAACCCTGATGATTCAGCTTCAGACAAATATGGCATGAGCCTTATTTGGAGCGACGAATTTGATTACGACGGAAGTGTTGATAACCTAAAGTGGCACCACCAAGTTATTCCAATAATGGGAAGTAGTTGGGCAAACGGAGAGGTGCAGCATTACACCGATCGTACACAGAACTCGTTTGTTAGTGATGGAACACTTAAAATTGTAGCCAAAAAAGAACAATATCAATTTAATGGTAATACCAAATCGTACACCTCTGCCCGTCTGAATTCAAAGTTTACTTTTCAATATGGGCGTATAGATATCAGTGCCAAACTTCCTGCCAATCAAGGAACATGGCCTGCCTTTTGGACTTTAGGCGCAAATATCAATGAAGTTGGCAATTATCATGGAGATACTTACGGCAGCTCGGGGTGGCCCGCATGTGGCGAAATAGATATCATGGAGCAAAATGGCTGGAATAAAAATAACCTTATTGGTCACTTACACTGGGGTGATACCAATACAGGTCAATATAAGAACGAGGGTGGAACAAAAATGGTTTCAGATACTGCGACTACGTTCAACCTCTATTCTTTGATTTGGAATCAAAATGAAATTAGTATTTTATTCAACGACCAAGTGTTTTTTATAAAGCAAATCGATAATAGTATGCCGTATCGTTTCCCACAATATATTTTGTTTAACATCGCCATGGGAGGTAATTTAGGAGGGATAATCCCAGCTAATTTTTCTCAAGCCACTATGGAAGTAGATTACATACGAGTATATCAATAAAATAAAACACACACGACCGAACTCTATAAGTAATCAAACTAATTTAAACTCATTTAACTAATTCCCGCGTGACCTTTACAACAACTTTAAATCCAAGAATGGAACCTGATGAAACCGTTTTTTTAGGAAAGCTTGAAACTAACTTTCCATCAAAAGAAGTTAATGGAAAGGAAGTTATTCGCAACGGCGAATCTTTTTACAAAATTTCGAACGCTGATCTCATGCGCCCATTTTTTATGAGCATTGTGAGTAACTCTGACCATTGGATGTTTATTTCTAGCAATGGTAGCTTGTCGGCTGGAAGAAAGAATAGTAATTATGCGCTGTTTCCATATTATACCGATGATAAAATAACAGAAGCCGTTGAAACAACTGGCAGTAAGTCTATTTTTTTGGTGACTGCAAATGACAAAAAATATCTTTGGGAACCCTTTTCTAATAGGCACCAAGGTATATACAAGGTCTCAAGGAATTTGTATAAAAATGTACTGGGTAATAAGGTGATTTTTGAAGAAATAAACCACGACTTAAATGTTGGGTTTACTTATGAGTGGAATTCTAGTGAAAAATATGGATTTGTTCGAAAATCGAGCTTCAAAAACCAGAACGATGCACAAATATCAGTGGAGCTGATAGATGGTATTCAAAATGTATTGCCACAAGGTGTTGAGCCTGATTTGCAAAATGCAAGTAGTAACCTAGTGGATGCCTATAAAAAATGTGAGTTAGAACAAGATGCAGGCCTGGGAATTTACTCGCTTAGCGCCATTATTGTGGACAAAGCCGAGCCTAGCGAGGCGCTTAAAGCAAACGTGGTGTGGTCAATCGGTTTAGCCCAATCCAAAAAGCTTATTTCTTCACTTCAATTGGACAACTTTCGAAGAGGAGAAAGCGTATCTCAAGAAATTGATATTAAGGCTGAAAAAGGAGCTTATTTCTTAAACGATACCATTCGTTTAGAAGCAGGTGCAACAGAAGAATGGATGTTGGTTGCCAATGTAAACCAAAGTATATCTGATATTGTGTCTATTAAGGCCAATATCAAATCGAATACATCCATGCTTGAGGAGGTAACGGCTGATGTACAAGCGGGTTCTGCCCATTTGCGCGCACTTGTAGGTGCTGCCGACGGACTTCAGATGACAAATGATCGCCTTCGAAATATTAGGCACTTTTCCAACACCATGTTTAACATCATGCGTGGCGGTATTTTTGACGATAATTATACGATCGACAAAGTTGATTTTGTAAAATACATCGCCAATGCCAATAGGAAGGTTCACAAACTCAAAGACACTGTTTTGGAAGTACTTCCCGAGCAATTTGATTTAAGCCTCCTAAAGGAAATTGCCAAGAACGATGATAACCAAAACTTTAAGCGCCTTTGTTTAGAATATTTGCCACTTAAGTTTAGCCGTCGTCACGGCGATCCAAGCCGTCCGTGGAACAAATTTTCTATTAATACACGCGCAGAGGATGGTTCTAAAATATTGGACTATGAAGGAAACTGGCGTGATATTTTCCAAAACTGGGAAGCCTTAGCGCATTCTTATCCTGAGTTTATTGAGGGTATGATTCACAAGTTTCTCAATGCCACTACTTTTGATGGTTATAACCCATACCGTGTTACCAAAGGTGGCTTTGATTGGGAAACCATCGAACCTGACAACCCTTGGGCTTACATAGGCTATTGGGGTGATCACCAAATCATTTATCTGCTTAAGTTCTTAGAATTTATTGAAGACTATTATCCAAATAAACTCAAAGATTACTTTAATCAAGACTTGTTTGTTTATGCCAACGTTCCTTACCGAATCAAGAGCTATCAAGATATTTTAAAAGATTCAAAAAACACCATTGATTTTGACTTTGAGCGTGAAGAGAACATACAATTCAAGCGAGAAGAGATTGGCGTTGATGGCGCTTTGGTCCGCGACAAGACCGTTTTTATTTACAAGGTCAACTTTATCGAAAAGATTTTGGCTACTGTACTGGCAAAAATGTCAAACTTTATCCCTGAAGGCGGTATTTGGATGAACACCCAACGTCCCGAATGGAATGATGCGAACAATGCCTTGGTAGGAAATGGTGTTTCCATGGTAACGCTATACTATTTGAGACGTTTTTTACGCTTCTTTGAAAACATGATTGATACATCAGTTGAAATTAATGCGCCAATTTCTAAAGAACTACACGTGTTATTTAGCCAAGTAAACGACGCCCTTGAACAGTACAAAAATCTCTTGGGAGGTAATTTTAGTGATGTAGAACGAAAAACACTTATGGATGCTTTGGGTGAAGCTGGTAGCCAATACCGCGAGACCATTTATGACACGCGCTTTTCTGGTGAAAAAGAAATTGTTTCCAAAGCAGCATTGCTTTCATTTTTGAAAACAGCGACTTCCTATTTGGAGCACTCGATTGCCGCCAATAAACGAAATGATGGCATGTATCATGCGTATAACTTGATGACACTAAAATCCAATGACGCAGTTAGTATTGCCCATTTGCCTGAAATGCTTGAAGGCCAGGTGGCGGTGCTGAGTTCAGGTTACTTATCTGCCCAAGAAAGCCTTGATGTATTGGACAGCCTCAAAGACAGCAGTTTGTTTAGGACAGATCAATACAGTTATATTTTGTATCCCAACAAAGACCTGCCAAGATTTGTTGACAAGAACACCATTTCAGAAGAGAAAATAGCAAACTCTGCCTTGCTTCAAAAACTTGTGGCAGCTGCTGATACGTCCGTATTGTCTCAAGACATTACTGGAGAATACCACTTTAATGGCAACTTTCACAATGTAAAAAGTTTGCAAGCCGCATTAGCGGCATTACCAACCCAGTATAAAAGTATGGTAACCAAAGAACAGGCTTACATCGAGCAAATTTTTGAAGACGTTTTCGACCACAAATCATTTACAGGTAGGTCAGGGACTTTCTTTGGATATGAAGGATTGGGCTCTATTTATTGGCACATGGTTTCAAAGCTACAACTAGCCGTTTATGAAATTACCAAAGCGGCAATAGACAAGGACGAAGACCCAGCGTTGATAGGTAAGTTGTTTGATCACTACTATGAAATCAATGCGGGCATTGGCGCGCATAAATCACCCGAGTTGTACGGTGCTTTCCCAACAGACCCGTATTCGCATACACCTGCTGGAAAAGGCGCGCAACAGCCCGGCATGACAGGTCAGGTAAAAGAAGATATTTTAAGTCGATTTGGCGAATTAGGCGTTCGCGTTTCGGATGGCGCATTAGGATTTGACCCTACCATTCTACACGCCGAAGAGTTTTTAACTGAACCCAAGCAATTCAATTACATAAATGTTGCCAATCAGAAAGCATCATTTGATTTGCCCAAAGACAGCTTGGCGTTTACTTACTGTCAAGTACCTATTATTTATAAAAAATCAACTGAACCGGCCATAGAAGTAGTGCTGCATTCAGGCGAATCTAAAATGTTTTCAGGACAATATTTAGACAAAGAAACATCCCAACAAATCTTTCAACGAACAAATACCGTTAGCAAAATAATCATATCAACATTGAAAGCATAATGCATATAGATTAACCAAATTAAACCACAGCACCGCCAACTTATGAATGATGAAAACGATTCGAACTTATGGTTTTATTGTGGTCGTCATTTTGATGGCTACTGCTTGTAACACAACGCATCCAAAAATGAACAATTCTAACAAAACAGCTGCTGAAATTTTAGGTAATCCAGATTACTTAGCTATTTCGTACGGGGGTTATAGAAAAAACACACGGGATGTACAACCAACAATGGAGGAGTTAAAGGACGATATGAAAATCCTTTACGCAATGGGTATCCGCATTATTAGAACGTATAATGTGCATTTGCCTCAAGCCGAAAACATACTTGTTGCCATCTCAGAACTTAAAAAAGAAGATGCTTCTTTTGAAATGTATGTGATGCTTGGCGCGTGGATTGATTGCCTAAATGCTTGGACCGATCAAGCAGTTAATCACTACGTGGAAAGCCCTCGAAACGAAATTGAAATTGACAAGGCTGTTGAATTGGTCAATAAATATCCAGGCATTGTAAAAGTACTCGCTGTTGGAAATGAGGCCATGGTAAAATGGGCCGAAAGTTACTATGTACAACCCGGCATTATCCTTAACTGGGTTTCCTATTTACAAACGCTGAAAAAAGAAAACAAACTTCCTAAAGATTTGTGGATTACCAGTTCTGATGATTTTGCTTCCTGGGGAGGAGGCGATACGGCCTATCACAATGAAGATTTAGAAGACTTGATAGCAGCAGTGGATTATATTTCCATGCATACCTATCCGTTTCACAACACCCATTACAACCCAGCATTTTGGGAGATAACTTCGGAGGAGGCCAAGGACAAGACCCAAAAAGAACTTATAGACGAGGCCATGTTGCGCGCCCGTGATTTTGCCATTGCCCAATACAACAATGTAAAAAAATATATGGAGAGCCTTGGCGTTGACAAGCCCATACATATTGGCGAAACAGGATGGGCCACAATATCCAACGGCTATTATGGCAGAAAAGGCTCGCATGCTGCTGACCAATACAAACAAGCGAAATACTACAATTTGATGCGCGCATGGGCTAAGGAAAACGGCATATCCTGCTTCTTTTTTGAAGCTTTTGATGAACCTTGGAAGGAAGCCCATAATGCCAAAGGTTCTGAAAATCACTTTGGACTCATTACCGTAGATGGCAAAGCCAAGTATGCACTTTGGGACGCTGTTGACAACGGCACCTTCGATGGTCTCACACGTAATGGAGTACCCATCACCAAAACCTTTAACGGCCTAAGTGAAAATCTTTACATCTCCGTTCTACCCCCTAATATTTTAGAACTTAACCCAAACTAGCCCCATGAAAACGAACACACTTTTAATAGGTTTAATACTTACCCTAATGGCAACTTCTTGTACAGACGAATCCCCTGAAATAATGGTCTATGAAACCTCAGAAAGCGGGAATAAGCTTACACAAGTAACCGACTTTAAAGCGCTTGAAAATCCCACGAGCATTACCCTTGATACTTCTAAAGAATTCCAAACCATTTCAGGTTTCGGTGGTGCTTTTACAGAATCATCTGCATATCTGCTCAATCAGCTTAGCAAAGAGAATAGAGACAAAATTTTAAAGGCATATTTTGCAAAAGAGGGTGCGCGCTACTCCCTTGCACGCACACACATGAATTCGTGTGACTTTTCATTGAACAATTACTCTTATACTCCAGTAGCTGGCGATAAGGAACTCGTTCATTTTTCTGTTGATGAAGATAAAGATGATTTGATACCCATGATCAAAGACGCCATGGCTGTATCTGATGACGGTTTTAGACTTTTTGCTTCTCCTTGGACTGCGGTGCCGTGGATGAAAGACAACAACAGCTGGGTTGGCGGAAAACTTCTGCCGGAATACTACGATACTTGGGCTTTGTTCTTTTCCAAATATGTTGATGCATACAAGGCTGAGGGGATTGACATTTGGGGTTTTACGGTAGAAAACGAACCGCACGGGAACGGCGAAAATTGGGAAAGTATGCACTACTCTCCCGAAGAAATGACTCACTTTGTACAACATTTTCTCGGACCAAAACTTGAAGCTGACGGCAAAGGAGATGTAGTCATTTTAGGCTATGATCAAAACCGCGAGGGCTTACGAGAGTGGGTGGATGTGATGTATAAAGACGAAGCTTCATCTAAATATTACGATGGAACTGCTGTGCACTGGTATGAAAGCACCTATGATTATTTTCCAGAGGAATTGCAGTATGCGCACGAAAAAGCACCGGACAAGTATTTGATTCAAACAGAAGCTTGTATAGATGCAGAAGTGCCTGTTTGGCAAGATGACAACTGGTATTGGAAGAAAGAAGCCACGGACTGGGGATACGATTGGCGCGAAGCTTCTAAAAAATATTTACACCCAAAATATGCACCAGCAAACCGCTATGCCCGCGACATCATAGGTTGTCTTAACAATTGGGTTGACGGTTGGGTTGATTGGAACATGGTGCTGGATACCAAAGGAGGTCCGAACTGGGCAAACAACTGGTGTATTGCACCCGTTATTGTCGATACCGAAAAGGATGAAGTATACTTTACCCCGCTCTATTATATCATGGCACACTTTAGCAAGTTTATTCGCCCAGACGCCAAAGTAATTGAAGCCCAAAATACAGATGCGGAGTTGATGGTCACTGCTGTTAAAAATCCAGATGGCAGCATTGCTGTTGTGGTATTTAATGAAGGTAAAACGGCCAAGAGTTTTGACTTAAAACTAGACGGAATTTCAAAAAATATTTCGATTAGCCCACAAGCTATTCAGACGATAACCCTTTCAAATCCAATATTATGAAAAGCGGATCACATGTAGCTCAGCCCAACAAAGTTCCTATGGGCCAAAAGATTGCTTTTGGGTTCGGAATGTTAGCCAATCAAATGTTCCCTGCCATATTAGGGATTTTCATGGTTGTACTGGTACAAGACTTAGGCTTTACTGGACGTATGTGGTCATTGATTTATTTTTTCCCAAGAATATTTGACTCGATAACAGACCCAATCATGGGTTTTATCTCAGATAACACAAAATCAAAATGGGGACGTCGCAGACAATATGTTTTATTAGGCGCAATAGTGATGGGTGTTGCATATATTTTTATGTGGCAACTCTTTAAAGAAAATACGCTTGAATATAATTTTTGGTATTTTATTTTATGGTCGGTTTTATTCTATCTAGGCCTCACGCTGTTTAGCGTTCCTTATGTTGCAATGGGCTATGAGATGAGTGACGATTTTCATGAGCGTACAAGCATTATGGCCATTGCCCAATGGATTGGTCAGTGGGCTTGGGTAATTGCCCCATGGTTTTGGGTAATTATGTATGATCCTGAATGGTTTTCATCAGCCGATGTCGCTGTAAGAGAACTTGCCATTTGGGTTGCTATTCCCTGTACTATTTGCGCCATGATTCCAGCATTTTTTATAAAGAGCAAGTCTACTTTAAACGAAGACTATGAACCACTCAATAGCGCCAACATAGGCAATAGCCTACTAAAGATTTATCACAGTTTTATAGAAGCTTTTAAAATCAAAGAGTTTAGAAAATTATGTGGTGCCACATTTTTGATTTTTAATGCATTTAATACCGTTGCAGCACTCACTTTTTTTGTTATTGTATACAAGCTCTTTAATGGAGATGCCGGAGCAAGTGGTATTTGGGTTTCTTTATTTGGCTGTTTGGGTGCTTTAGGCACTACATTTATCGTAATACCCATCATCACATGGGTGTCTAAGAAGCTTGGCAAGAAACGAGCTTTTATATTGGCTCAGGCTATTTCAGTTATAGGATATGCCATGCTTTGGTTTTTGTTTATTCCTGGAAAGCCATGGATGTATATTATAGCGCTTCCATTTTTTTCTTTTGGAATAGGAAGTTTGTTTACCATCATGATGTCCATGACCGCTGATGTTATAGACTTAGACGAGCTGAACACTGGGCTCCGTAGAGAAGGAATTTTTGGTGCTATTTATTGGTGGATGGTCAAGGTTGGTTTTGCTATTGCTGGCGCACTAAGTGGTTTTATTATCGCATTTGTTGGCTTTAATCCAGACCTTGCCACTACAGATCAAGAATCCGCTGTTAATGGATTACATGCCTTCTTTTGTTTCTTCCCATTAGTGGGTACGCTTATTGCCATGTATATCATGAGGGATTACAGCATTGATGAAACGCGTGCAAATGAAATTAGACAACAATTAAAAGGGCGTAAAGCCGCCCCTAAATCTCTTACGTCATATTATAAAGAGGGAAAACTTAAGGAGTTCACGGATGTTAATTTCAACAAGTCACTAAAGGGAGATGTTGATTTTAGCAGTCTAAACAAAAAAGAACAAGCCAAGCTTTTCAAAGACACATTAACGAAAGGACTTCACGGATTATGCTTTAGCCCTTACAGAGAACACCAAAGTGTTGATGACAAGCTTTCTGAAATGCAAATCATCGAACGCATGGACATTGTAGCGCCATACACCCAATGGATACGTTCGTTCTCTTGTACAAATGGCAATGAGTTTATTCCTAAAGCCGCAAAGGCTAAAGGACTTAACACTATGGTTGGTGCTTGGATTGGTGTAGATGCAAAAGAGAATCAAAAGGAAATCGACGCCTTGATTAAGCTTGTTAAAAACAACCAAGTAGATATTGCGGTTGTTGGGAATGAGACCTTGATGCGAGATGAACTTAGCGAAGCACAAGTAATTGATTATATCGCGCAAGTGAAAAAGGCAAACCCAAAGGTTCTGGTGGGTTATGTGGACGCCTACTATCAATTTATTCAGCGGCCAAAGTTGGTTGATGCATGTGATGTAATTTTGATAAATTGTTATCCGTTTTGGGAGGGATCTACAATCGAATCTTCCACGGCATATCTCAAAGAAATGTACGAAGCCACACGCAATGTGGCCAAGAACAAACCCGTCATTATTTCCGAGACAGGATGGCCAAATGAAGGCGAAAGTGTCGGAGCAGCAACCCCCACAGCAACAAATGCAGCACAGTACTTTGTAAACGTAAATGCTTGGGCCCAAGAAGCACAAGCTCCCTTATTCTACTTCTCCTCTTTTGATGAGTCTTGGAAAGTTGGTCCTGAAGGCGAAGTAGGTGCCTATTGGGGTCTTTGGGATAAAAATGAAAACGTAAAATTTTAACTTTTCGTCCAATACTTAAACCATAATCATGTCTTCCAAGCAAATTAGCATTGTATTATTAATTGTTTTGTCTGTAACCGCCTGTATTTTTTCTTCTAATAATAAAGACGAGCAGGCCATTGCCAAAAAAGTAGCCAACATCTTAGATCAGATGACCCTAGCCGAAAAGGTTGGGCAAATGACGCAAATAGACATGCGTTTGTTGGACGACCCGAGTGATATCAAAACCTATCACATAGGCTCTATTTTAAGTGGAGGTGGAGCCGTTCCAGAAAGCAATACGCCATTGGGCTGGCTTGAGATGGTCAATGGATTTCAAAAAGTGGCCATGGAAAATCGTTTGGCTATTCCCCTAATCTATGGCGTTGATGCCGTACATGGGCACAACAATGTTTTGGGCGCAACGGTATTTCCACACAACCTTGCACTAGGCGCTGCCAACGATGCTGATTTGGTATATCGAATTAATAAAGCCACTGCTACTGAGGTTGCTGCAACCGGAATCCATTGGACGTTTTCCCCTTGTATTACCGTTCCACAAGACCCAAGATGGGGACGTTTCTACGAAGGTTTTGGACAATCAACGGAACGTGTCAATGGACTCACTGCAGCAGCTGTAAAGGGATATCAAGCACAACTTACTGAAACAAATGGCAAGCAAGTAGCTGCCTGTGCCAAACACTTTATTGGTGACGGCGCAACGGTTTGGGGAACAGGTACAAGAGTGGATGGTTTGCACACCTATTATATTGATCGTGGGGATGTTCAGTTAGACGATAAGGTCCTGCGCGAAATGTATTTACCTCCTTATGAAACAGCTATTGCTGCAGACGTTAAAACCATTATGGTGAGCTTTAATAGTGTTCGTGGAGAAAAATGCCACGGCAGCAAGTATCTGGTAAATGAACTCTTAAAAGACGCGCTTGGCTTCAAAGGATTTGTGGTATCGGATTGGGCTGGAATTGATGAAATTCCTGGCGACTACAAGACTGATGTAATCAATGGTGTTAATGCCGGGATTGACATGGTCATGGTCCCTGGAATCATGGAAGGTCAAAACCAACAGCACTACAAAGTTTTCATTCAATACCTTATCGAAGCTGTAAACGAGGGTAGCGTTAGCATGGCTAGAATAGATGATGCTGTAAGCCGTATTTTGAAAGTAAAATTGGAAATTGGATTGTTTGACAACCCATATATTGATGATGCTTATTTAAATCAAATTGGCAGTACAGCACACCGAGCCTTGGCCCGTGAAGCAGTGCAAAAGTCAGCGGTATTACTTAAAAACGAAGGTGCGTTGCCATTGGCTAAAAACGCAGCCATTACCGTAGTCGGGTCAGCAGCACATAATCTTGGGGTTCAAAATGGAGGCTGGACAGCTGATTGGCAAGGGTTCTTTACGCCTGATTTTGCTTTCTTGGATTATGACGCTGATGAAAAACTAACTCGTAAAGAGTATTACAGTCAACTCGAAAAAGTCTTTGAAAATAAATTTGACAAAAGCAGTTGGCGGGGTCATTTTAAGGAAATAGACCTTGACAATGACGGAATAGTCAGCGCAGCAGATTTCAAAAGATTTATGGCAAATCGTGTGTTGCAACCTAACGGTACAACAGTTTTGGAAGGGCTTTCACAGGTGGCACCAGAGGCTACCATAACATACAGCCCCAACGCCACAACAATACCAGAAGGCAATGTAGTTCTTGCTGTGATAGGTGAATATCCATACGCAGAAGGATTTGGTGATGACGGCGATTTGCGACTCAACAAGGCAGATCTTGAAACCCTTAAACGCGTCTATGCCAGTGGGAACAAAGTGGTTGTGTTACTGTTGTCTGGCCGACCACTTATGATAAACGAACACCTTCAAAATTGGGATGCTTTTGTAGCCTCCTTTTTACCTGGTATGGCAGGCGAAGGCTTGGCAGACGTACTTTTTGGAGATGCAGCACCCAAAGCAAAACTTAGCTTTGATTGGGCCTTGACGTATGATGGTAAAGGCATACTGTTTCCAATGAACAGTGGTCTTACTTATGAATAATCTTTTAGACAATGCTCAAGAAGCGTATCTTTGAGCATGCGTTTTTGGTATTTATTTTGTTGTATTTTGTTGATTGGTTGTACACAACAACAGCCATCCCTGTCTTCCGACAACGCTGATGTAGTTGATACCCTTATTCAAAAAGTACCGCTTAAAATACCTGCTTCACGTCAGGAATTAAACTGGTCTAGCTTGTTGGCATTGATGGAGTCTTTACACGAAATCCCCGCAGAACAACGTGCTATTACGCTTAAAAACATCAAAGAAGAAGCCCTTAAATTAAACATGCTTTCCTGGCCAGAAGACTGGAATACCAAGCCCATTCGTGCGCGTTTTAATGTGTTTCTAACCCATGCGAGTATTGCTGCAGATCAACGCTCTGGGGATGCTGCCCTTGAAGCACAAAGTCTAGCCATTAATAAAATGAAAACAAGCTGGGATATATTTGCTGATCAAATCAGTGGCGAAGCCATGCTAGCTCCCTTCGACCCCACAATCAGCCAACCAATAAGAAAAGTCGAATAGCGCGGCACTACGGCTGTCCATTACTTTTTTGTTTCGCTTAGTTGCTGTTTTTGCAAATGAAGGCAACGGTAGGTTTAGACGCTTAGAGGCTTCCGTATAAAAATCAATTCTCGGTTGATGATTTGGACTTACACAATGAAGCGTTTTCCCCCAATGTCCTTCCTCAATTATTGCCATAAGAAAACGCACTACGTCTTTCCGATGCACTAGGTTTGTCGGTGCCTGGGGTGCTGGTATATTGATTTTACCAGCAAGTTGTTTTGCAGGATGCCTATCGCCCCCAACCAGTCCGCCCAACCTTACAATGGTTGCAGGGTTTGCAGCGTTTTTAATTGATTTTTCAGCGTCCAACAGTTGTTGCCCGCTTATACCCTCGGGGGTAGGGGTGCTTTTTTCATTAACCACGCCTTGGGCAGCACCAAACACGCCTATACTACCAAGCAATAATAGCTTACAGGACGGATGCTTTGCAAGTGCTTCTACAAGTAATTTGATGCGACTTGCATAGTTGGCATCGGGATTTTTTCTACGTCCGGGGGGAAATGCAATAACAAGGGTGTCGACTCCTTCTAGAAAGTCATTTAAGTTTCCGGTTATGGCTTCGTTACCAAGCTTAATTAAGAACGGCTCAATGCCCATATTACGGAGAACTTCTGAATGGCTCTTGGTTGTGACACTTCCTCGAACATGATGTCCTTTTGCTATAAGCGATTGGGCAAGAACTTTCCCTAACCAACCACATCCCATTATAGCTGTCTTTTCCATTGTTGTAAATGTATCTTTTTTGCTGACAATTCAAAGATTAAAAATTTTTTCTTACCTTTTGTTCAACAAAACATAAACATGCCTATAAAAAGTTTTCAAGCAGCACGTCAAAAGCTCATTCCGAAGCGGAGGAAATCCCTTTTGGTTCGAGACTATATGACACGTGACTTGATTACGTTTTCCCCACAGCAATCCATCCTTGAAGTAATGCGTATTCTAATTCGCAATAAAATATCTGGTGGACCGGTTTTGGACGAAATGTCTAGATTGGTTGGGATTATTTCTGAGGCAGACTGCATAAAGCACCTTTCTGAAAGCAAGTATTTTAATCAGCCTTTCTTTGACCGTAAGGTAGTGCAGAGCATGACAGAAAACCCAGACACTATAGAAGCAGGTAAAACCATTTTTGATGCTGCTATGCTATTTCATAAAACCAACCGCCGTAGGCTTCCCGTCTTAGAGCAGGGCAGGCTTGTTGGGCAAATAAGTAGGCAAGATGTTGTTAAGGCAGCGTTGTTGTTGCGCAGTCAGCGATGGCGCTAGCAGAATAATAACCTATAAAAACCCCTTATCATGAGTACAATTCAGAATAGCGTTATGCTGATCGGACACTTGGGTGACAACCCAGAAGAAGTAAAGTTAGATTCCAAAAAAATTTAACTACCTTTTCCGTAGCCACCAATTTACGATATAAAAACAAGGAGGGCGAAGCCGTTGAAAAAACCCAATGGCATCGCATTGTTGCTTGGAACAAGTTGGCTGAAATTTGCCTCGAGCACCTAAAAAAAGGAAGCCACGTCGCTTGCCGTGGACACTTGGAATATCGCGAATATGAAACCAAGTCAGGTGAAAAAAGACGCGCTGCAGAAATTCATTTAGACGAAATGCAGCGACTCTAATTAGTCGTAAATGGCTGCAGCTACACGATAGGTGTTGGCATGTGCCTCAACGATGATGTTTACATCTGGGGCATAGCCACCGCCCATGCTACATTGCACGGGGATATTGCGTTCATAACAAGCCGATAGCACCATTTCATCTCTTTTTTTGGCACCCTTAAGCGACATTGATAAACGCCCGAGTTTGTCTTCTTTTAGGACATCTACACCCGAGAGGTAAAACACAAAGTCAGGCTGAAAGTCGTTCAATAACTTGTAGAGTGTTTTTTCCATCACGCTTAAGTATGCGGTGTCTTGGGTATTATCTGCTAATGCGATATCCAAATCACTCTTTTCTTTTTGGAAGGGGTAGTTTGCTTTGCCATGAACCGAAAACGTGTAGACGGCAGGATTATGTTGAAAGAGTGCAGCGGTTCCATTTCCTTGGTGAACATCCAAGTCGACAATTAATATCTTGTGCGCCAAATTATTTTCTAGTAAATAATTTGCAGCAATAGCCTGATCGTTAAGTAAGCAAAATGCCTCTGCTCGGTCATAAAAGGCGTGGTGGGTTCCGCCCGCGACATTAAAGGCAACGCCATTTTCAAGTGCAAAAGTGCAGCTTTCTAATGTGCCCTGTGCGATGATACACTCGCGCTCAATGAGCTCAGCAGAAAGCGGAAAGCCAATGCGGCGTGCTTCTTTTTTTGAAAACGACAAGCTTTTAAGACGCTCGTAATAATCTGCGCAATGTGTTTGTGTAATGTGTACATCTGCCATGCGCTTAGGCACAAAAAATTGTTCTTTATGACATGTTCCTTCTAACAACAGTTGTTGTGGTAACAATTCATACTTCGCCATGGGAAAACGATGTCCTTCCGGTAACGGGTGTGCGTAAATAGCATGATGGGCAATGTGAATCATTACCACAAATATAGGCCTTAACCTTTTTTAATTACGTTTAAAATGTAGGCAATACCCATTAAAAAAACCCCAATTGTAAAAAGCGAGCTGACGATGCCTTTGTCAGAATCTAGCTTAAAGATGTATTCATAAAATGGATAAGAATCTACTTCAAAAACGATAAGTAATGGAAGGGAAAGTATGGTTATTAGCGCACCAAAAATGAGTAACCTCTTGTGTAAATTAAGGTTCATTTTTATAGGATTTGGAACTACAAATATAAATTTAATTGAAGCCCAATCAAATTATTTTACACTTTATAGAAGGAAGAGCACTAGGAAGTAAGCTTTTCTAGCTGCGTAGCTATTGCGTCATCTTCTATTTTTTCAAAAAGGAGGGAGGCATTGCCTAGGGTGTGGTTGCTCTTAACAGGCATTTCATCTTGTAAACTATCCCAACAAACGGCCTTGTCCAACTGCAGCATATTTTGAAGTTTTTTGGCAGTATGCGGCAAAAAAGGTTCAGACAAAACGGCCAATCCAGCCGCTACTTGCATGGCGGTGTGCATGATGGTAGCCACACGCTCGGGGTTTGTTTTGATAAGCTTCCAAGGCTCTTCGTCAGCTAAATATTTATTGCCCAACCGTGCCAATTGCATCATTTCTTGACAGGCCGCACGAAATTTATATTGCTCAATTAAGCTGCCAATTTTTAAGGGGGCTGCTGCAAGTGTTTCAAGGGTTCCCGTATCAACGGTACTGAATTCATTAGGATCCGGTACCACGCTTTCATAATATTTTTTCATCAATACCATCACGCGATTTATAAAGTTGCCAAAAATGGCTACCAGCTCGCTGTTGTTACGAGTTTGAAAATCATGCCAAGTAAAGTCGTTGTCTTTGGTTTCGGGGGCATTTGCCGTAAGTACATAACGCAATACGTCTTGTTGGTCTGGGAAATCCTCAAGGTATTCATGTAGCCACACCGCCCAATTTTTAGAGGTTGAAAGCTTTTGACCTTCTAGGTTTAGAAATTCGTTTGCGGGTACATTTTTAGGGAGTATATAGCTACCCATGGCTTTTAGTACCGCTGGAAAAATAATACAGTGGAATACGATATTGTCTTTTCCAATAAAATGAACCAGTTCCGTATTTTCATCTTGCCAATAGGGCGCCCAGTCTTTACCTTCTTTTGCTGCCCATTCTTTTGTGGCAGAGATATACCCGATTGGCGCATCAAACCATACATATAGCACTTTGTTTTCACCCCCATCAACAGGAACTGGAATACCCCATGACAAGTCACGGGTTACGGCTCTTGGTTTTAGACCGTCGTCAAGCCACGATTTAACCTGACCAAGCACATTCGGCTTCCAATCTTTTTGATGCCCTTCTAGTATCCACGAACGTAAAAAGGCTTCATATCGATCGAGTGGTAAATACCAGTGCGTGGTCGTTTTAAGACTTGGCGTTTCACCCGAAATCGCTGATTTAGGGTTGATCAAATCGTTGGCGTTAAGCGAACTTCCACAAGATTCACATTGATCGCCGTAAGCTTCTGGGTTTTGGCATTTTGGGCACGTGCCCACTACATATCTATCTGCCAAAAACTGACCCTCTTTGGCGTCATATAATTGTTCAGTAGTCTCAGTTTCAAACCCACCTTTGTCATGAATCGCTTTGAAGAATTCTTGTGCTGTTTCGTGATGTACGTTACTTGAGGTTCTGCCATAGTAATCGAAAGAAATACCAAAATCGTTAAAGGTTTTGTCGATAATACCGTGATATTTATCAATCACTTCCTTGGGCGTTATACCATCCTTTTTGGCTTTCATGGAAATGGCAACTCCGTGCTCGTCGCTCCCACAAATAAACAAGACCTCATCTCCTTTTAGACGCAAGTAGCGCGCATAGATATCCGCAGGGACATAAACACCAGCCATATGACCA
>ERZ802827.412-NODE-412-length-22623-cov-10.8374_pt1 | contig 22623 bp, 13 predicted proteins | sample MGYA00345652_ERZ802827 | MGnify/ENA primary metagenome ERZ802827 (study PRJEB30503, sample SAMEA104212372) | marine metagenome | biome: Westerlies Biome; feature: [SRF] surface water layer (ENVO:00010504) within the epipelagic zone...; material: water... | reverse complement strand
TCTACAACTATAAGTTTTAACCTTCCAATTACAATGGAAATTTCACTTAAGGTTTATGATTTATTGGGTAGAGAAGTTGCAACTTTGATTAATAACGAACAATATACTGCTGGTTTAAATAATGTAACATTTGATGCAAGTAACCTTGCCAGTGGTATGTATATTTATGAGTTAACAAGTGCAAACTTGTCAATAACAAAGAAAATGTCACTTATTAAATAAATACTATTTTTTATACCTTAAATGCTTTAAACCCCGGCTTCATAAATTTTGAAGCTGGGGTTTTTTCATAAGTCATATCTTAATCCCTCAACACCAACAAAGAGATAAACAACTTTTTCATGTCATTTAAAGTAAAATTAGTTTCTACTGTAATACATTTAATTTTCACTGCCGTGATATTAACTAATTGCTCAAATATTCAGCATAGGGAAGCTGATATAGTTGCAAGTGTTAAGGGTATCGGAGATATAAGTTTCAATGAACTCCAAAATCATTATAGAGATTATCAATTTGATTTAAAGTATCGAGATAATCCTAAACAAGGCTATCAAGAGGCACTACAATCGCTCGTGTTGTTTAAAAGAAAAGTAGCTGACTTTAAAAAAGAAGAGATGTATGAAAACAAAAAACTGATGAATCCTATTCAGCGTTATATTAATGAAGAAATACGAAGATTATATTTTGAAGAGGAATACTTAGGCAAGTATATCAATGAGGCATCCATTACTAGTTATTACCAGTTGATGAATAAAGAAATAACTTATCAACAATTAGAACTGAATAAATTTCATAACCAAAACTCTAACTCAGAAACAAATGTAAAATCTAGAATAGATCAAATATTGTCAGAAATTAATTCTGGAACAGACTTTGATATACTTATAAGCAGATATTCAGAAGATATTACAAACAATAATAATGGCCTCATGCCACCGATCAACTGGCGAAATGGTTGGCTAAATTCAACTAATAGAGCAATTTCTAGTATGAATATTGGAGATATTGAAGTACTAGAATCCGAATCCATGTACTACATAATTAAAATAAGCGATATTAAAATTATCGATATACCTCAATTAAATGATATCAGACCAACAATAATTAAAAATTTAAGAGAACAATATTTAGATAGAGCTCTCCAAGAATTTGCATTCATGGAAGACAACATTGTAGATACAAAGGATTTTAAGTGGAATGAAGAAGCAGTCAAAGAAATTACAAATTGGTCTAAAGATGACAGTTTTTTTCTAGGTAAGTACAAGGATACTATAAATGAAGCCATTAATTTGAGCAATAATAAAACCATTATTTCAAATAATTTAGAAGAGATTAAATATGATGACCTACTTTACTTTTTGAATGACATATTGATTCCAGGTATTGAAAAAGATATTTCTGAAAATGATCTGAAAAACTATATCGTTGAAGCGATAAGGACAGATCTAATTATAAAGAAAGCCAAAGATTTAGGTTATGATGAAAAAATTTTAACAGGGAATGCAACAGATGCATTAGAGTTTCAATATCAAAAGATCTATACAATTGAAAATGTTGATAATAAAATACCTACAGCGAATGATACTTTTTTAAAAGAATTTTATAATGAACATAAAGACTCGCTTTTATATCAATATGCCTTAACCTCCATTTATGTCAAGCTATTCTATGAAAAAAGTGAGGCATTAAAAATGATTGAAAATATCAATGCTGGCGAGTCTTTTGAGCAAGCTGCTAACAGAACCTATAAAGTCAAAAGTTTTATAAAAAATAAAGAGGGTAAAATAAGTTCATACTACAGTAAAGAAGAACCAATTTTAGGTAATATTGCGTTTGAAATGGAACCTAATGAGATCATAGGACCTATAAATACTTATGAACTAGGTATACAAAAATTTGCAGTTATTAAGAGTTCAAGAAAAATTGAAGAAAAGGTACCTACCTTTAATGAAATAGAGAACCTAGAAAAACTTTTTGAAGCTTACTATAGAGAGCAATTAAATCAAAGAGTTAAAGATGTACTAGCTTCAAAATATCCAGTAATTACCTTCGACGATATCATTTCGAAAAACATTAAAAATGGTATCTATGATAAACAATAGAATGATTCTTTATTCTTTATTTGTAGTCTCCTCTTCTACTCTATGTTTCGAAATATTAGCAACCCGTATAACATCTGTAATATTTGTTAATCATTTCGCTTTTATTATAATCTCACTAGCAATTCTCGGATTATCACTAGGCGCTATTTTCGCCCACTATTATTTTGATAAAAGAAAACCAACATCCCTAGTAAGTAGCCTAACCAAAAATCTAATAATATTAAGTATTTCTTATCTAGTATTTTTTCTGTTTAGCTCTATCGACGCGATTGCAACAAATTATTTTCTATACTTCGCAACAATAATTATACCCTTCTTTTTATCTGGTATTTTTTATGCTAATGTATTCAAACATTTTGCACATATAAGTTATAAAATCTATGGGGCAGATTTAATTGGCTCTGCAACTGGCTCTATATTAGCAATAGCACTAATCACATACCTTAATCCTAGTAATGGAATACTAGCCATAAGTATTTTATTAATCAGTGTAGCCTTATCAATATCTATCAGCCAATACAATAAATTATACAATGTTATATCATTTTTTATAACGCTTTCATTATTAGGTTTCCTATCACTAAATGGTCAAAATAGTATCCTAAAGAAAATCCCAATTGGAGAATTTGCTGAAAAAGATTTTCATTTTACTTACCCAAATAGAAATATTCAAAAAATCATAACCGATTCTAGATGGAGTATTTATGGTCGTGCTGATTTAGTTGAGTACAATCATCAAGATGTAGTTAGACATCTATTCATAGATGGTGCTGCAGGTACTCCAATGCTTCGATTTGATGGTAATTTAAATAATCAAGACCCAATATTATCTAAACTACTACTTGAATCATCAGGATTTGTACCTCTTCTATTTTTGCAACCCAATGAAAAAAATAACATGTTAGTTATTGGTCCAGGTGGTGGAAGAGAAATATTAGGTGGCTTACTGACTGGAGTAAGTAATATAGTTGGTATTGAAATTAATCCAGATTTTGTAAATGTTGTTAAAGATAATGAATCGTTTAATGGTGGTATATATAGTCAATTTCCAAATATTAAAATAAAAATTGGGGAAGGAAGACAATATGTGAAGCGGTCAAAAGAAAATTATGACATTATTTTTATGTCACTTCCCTCGACTCAGCAGCTTCAAAGTATTGATAACTTTGCATTAAGTGAAAATCATCTCTTAACCGTAGAGGCTATAGAAGATTATTTAAATAATTTAACCGATGAGGGTCGTTTAATATTTACAATGCATAATACTTGGGAACTGAAGCGTTTAATTGTAACAATTATAAAAGCATTTGAAAAAACAGGCCTTAATGCAAATAATATTTTCGACCATTTGATAATATTTGAGTCTGAATATGCGCCATCAATTATTGTTCAAAAAAAACCATATTCAAGAGAACAGATAGGCAACAGATTCCAATTAATGAATACCTTAATTGAAGAAGCTCCTGATCTAACATATGTTCCTTATTTTTGGGACATCTTAAAAAACACAACCGTTAATAATTTTTTAAGAAGAATTAAAAATGGTAATACTAATAGTTTAAATGTAATTATCGATTCCTATGATTTTGATTTAAAACCGGTTAGCGATGACAACCCCTATTTTTTTAATATTGAAAAAGGTATTCCTTCACTCTATAGCAAACTAACGATATTGGTTCTTATTCTATGTTTGGTTGTGCTAATAATTCCGTTTCTTAGCATCAGAAAATCAGTTTCACATAATGACTATAACAATCTAATTCTTTTAATTTTATTGTTTACTTGTATTGGTGTTGGTTTTATGATGATCGAAATTTCCTTATTCCAAAAACTAATCTTATACCTTGGATCACCAACCATATCTTTATCAGTATTACTTAGTTCTTTGTTAATTGGTATGGGTGTAGGTAGCTATAAAATTAATAGCATCTCATTTAAGACTATTAGAAAGAAAATTGGACTAACATGTGGAATTATAATTGGATTGGGTCTGATTGTTATTTTTTTGTTCCCAATTATTCTAGACTATTTATTACCATATAATCTAATGTTAAGAGCTATAGTTACTTTTGTCTTAATGTTACCTTTCGGGTTTTTTCTAGGAATTCCATTTCCTTCTTTACTAGATCTACTAAACAAAAATGGTCTGAATGAATTTATACCCTGGATGTATGGAATAAATGGTTCCATGTCAGTTTTGGGTTCAATACTAGCAGTGTTACTCTCAATGTCCACTGGATATACACCAAGCTTTTTAGTAGGCTTAACATTTTACCTCTTAGTTTGCCTCATTACACTAAGTCCAACAATGGCTAGGACGTTTCCTAAATAACTAAAATCTACTACGGGGAGTTTTTTGAATTTAGGTATTCTAAGTGACTTTCATCTGCAGGTGTTCGAAGATTTATAGATGGTGGTAGTTCGCCTAAATTAGAGTATTCCTTCTCCATTTCATTAAATAATTTTCGTGCAAATTCTTTATTTGCATCAAATAGATTATCTATTTCAAATGGATCATTTTTCAAATTAAACAACAATGAATCGTGTCCAGAAGATGCATTTTTCCACCATGTACCCTCAAAACCCTTAGACGGTCTTTTTACTTTCCAGTCACCTTTTCGGTAACCCGTTAACTCTTCATATTCTAAAAATAAAAACCCCTCATTTTCTCGTTTTTCTGTATTGTTAAGTACTTTAGCGATACTTACTCCATCTATTAATAAGTTTTTAGGAATTTTAAAACCAGTTATTTCTGTAATAGTTGGGAACCAATCAAGTTGGGTGGCCATCTCAACAACCCTAGTATTGGATGGTATATACGACGCCCACATTGCAATTAATGGCACTTTCATACCACCATCAAAAGAATACATTTTACCTTCTCTTAAACCGCCCGAACTACCACTGTGATCTTCCATAACCAACCAAGGTCCATTATCACTAGAAAAAACTATTAATGTATTATTAAGTAAATCATCATCTTTTAACTTTTGAATTATTTGACCTACACTCCAGTCTATTTCCTGTACCACGTCACCATATAAACCTCGATCAGAACTACCTAAAAAATCATCAGATGCATAAAGTGGTACATGAGGCATATTATGAGAAAAAAATAGAAAAAATGGTTGCTCTTTGGCTCTGTCAATAAAATCGATTGCCTCTTGTGTATAAGTTTTAGTTAGTTGTGTTTGATCAACCGTATGTGAAAAAACTTTATTACCTCTCATATACACAACGCTTTCCATATCATTACTGTATGGAATACCAAAATATTCGTCAAAACCTTGTGAAAGAGGTAAAAAACTTTGATGATGTCCTAGATGCCATTTACCAATTAATCCTGTTTTATAGTTTTTCTCTTTCAACATCTCAGCAATTGTAAATTCCTCTGCAGGCATACCCTGGAAACTCTCTGGAAAAAACACACCATTAACACCCATTCTTTGAGGATAACGCCCTGTTAAAAGTCCAGCTCTAGATGGTGTACATACTGAAGATGCAGAATAAAAATCAGTAAAAAGGACCCCATTATTAGCCAAATAATCTATGTTGGGTGTCTTAATATCCGTAGCACCATAAACACCAATATCGCCATAACCTAAATCATCGGTAAGAATATAAATTATATTAGGATTTGACCCCCCATCTATCTTTGTACATTCAGTAAATAATAATAATGTCAAAATAAAATATAATCGCTTAGTCATATCCATAAGATTGAAGCATGTCCTGTATAGTGTTACTATTTAAATATTAGTTCTATTAAATATTAAAACTATAAATTTAAGATTTCTTTTTTTAAATTAAATAAAATTAAAAACAATAATTAGCTAATAACATCAATTATCTCTGCCAAATATATGAATATTTTGAACATCAATAAAATTGCACTAATTGTTTCCACTCTTCTATTTCTCAATATAATCAATTGTAGTAATCATGATGTAAATTTGAATTCTAATTTATCTGGATACAATGGTTGTTGCTATACACCAGATGGAAAAAAAATAACATCTGAAAATGAATTTAAAAGTTGGCTAGATGAGAATAAAATGAATTATAAAATACCATCTGAAATGAGTTTAATTTTAGGAGGGGAAACATGGATAGGTTCTGAATCGGGACTAGCCAACGAAAAGCCTGTATTTCAAACCAAAGTACAACCTTTTTTAATGGACAAAAAAATGGTGACTGTTGCAGATTTTAGAACTTTTATAGAGAAAACGGGTTACGTTACAGAAGCCGAAAAATTTGGTGATGGTGTTGTTTTTGACTTTGAACAATCAAATTGGGTGCTAGTACCAAATGCAACATGGGAATACCCACAAGGACCGTCAGGCGAAAAAGCCTATGATAATCATCCTGTTACTATGCTTTCCTACAATGATGTGGTTGAATATTTATCCTGGGTAGGAAAACGCTTGCCAACTGAGATTGAATGGGAACATGCCGCTAGAGGTATTTCACTTCGAGACAATCCTTATAGCTGGGGACAAGAACTCCTACAAAATGATACAACTTATATGGCCAATACATGGAATGGTGTTTTTCCAATTATGAATACAATAGACGATGGTTATCTAACAACCTCACCAGTAGGTACATTTGGCACTAATCAATTTGATCTATCTGATATGGGAGGTAATGTTTGGGAGTGGACATCGGATTGGTATCGATCTTATGAAGAATATAATCAACCCTATACGATTAATCCTGGAAGTCAAAAAGTACTCAGAGGAGGATCTTTTTTATGTCATACTTCTTATTGTCATGGTTATAGGGTTTCAGCTAGAAGCTATACACCAATAGACAATTCCATGTTCCATCTAGGTTTTAGAGGTGTTCAATCAGTTGATAATATTCTAGATTAGTGAAGACTATTATTGAATTAATTATATCAATTAGAAATATTAAACTATTATTTTTAAAAAACTATTCTATATCATCAATTTTATATTTTTTTCAATGAATTGTAATTCTAATAATAATGAAAAAAATAATGTAAAAAACTTTGGCTATTTAAATGACGGCCGTATATCAACCGTAATTACATTAAAAAATAGTCAGGGTACTGAGATATCAGTTTCAAATTTTGGCGCAACAATTACGTCAATTAAAACAGCTGATCGTGATGGAGTCTTTAAAAATATTGTGATTGGTTATTCAAATGTTACTCCATACGAAAAAGGAACACCTTATTTTGGAGCAACAATTGGACGGTTTGCAAACCGAATTGCAAAGGGTAAATTTACAATAGATAATACCGAATACAATCTCCCAATAAATAATGGTAATCATCACTTACATGGAGGAGACAAAGGCCTTGATAAAATATTGTGGGATATTGAAAAAATTGACCCACAACAAGTCATATTAAAAACTGTAAGTGCTGATGGAGATATGGGCTATCCCGGTGATTTGACGGTACAGGTGAAATTTTCCCTAGATAACAACAATAACCTTCGTATCGATTACCAAGCAAATACCAATAAAAAAACTCCTATTAATCTTACTAATCACTCTTATTTCAATCTCAGCGGCGATTTTCAAAATCAAATAACTAATCATGAATTAATCCTAAATGCCACTCAATATACACCTATAGACTCAGAGTTTATACCAATCGGTGAATTACGTTATGTTAGAGACACCCCTTTCGATTTTACTAAGTCTACAATTATTGGTAAACAAATCATCCATACGCCTTCTGGATTTGATCACAACTTTGTACTGGATAAGGAAATAGAACATGAGATATATAATGATTTATACCGAGCTGCAACACTAACTGATCCCATTAGTGGTAGGCAACTTCAGATTTATACCACTGAACCAGGTATTCAATTTTACACAGGTAATTTTTTAAATGGTTCATTAACTACTGAAAACGGACAGCCTATCAATAAGCATACAGCATTATGCCTTGAAACCCAACATTTTCCTAATTCACCAAATGAACCTCTGTTTCCAAATACAGTTCTTGATCCTGGAACTATATTCAGAAGCTCAACAATTTATTCTTTTAAAGTAACTTCAAAACAATTTTAATTAAATTATTATATATGAAAAAAATAATTATTCTATCATTTAGCATCCTATTCTTACTTTATAATAATTTATTTAGTCAAGAATTACGTCTTAACGATTTAGAATATTTTGAAACTAATGGAGTAAATTATCTTGTATATAATAATTTATTTACAGGTGGATTTAATGACGAAAAAAACGCGGGAATTGAAATAATCCATCATGGTATTAGATCTATACAAGGTGGCGCAATTAGACTTTCTAATACTCCTGAACAATGGGATTTAGTACCAATAATAACTAATAGAATAGTAGATAAAGAAAATGGACGTATTAAAGCTAATCTAAGATATGAAGAATTTGATTTTGAATCTATTATAGTAGTTGAATCTAAAGGTAAAGGTATTGAAATAACAATTCATTTAGATGAAGTACTCCCAGAAGAATTAGAAAATAAGGCAGGCTTTAATTTAGAGTTTTTACCTTCACAATATTGGGGGAAAACATATCTAATGAATGATAGAATAAATATTTTTCCACATTATGCTGTTGGTAATTCGATCACAAAACCAAATGACCAGAAAATAAGACAATATAAAGGATATTCGACATCTGATGATCGTGGAACTGCTAGGTTTATAGACCCCCTTCCACTAGAAAAAGGAAATGAATTGGTTATAGCTCCAGAAGATCCAAGAAGGATGGTCACAATTAAATCTTTAGACAATGACTTAATGCTATTTGATGGGCGAATATTAGCTCAAAATGGCTGGTTTGTAGTTCGCAGTTTACTTCCATCAGAAAGTAAAGGTAAAGTCCTCAGCTGGTATATAGAAGCTAATTCTACAGGAGATTGGGTTAGAGAACCTAACATAGGTTTCTCCCAAATTGGTTATTTACCTACGCAAAAAAAAGTATCTGTCATTGAATTGGATGAAAATGATCAGCCTCTAGACACAGCATATGTCTATAAGATTGAAAAAGATGGTTCAACTTCCGTTTCGTATTCAGGAAAAACCGAACTATGGGGGAATTACTATAAGTATAATTACATAAAATTCGATTTCTCAACTGTCGATTCTCCTGGAATCTATTATTTAAAATATGGAAATAAAAAAACTAATCATTTTGTCATACAAGATAATGTATATGATAAAATAACAGATGCCACTACTGATATTTGGATTCCTATTCATATGAATCATATGGTCGTTAATGAGGCATACCGAGTATGGCATGGTGAACCATTCAAAGAAGGTTACAAACAAGCTCCTCCAAATACGGATCACTTTGATTTGCACAGCCAAGGACCAAACATTAATACTAAATTTGAATCTCTAGAAACGATACCCGGACTAAACATTGGTGGGTTTTTTGATGCTGGCGATTTTGATATTGAAACAAAATCTAACATTAATGTGATTCAAAATTTAACAAGAACCTGGGAATATTTTAAACCTATGAGAGATCAGACCTTCATTGACCATGAACAACGATATGTTGACATACATAGGCCCGATGGAATTCCTGATTTAATACAGTACATAGAACATGGAACGATGAATTTAGTAGCTCAAGCTGAAATTATTGGTCATATGTCGCAAACACTATCCAATTCTATCCTAGATAATTATCATCATCTTGGAGATGCAGCTAGTATAACAGATGGGCTACAATATAATCCTGAATTAGCACCCTATGAAATCAGTCTTAATGACAGAACTAGTGGTAAAGATGATGATATGTGGGCATTTACAGATCGCGACCCAAAGCGAGACTTATATGCTGCTAATACATTAGCTGCAGCAAGCAGAGTACTGAAATTGCATAACAGCGAATTAGCAACAAGAGCACTTAATGAGTCTATTCGCTTAAGAAACGAATCACTAAAAATGATGAGCTCTTCTTCTAACAATGAAACAGAAATAAATAGTAGTGTGGAAAATATTACAACTAATCTTCAACTCTACATTACTACCGAACAGCAAGAGTATTTAGACAACTATTTAAGCTTATTATGGACTTTTCTAGATGAAAATTTAGAATCTGGAATACTTATAGCTATTGAGGCTATACCTTATATGAATGAAAAATATAAAGAAAACTTAAGTCCCTACATTAAAGAATTCAAAAGCTATATAATAGATTTAGAATCGAAAAATCCTTACGGTATACCTATTACTCTTGGAAATTGGGCTGGTTCTGGCTCGATAATGACATTTGGAACAGCTATAATTTTTGCTAATAAATATTTTCCAGATATCATAAGTCAAGTACATATGTTTAAAGCCTCAGATTGGCTATTTGGAAATCACCCTTACCATAACTATTCTCTAGTTTCAACTCAAGTTGCAGTAAGGCCAAAAAAAGTATTCTATGGGAATAATAGAGCTGACTTTTCTGTAATACCAGGTAATGTGGCTCCTGGTATCTTATTTCGAAAGCCTGATCACTTTGAAAATTATGACGACTGGCCATTTTTATGGGGGCAAAACGAAGGTACCATTAATGGAAATACTCGATACTTGATTTTTGGATCTGCACTAAAAAATGCTGTTAGTAGATAATGTGAATTGATTAATCTGAAATTTATTACCTCAAATTGACACTTTAAAAATGAAAAAAATTAAGTTTTATTCTTCAAAACTTTGCGTTTTAACTCTATCCTTATTCGTAGCTATATTCTATTCTGATAATGTAGCTGCTCAAAATGAAAGACCAAATGTTATAGTAATTATTAGTGATGATTTAAATGATTCAATTGAAGGGATGGGTGGGCATCGACAGGCTAAAACACCGAACATTAATAGACTGATTGAAAAGGGTGTTCAATTCGTGAATGCTCATGCAAATGCAGCTATTTGCGCACCTTCCAGAGCTAGTGTATGGACAGGAATGTACCCAAGTAAAACTGGTTTTTATGGACATAGTCAACAAAATAATAGATGGCGTAATTATCCTCTTATGAAGGATGCTGTAACATTGATGGAACATTTTGGTAACAATGACTACAAGGTTTATGGAAGCGGTAAAGTTTTTCATAATGGACATGAAGATAATAGCGTATTTAATCAACCAATGGATGGCGGACCTTCTAGTTTTGGTCCCTACCCCTGGGATGGTACTAGTATGCATTCATGGGGTAAGCCTATAGGATTAGGTCACCCGTCCATGCCTCCAAATATTAGATCCAGTCGTTGGGGTAGCTTTGGACCTTTAAGTGATGTACCTACCATTGATGGATATACCGGCTGGTCAAAAGACTGGGAACAACCTTGGGATTTTCATTATGAGAGCGAAACTGATAGAGAACTAATGCCTGATGAAATAACTGCAAAATGGGTTACTGAAAAATTAAATGAAACTCATGAAAAACCTTTTTTTATAGTTGCAGGTATGAATAGACCTCATGTTCCACGTTACGCTCCTGTTGAATTTTTTGACATGTTTCCAGTTGAAGAGGTTGAGTTACCACCTTATCTAGCAAATGACCTTGAAGATACACCAACAATTTTATGGCAAAATAATTATCGAAGCCAGGCACTGCCAAATTTTTTGAGTGATTCAGAAGAAACAGAAATTGGCAGTGAAATGTGGTGGAAAAAATGGGTTCAATCGTACTTGGCTAGTGTCGCTTTCGTAGATCATCAAGTAGGAATAATTTTAGATAGTTTAGAAAATAGTAATTATGCTAATAATACAATTGTAATTTTCACAGCTGATCATGGCTATCATATGGGTGAAAAAGATAATCTAGCGAAAACTACTATTTGGGAGGAATCAACCAGAATACCATTAGTCATACATGCACCTGGAGTTTCTGAAGTAGGCACCAAAATAAACCATCCAGTATCATTGATAGATCTTTATCCAACATTAATTGACTTGGCTAATCTCCCTTTAAATCCAAATAAAGATGGTAATGGTTATGAATTAGACGGACATAGTATTAAACCTTTTCTGGAAAATTCTAATACCGAAAATTGGGAAGGCCCGCCTGTGGCTTTAAACCATCTAAACGGTATAATAAATCCACCTAATGATACACCATCCCCTGTTAATGAAAATCATCATTCCGTAAGATCAGTTAGGTATAGATATACGCTAACAAGTGATGGGGAAGAAGAACTGTATGATCATTTTAATGATCCTAATGAATGGCATAATTTAGTGAAAGAGAATATTCATGATTCAACTAAAGCAATCATTGAATGGCACAAAAATGAAATGTATAAATTGCTAGAAATAAATGATGATGGGTCAGAGCCAGAACCTGAGCCCGAAGATAGTGATGGTATTATTATAAATAAGAACAGTGATTTCCAAAATGTAGCTCTAGGAACCGCTGAAGATATTGATGGATGGTTTTTTCAAAAAACTGACCATGCTGACTTTGAATTTATTGCCGACACAACAGACACTGCAAATACACTTTTAAAGGTCACTGTTACTGGAATAGAAAGCGCCCCTAATCCTTGGGCTATACAAGTGGCAAGCTCACAAAATGAAATTAAGGCAAATACTGAATATCTATTCAAAACAAGATTCTATGTAAATGCCAGTAATGGCGACGAAACCGCTAAAATTAACTTTTCAACTAACACGGTTGGTGTACACAAATATGGAATGACTGTTAATACAGGAGAATGGATTGAACTATCTATTTCAGAAAATCCAGTAGTAATTGAACAAAATGTAATTGCAAATGTTGGATTGCATTTATCGCATGATACTCAGATAAATGGTGATTTGATTTATATTGATTATTTAAGAGTCATCGAATTAGTTTCAAATAAACTACCAACACCTACCCTTTCTTTCCCAGTTGATCAACAAGAAAATGTAGGGACTCTTACAGATTTTAGTTGGAATAGAGTTGACTCTGCAACCTTTTATCGTCTTCAACTATCTGGGAATTCTAGCTTCAACTCAACTATACTAGATACATCTGGAATTGAATCAACAGTCTTTACAATATCTAATCCTTTAAATGAAAATACTAAGTATTATTGGAGAATCATGGGTATTGGTGATAATGAAGAGAATAACTCAGATTGGTCCAATGAATATGTATTTACCACAGGGGTTCGTACCTCTATTGAAAATAATTCATTACCCAATAATTATATTTTATTTCAAAACTATCCTAATCCGTTTAATCCTAATACTGAGATTCAGTATGCATTACCAGAATCGAATCAAGTAACCCTTGAAGTCTATAATAGTTTAGGCCAAAAGGTAATGGAACTTGTAAATAGTTATAAGTCAGCTGGATATCACAGAGAAATATTTGATGCATCAAACTTATCTAGTGGGGTATACTTGTATAAATTAACTACTGCATCATTCACAAAAACCAACAAAATGTTGTTAATTAAGTAAGCCCTACTTAGATAATTTAGTTTAATTACTACAACATAATTTAGTTACCAATCGTCCGTCCTGAACGGTATAACTGGTAAACCTTCTGAATTATAAAGAGTAACTTTAGGATTATCTGCCCAAGCATATCTTATTTCGATAGGGTTTTGCACTTGATCACTCGAAAGTACTACAGTACTACCTACAAGCTTAACATTAGCCCAATGAAAAACTGAATCCTGACCAGCAATAGCAAAGCCTTCAATATTATCCCCTTCTTTATTATACCACCCATTTTCTGCAAAGTGGAATGAAACTTCAGCATAATTATCATGAATTTCATGACTTTTATACATGGGCCCCGAATGAATTATGTCTTCCTCGAACACCACCTTACGGGCTGCCATCCAGAGTCGTTCCCCAACATCTTTTTTATTTCTCGGATGGATGTCATTAGCTTGTCCAATATCTATTGCTACTGCTATTCCCGTTCGATCTACCTCCTGGAATGTCTGAGTTTGCGCTTCTCTTAATTTTGCCCAACTAGACTCAGTGGGATAATCAAAACGCTCCTGATAGTTAGCTAACTGTACAAATAAAAATGGGAAATCATAGCCCCATTTATCCCTCCATGACTCAATGAGCCGAGAAAATAAAACTTTGTAATACTGATGGGTAACCACATTACTCTCACCTTGATACCAGATTGTACCTTTTATCGGGAATTTTATTAAAGGATGAATCATCCCGTTATAAAGTGTACCAGATAAGTGTTGAAAACGAGTTATTTCTGGTAATGGAGGTTCTATCTTATTTGAGAAGTTCCAGCTTCCTTCCAATGATATTCTATTCAATGCTGTTTCAATCCAGAATTGATTTGTTGCACCTATGAATGTTTTGTTGTCCCAATCTTCTACCGTTCTTATAGCAATGGTATTTTCTCCGATACGCAAAATATTTTTATCAATTTCAATAATTCTAGGATCATCTGACCCTATTTTTGAATAAACTTGTTCACCATTTATATATAATACTGTGAATTTACCTGGTTTTCCAAATGATAGCTGAACATTATCAGTACTATTTAAATCTATTGTCTTCCTTAACCAAACAAAATCAGTTAGTGGTTTAGAATTTGGTAAATCAACTATATCCCAATCTGAGATATCAATATTTTCTAAATGAACTCCAAAATGAGTGATATCCGTAGTGTCAGCGACTCGTCGATACAATTCAGATTCATTTTTACTATTATCTTTGACTAATTTATCCCACTCAATTTCCGGATTTAATATTTCAGAAGCCTCTTCTTCATAACCAGGAACAACCAATAACTCATCTACTGGTACCCAAGACTCAGCTGGTGTTCCACCCCAATTTGAACTAATTATTCCAATAGGTATACCGGTTTCTAGATGATATTTTTTTGCATAATACCAAGCTACAGCTGAAAAATTTGGGCTATTCTCTGGATTAGAAACATGCCACTCTCCACTATCTAAAGTACTCTTTTCTTGGAATGAATGAGTTTTTGGAATTTCAAAAAATCGAATGCCAGGATAATCGCTATTGTAAATTTCCTCTTCTGCACCAATTATTCCCATATTCAACTTCCATTCCATATTTGACTGTCCTCCTGCAATCCAAACATCCCCAAAATAAATATCAGTTATAGTTTCTGTGGTAGACCCTGTTATTGTGAATGAGTATGGCCCACCTGTCGACTGAACCGGTAATTCAATTTCCCACCTCCCAGTATCATCAGCAGTACTCGTTTGCATATAATTACTGAGTTCAACGGTAACAGGTTGCCCAGGCTCATCCCACCCCCAAATTAAAAATGGTTTATCTCTCTGATACACCATATGATCACTAAAGAGTAGAGGAAGTTTGAGTTTCTGTGCCTCTAACGAAGTTTGTAACATTAAAACTACAAACAGGAATGACTTACTTAATTTTATACTCATAATTGTAGATTCAGATGTTTCTAGGATAAAAATTCTCATCAAGAATCAAATAACTGCAAAGAGTTCATAATATTAATTAACTCTTTATTTTGATGGGATAAAAAAAGGAGGTAGAAAATCTAACTCCTTGTCTTACAATACATTAAAGTGTTTCTTCGTACGAGAGGGGGGACTCGAACCCCCACATCGATTAAGATACTAGATCCTAAATCTAGCGCGTCTACCAATTCCGCCACTCTCGCAAATCAACCAGTGGGTCTTATTAGACCATCATTGACTATCAAAAATTTGACAGACTTTAAATTACGCTTTTATCCACATATAGTCCAATAGTGGATTGGGTAAAAATTATACACAATGTATGTATCCATTCTTTTGGATGATTAAACAATGAAAATTCTGCTAGCTATGCTTGAAAAGGGGAATTTTATTCGCCAGATTGAAAGAGGATAAAATGTAGGGTATGGATAAAAACGAAAAATTTTCTTCAAAAGCATCGAAGAATACATCCGAAGGGATTAAAAGGATAGAATATCGAGGCGATTATGTCCGTATATCTAGAACTGGTGGCGTAGCTGGAAGAGCATCTGTTTCCAACAAGAAAATAGGCATGGGTGCGACGGTTAACACTAAGCATGGGCTGCGTATTCACAAACGACTTTGGAATGGTGCGCGGGTTGGATTTCAGAAAGGCTGATTTCAGTTTATTGGGCGTTATGGAAAAGGCCCTTTAAAAATTAATCAGTCCAAAAAGGGTTTTAGCCTTTCAACCTCTAATTCATTTGGATCCTACAATTTTTTTAAACCTCAGTATTCAAGTTTCAAAATGGGTGGGTACCATGTTCGTGGACAAACCGCACAAACCCTGCAGTTAATTGTACTTCTAGTCGTAGGAGCCTTTTACTTAATTGTATTTTCAGCACGAGCACTTTATCTAATGGCATGACTTATCGCACAAATAATCTTATTTTCTGTAAGGATAAGCTGGGCAATAATGGTCTTCATTTAAAACCTCATCCAAGGATTTCGCGAAATTCCCGATTGAATTGCCTTTACGAGAACACGAACTGTCCAAAACAAAAAGACGCTATGTATTACAACTTGCGTATGGTGTATATCACCACACCTGACAAAGCCACCGCTAAAAATTTAGGCCATAAAATTCTTAAAAAACGCCTCGCAGCTTGTGCAAATATTGTAGACGGAATGGAGTCTATGTACTGGTGGGAGGGAAAGATCACAGAAGATAAAGAGTGTATACTCCTGATAAAAACCCACTATTCTAACATGAAGCAACTCACGAAACTTGTGGAGAAGCACCACCCTTACGATTGCCCGTGTATAATATCCTACACTATAACTGAAGATGAAGGTAGTGAAGGGTACAGAAACTGGCTATATAGTGAGTCACAGAGGTAACTTACCTATACATAAGTAAGCTAACCATAATGTAATCGCCCGCTGCTTAATCAAGTACTTTTCGTCGCAGTAGCATTTCGGTTTCATACTCCTTTCCTTCTCGGAATAAACGAATAGGCATCAAATCCCCCTCATCATATTCACGCATTAAGGCAAAAGCATGCATTTGACTAGCAACACGTTCTTTACCAATCCGCATAATGATATCACCGGGTAAAACGCCGGACTCATAGGCGGGCCCATTCCTATTTACGCTTAACACAAAGAGTCCCGGTACCGGAGGCAAGCCATATTGTCGAACCAGACCGCGCGTCATAGGGGTGAATTCCATACCCGTATCAAACGCTAGCTGCACTTCGCCTGAATCCTTTAATTGTTCTATAATTTTTTGAACACGCTCGCTGGGAATTGCAAAACCCAAACCAACAAATCCGTTGCTCGTACCCCCTGTAAAAATGAAGGTATTCACTCCTATCACTTCTCCATTCGAATTAACCAATGGCCCACCGGAATTTCCACGGTTAATAGCTGCATCGGTTTGAATCATATCAATATATACTCTTGGCTCTTGTGGATCGGGTCTAAAATCACGCTTGGTCGCACTTATGACACCAACCGTCACCGTGGGTTGTCCATCGGCAAAAAGTCCGAAAGGATTACCCATTGCAATGGCCCATTCACCCGCCATCAAGTCATCGGTAGGAGCAAATTCTACATATGGGAATTCAGTAGTGTCTGATTGTATCTTTAGCAAGGCTAAATCAGCCAGTTCATCGGAACCTAAAATCTCAGCCTCATAACTGGACCCATTGGGTAGGGTGACCATGATTGTTTTTGCATTGGGATTCGCTACATGTTCATTGGTGACAATTAAGCCGTCCGCACTAATGATAAATCCCGAACCCATACTTTGTACTTCGCGTTGTACAGGCTGCTCAAAGAAGAAAGAAAAAAACGGATCTCTAGTTGGCGCAAAACCCGTCTGCAATTCCGTTACGGTAATGCTCACAATAGCTGGACTGGCCTTTTCTACCGCTGTGGTAATAGCATTAGCCCTGGAACGATCAATAGCTCCCCCTCGAATCCGACGCCCTTCGGAATCTTCTGCATAACGTTGCTCTGGGGATAAGGCTCTCATACCTGAATCATCATTCATCTCCACCTCATCACCCATCCGGTATGTGTCTTCGTCCACCAGATCAGATTGGCCCTGAACCGTATCCTCTTGTGTACCAGTAGACCCGCTGAGCTTAGCATTTTGCCCTGCCCCATTGCATGCTCCTGCAAGCACGGCCCACGCCAGGAACATTGTTAATAGCAATAAAGAGCTTAGGGTGTTTTTCGTTAGTTTAACACTTTCTTCACCCAAAGCTAATACGGCTGCTTTGGCTTGTTCCATAGGTGCTTTATACCATCCTGCGGCAGCTTTAGCATGCCCACCGCCATTTATTTTTCTGGCCCATCCATTTACATCCAACGAAGTTCGGGATCGCAGACTCACTTTAATCCGATCCGCATCTTCCCGAAATAACACACAGCCCATAACCCCTTCCAAACTCAAGGGGTATTTCACAAATCCTTCGGTATCGCTAGGTCCTGTACCGGTGGCTTCAAACATGGCTTGAGTGACTGTAATGCTGGCGATCCGGCCGTCTAAATGGGTTTCAATAGTATTTAATGCCTTTCCCAACAGTGCAATTTGCCCCTGACTTTTATTCGCGTAAAGGGCGTCCATTATTTCATTAGGACGGAATCCACCACGGGCTAATAAATCCGAGGCAGCAGCCAAGGTGGCTGGGGTAACACTCTCAAACTGAAAAGATCCGGTATCGGTGACTAGCCCCGTGTACAAAGCTTTACAGGCGGCTGGAATTAATTGGTCGGGCTTATGAGCCTGATATAATCCGTACATCAATTCACAGGTAGAAGAAGCCCCAGGCACCGAAATCATGTCCGTAAAAATATCACTCGGATCGGGATGATGGTCAATCATATACAGAGGTATTTTAGCTTCTGCTAAGCTCTCAGCCAACTCCCCAAATCGAGAAAGCTGATTCCCATCAACAAATAAAACCGCATCTACTTCCAAAAGATCCGCCTGTGTTGGGGATTCCACTGGAAATAAATCCACTAACCAACGCAGATTTTCTGGGGACGGGTCCTGATTGAAGGCACGTACCTGCACCCCATTTTGTTCTAACCAAAGGCAGACACCCACTTGAGACCCTAAACAATCTCCATCTGGACGAATGTGTGAAAAAACTGCTATTTTGCTGTGTGAAAGTAGTTGTGCTACTAAGTTGGTATACATAAGCGAACATTAATCTGGTAAAGGCCGATATTCAGGGTTAACTTCGAATAACGCTTGGCTTTAATATATTAGTATTCACGCCAACTTCCCACGTTCTCACCTATCATTACCATCTATGCATGCATTGATCATCGCTGGAGGAATCCCTCCTAAGAAAAACCTATTAGAACAAGAAATGGCTCTGGCTCAATTACACATTGGAGCAGATAGCGGGGGGCATGTCTACTTGGGTTATGGACATAAACCCGATATTGTGGTTGGGGACCTCGATAGTTTTGTGTATACCCGGCATAAAGGTATCAAGCTCTTGGAGCTGCCCGATCAAGAAACTAATGACTTAGAGAAAAGTCTTGAGTATGCACTCGAAAAAGGTGCGAAAACAGTGTGCATACTTGGAGCCACGGGTAAACGATTTGATCATAGCCTTAAAAACCTTTCCGTACTTCTTCGCTACCTAGAGCGATTTGAGGATATTCGATTTAAAGACAATCATGGGGAGCTATTCTTGGTGCGCTCACCGTATACACCCAAGCTGGCTGTGGGGACAGAGATTTCTTTTTTCCCCGTTCACTCACCCATAATAAATTTCAGTTCCAAAGGGGTGAAATACCCTCTAGAAAATTCAGAACTTGCCATGGGTATTCAGGATGGGACTTCAAACGAAATAACCTCCGAGGAGGCTGTTGTTCATTTTGATGGTATCCTTGGGGTTTATATTATTAAACCTATACAATAATAGACCACATTCGTATGCATCACCAACATCGCAATAAACTGTATGCTCTTTTTTCACAAACCCAACAATCGATTATCTTTTTGGAGGGTGCTAAGGTCATGTACCGCTACCAAACCGATTATGAATTCGCCTTTCGTCAAGAGTCTAATTTTTGGTATGTAAGCGGAGTTAACGAACCTGATTGTGCGGCAATATTGGACATCGACTCAAAAGAATTTCACTTATTCGTCCCCAAAAGAGATGCTCAGTATGCTGTTTGGCACGGCTACGTTAAAAGTTTGGATCAATACCGTACCGAATATGCACCCGACCATGTGCACTACATCGATGAGCTACCCGAGGTGATACAAAAATTACAACCCTCATCCGCTTTTTGCTTAGATCAGCACTCGGAGGAACAGTTTCGTTCGCATGGCCCAGAGATATCTACTAATTCTGAGGCCTTAATCGAAGCCCTGACCGATGCTAGGGTCATCAAAACCGAAGACGAACTTGACTGCTTACGAAAGGCTAGCCAGGTGAATGATAAGGCCTATGAACGAGTAATAAGACACTGGAAGCCAGGCATGTACGAATATCAGGCAAAGGCAATGTTCACCGAGGTGCAGATGTCACATGGCCTGCAGCAAGATGCTTATAATGGAATCTATGCCTCAGGACCCAATTCCGCTATTTTGCACTATGTTTCAAATACACGAAAAACCCAAGATGGAGAGCTCTTTCTAATAGATGCAGGCTTTGAATACAAGGGCTATGCGGCGGATTTCAGTCGTACTTTCCCAGTAAATGGGCGTTTTACGAGCGATCAAGCAGCGGTGTACGATGCCGTTCTAACCGCCCAAAAACAGGTCATTGAAGCCATTAGACCCGGAGTGCGAATGGAGGATTTACACATGATGGCCGCACGCACCATGATGGAAGGACTGCTCGAGATGGGTATTATCAAAGGTTCACTGGATGATCTAATGGAAGCCAACATTTTTGCTCTGTTTTTCCCGCATGGTTTGGGGCATTTTTTGGGCTTAGATACTCATGATGTTGGGGGATATCCGAAAGGGGTGGAACGAATTGATCGTCCGGGAATTTTTTACCTACGGGCGCGGCGGGAATTAGAGGCCGGGATGGTCATTACCATTGAACCGGGGATCTATTTTGTACCCGCGGTATTAGAGCCTGCGCTTCATGACCCTACTAAACGTATGTTTTTAAACACCGAAAAGCTTCATCAATTCATGGGCTTTGGCGGCATACGTATCGAGGATGATATCGTAGTCACTGAAAACGGCTATGAAAACCTAACTCACATTGCCAAAGAACGAGACGAAATTGAACGACTCATGAATAGCTAGCTTTGGCCTTCAAATCGTCCCGCTTTTTTGTACCTTTATCCTATGTCTAATTCCTACCGAGCCCTTACCAGAAAATACCGCCCTCAAAGCTTTGAAGACATTGTTTCTCAAGAGCATGTCAGCAGTACGCTTCTGAATGCTGTACAACAAAATCGTCTCTCCCATGCCTACATGTTTTGTGGGCCCCGAGGAGTAGGTAAGACCACCATGGCTAGGGTTCTGGCGCGCGTAATTAATGGAATTGATGATCGGGTTGATGGAGAAGCCCTAAACCAGACATTGAATATCATCGAAATCGATGCCGCCTCAAATAATAAGGTAGAAGACGTGCATCACCTTCGAGAAAGCGTAAGAATTCCACCACAAAATGGGCGATACAAAATATTTATCGTAGACGAGGTTCACATGCTCTCGAAAGCGGCCTTTAATGCCCTTTTGAAAACGCTAGAAGAACCACCCGAGCATGCTATTTTCATATTTGCGACGACCGAGCCACATAAGGTTCTACCTACTATATTGTCTAGAGTACAACGTTTCGATTTTAAACGAATTTCGGTAGATGAGATCGTGCATCGCCTCGAAAAAATTACTTCTGATGAAGGGATCTCTATCGATCATGAGTCACTGCATGTAATTGCTAAAAAGGCCGACGGCGCGTTACGTGATGCCCTTGGTTTATTAGATCAAGCTATCGCATTTTGTGGGGATAACATCACCTACGAAGCGGTACTTAAGGCACTAAACGTGGTTGGGTCAGACCGTTTATTTGAATTTATGGACTGCGTGATTAACCGGGACACTTCTGCTGGACTTCATCTCATTCATACCTTACTTCAAGAAGGCTATGATATCCAGGAATTTTTGGTCGGCTTAGTAGAGCACTTGCGTAATCTTTATGTCGCAAAGCAAGGTGAGCAGATGATTTTGATTGAAGCTTCTGCAGATACAAAAACTAAGTACTTTCACGCCGCATCAACACTGGATCCCACTGATATTATGCGGTATCTATATCTGGTCAGTGAACAGCAAGTCAAGATAAAAGAGCTAAGTCAACCTCGTATTGCTTTTGAACTCCTGTTCTTAAAAATGGCTCATATGGAACCCCTTGATGGGTTAAAAAAGCTTATTGAGGGAGTCAAAAATTTACCTAATGGCCTCGGAAAGGTTGATGATTCCCATGCGACTGAAGGCACTGTGAAGGAAGAGAATTTGAGAGTTGAGGTAAAGGAAAAACAAGAGCCTAAAGTCGAGTTAACGCTCGAGCCAGAATCTGAATCTGAATCTGAGCCTGAACCAGAGGTAAAGGAGGAACTTTTACAAGAATCGGAAGCTAAAAAAGAACCCGAAT